>Ga0114994_10000244_pt1 | contig 33973 bp, 32 predicted proteins | sample ArcticOcean_MG_C_9_FD_87043 | JGI IMG/M metagenome (GOLD analysis project Ga0114994, IMG submission 87043) | Marine microbial communities from western Arctic Ocean - ArcticOcean_MG_CB2_152 | ecosystem: Environmental > Aquatic > Marine > Oceanic | place: Arctic Ocean: Canada Basin | collected...
ATAAATTTTGCTGCATTCCTCAATGTATCTTGGATATCTATGTGATAAGACATGTAGGGCATATCTGCTACTACAAGTGTGTTGGATTTTGCATTAGTAACAGCCTTTACATGGTGTAACATTTCTTCAACAGTAACTGAAAGTGTATCATCGTGGCCTAAAACAACTTGTGCTAGAGAGTCTCCGACTAGAATTACATCAATATCTGCTTCTGAAGCTGCTCTTGCTGATGGATAGTCATAAGCGGTAACCATAGAAATAATCTCTTTATTTTTTAAATTTATAATATAAGGTACTGTTTTTTTCACTTTTTCCTCTCTCCGCTTTAAAAGTCGAAGGATTAATCTAATTTTATTATTTCTATGGAATTAAGCAACTCTTTATTTACTAACTGGGATAATTATTGTTTTTTATAATTTACGATTCGAATGATTATGCAATAACATTCTCTATATGAAGTTTTTAAAAATCACACTCTTATTAATATTGATATCATGCACAGCAACATTAGAAACTGCTCAGGGAGAGGTAACTATGATAACCGAAAATGAAGAATCAACTGATACTGGAAATCAAAAAGCATACTTTGCAGGTGGGTGTTTTTGGTGCATGGAACCGCCATTCGAAGCATTAGAAGGTGTTCTTAGAGCAACTTCTGGATACATGGGTGGAACAATGGACAATCCTGTTTATGAAGATGTTGTAACTGGAGAAACTGGACATGCTGAGGTTGTTGAAATATTATATGATCCGAATGTCATTTCTTACGAAGAATTATTAGAAGTATTTTGGAGAAACATTGATCCGACTGCTTTAAATTACCAATTCGCAGATGTTGGCTCGCAATATAGAACAGAAATTTTTACTGTTGGAGAAACTCAAATGCAGCTTGCAGAAGCATCTAAAAAAGATTTAGGTGATTCAGGAAAATTCGATAAACCTATCGTAACTGCAATTTCTGCTGCTCCTATTTTTTATATTGCTGAAGAATACCATCAAGATTTCTATAAGAAACAAGCTATGCGATATGAAATGTATGCAAAAGCTAGTGGAAGAAAAGGTTATATTGAAGACACTTGGGGTAACGACTAGTCACGAATAGTTTTATAAAGTGTCTCTTTCCACTCGTTACTATCAATCTCCCAAATAACATTTATATTTCTTTCTGTATGACTCCAGTACTCATCTATATGAGGATCACTTTCACCAACATGCAATTGGTCAACGATTGTCATACCTCTTGCAGGGCCGTCGATTACGACTTGTACGTTATGTCTAGAAGCCTTTGTAGTTACATCTGGGTTTAGAGCTACCGCCATAGCCACTGGATCTGGCAACCCAAGACCTGGATCACCTAACCAATTTTGGCTGGAATCAAGAGCATGTTTATTGCAATCAATAGTGAAATCTGCCTTTTCTGTCTTAAAGCCATAGGCTAGCTCCATTTCCTCTTCTGTAAGATTCGCTTCGCCTCTACACAACTCCCAACCAACCATTGCAATATCATGATGTTTTGATCTGAAAACTATGTCTGCAGCCTCAGGGTCACACCAAATGTTGTATTCAGCAGCTGGTGTTACATTACCTACTGTATTAGAGGCACCTCCCATAATGACTATATTTTTCAACTTTAAAAAAGATTCTGGATACTTTTTTATAAAATTAGCAATATTTGTTAAGGGACCTAGCGTAACTAATGTAATTTCATCAGGGTTCTCCATTATATGATTATTTAAAACCTCAATGAAGTCCTCATCTGTTTCTTGAAGCTTAGGTGCAGGATAGTTCATATTTCCCATTCCATCTGGTCCGTGAAACCAATCAGCATGTTCTCTTTTTTTCACTAAAGGAGTATCTGCTCCAACATAAACAGGTACGTCTTTCTTGCAAATTTCTACAGTGTATCTTGCATTAATACTGCCTTGCTCAACTGACATATTTCCTGAAACAATGCTGATTCCTAAGACTTCAACGTCTTCCCACTCAAGAGCCATTAATAACGCAACAGCATCGTCAGATGCTGTATCAGTATCTATAAAATATTTATTTTTCATAAGTTTATTAAGGATATCAAAAGTTAACGAAAGATTCTTCTAAATTAATAAGTAGTTTATTAATAGTAAATGTATTTAGCTATTCGCTTTTTTTAGATTTATCCAATTTGCAATAATTATTAAACCTGCACCTATGTAGACAAAGGTATCTCCAGGTTCTGAATAAAAAATGACACCTATCAAAACTGCAATAGGAAGTCTTAATAAATCAATTGGTGCGACTACGGTTGGTGGAGCAAGTGATAATGCTGTTGTTATGCAATAATGAGCAGCTAAACCAGCTAAACCAATTACAACTATCCAAGCGATGTTTTCTTCAGTTGGTAAATCTAACTTACCATCAAGAAGAGAGGTGACAAGTCCAAATATTAACTGGATGGTAGTTAGGAAAAATAGAATTGTTAATGTGGATTCTGTTCTTGTGAGTCTTCTTGTGTATATGTTTGTAAGAGCAAAAGCTATTGCTGAAATCGCTGCAGCTATTATTCCTAAATTTATACTCTCTACATCTGGCCTAACAGTTATTAGAACTCCGATAAAACCAATGAAGACTGAAAGAATTTTATATTTATTTAGTTCTTCGTTAAGCATTAGGAATGAAAAAAGAACAATCCAAATTGGCATAGTGAATTCTAATGATGTTACTTCTGCAAGGGTTATGGAGCCTAAAGCATAAAGCCATAAATTCTGACCAGTGTAATGTGCAATATTTCTTTTTAAGTGTGTTCTTATTTCTTTAAAGTTAATTTCATGAAGTAATTTTTTTCTTATCAAAAAAAATAATATTATAGATACTCCAATCACACTCCGGAAAAATAATATCTCAAATGTATCTATTTGTAGCGATATTTCTTTTCCAGCAATTGCCATTGAAGTTAATGAGAACACTCCTCCAATCATCCATAAAGAACCTTTTATTGTATCACTCATGTTTATAGACTACTGCAATATTTTCTTAGTACACCTGAAGGGTAACTGTCGCTTACAACAAATTCTGGATTGGGAGTCAGTGTATTTTGTGATTTAGATGATAAAAGATCTCTATATTCATCTGAAGCTCTCCAATACTTAATACTAAATTTCTGATTATCATCCCACCATTTTACTTCATCTTGAATGGTCCACTCATTGTTAATTGATATCAAATGTTTTTCTAATGCAGTATTTGCATTTTTAGAATCCAAAAAATTATCGTAAAAACCTTCATATACACTCTGTAATTCTGGATTATTAATTTCGTACTTAATAAGAATATTATCTAGACCCTCGAGTGCGATTTTATTGATTCTTAAAGCTTCCTTAATGTAATCAAGCTTAGTTGCGTCAACATACGAGTAGGCTTTATAAATTTCACTTTCATATGCTTCAATTTGAATTGAATCGAATACTTTTTCAATTTCATCAGCTAACTCAATACAGTTATTTATTTTATTATCAGTACTTTGTATTGTGTTTGGTGTGCAGAGGCTAAAAAATATTGTAAACAATAAAAATTTATGAACTATTTTTTTCATAAGCATGCCATCCTTTATTGAATGGTATTAGAAAAAGAGGAGTAATTGTAAATAATAAGAAAAGATTTTTTGCAATACCCAGAGAGTACACTTCAATTATGTAACCAAAAAGACTTGATCCTAATGCGATGCCAAATCCTACAGAACTAGCCAGCCACGAATAGGCTTCAGTCAAGACACTGCTTTTTGTTACATTTGAGACATAGCTGTTTGCAAGTAAAAATATCGGGCCTATACCTAGACCACAAAGAAAGCCTGAAAATAGAAGTAGATTCTTTGTGTCAAAAAAGAAAAATGTTGATACTGATAATGCTAGATATATAAAAACAATATTGTAATTTTTTAAATTTTTACTATTACTGAAATAATACCCATATAATAATGCACTAGTAAGTGCTGTAGTACCATTAACTAGATAATAAAATGCGGTTAAATTTTTAATACTCTCTATATCTTCCTTCGCTACAACATAAACAGAGATTGAACTTAATAAAGCACCCACAAACATTAATGTTGTCAGTAGAGGTAGTTTATTTTTAGAGAACCATATAGACGTTTTCTCACTTATCGAACTTGGAATATTAGCAATTTCGATTGACCTAGAAAACACAACTCCAATAGTCCCTATTATTGAGCTTACAATTGCTATGTAGAGGGCAATTATGGGATTTAAATAATTTGATACCGTTGCAAAAACGGATGGGCCTACTAAGAAGTTGAGTTCATCAATTGAAGACTCTATAGCTTGAACTTTTTGATTATCTTTTTCCTCAGTGATTGCTTTCCAATTTCTTCTTGTATATGCGCCAACGGCTGGAACTGTAATTCCAAGAAACACAGATAAAAAAATGTAGATTATGTCTCTATCAAATTCTCCAATAGTTATTAGAAATGAGGTAAAAACAAATCCAGTAAGTAAAAAACTGACAACCTTTCTTTGCCCAATTTTGTCTACAAGCCTGCCGTTCAAAGGTTGAATTAACGCATTAGAAATACTGAAGCCAGCTGCCATAGCTCCACCAACTGCATAGGAACCAGTCTTATAATTTCCAAATATGACCATACCTACTTGAAGCATTGAATAAGGTGCTCTTCCAAGGAACCCAAAAAATATCAAATTTTTTGCTCCTTTAAGATTTATGAGAATTTTGTACGTAGATTCTTTCAGCATCACTACATTGTTGTATGCTTTTAAATTTAGATGTAGTTTGTATTGATTACTTTAAAGATTTTTTCAATAGATTCATGAATTTATCTTTATCAGACTTTCTAACAACTCTTATATTTTGAGTTTTTTTCTCTACATTGAAATAATCTACGATTGTCTGTCCTCTTGTAATTCCATCTCTAACATCTATTATTACGTGTAATTGCTCTGCATCCTCAATAATTGAATTATCCAAAGCTATAGCCATTGTGATGGGGTCTGGTAAGTCAAATCCATGAAAACCATATGTACTAAAAGTAAGATCAATTAAAGTTTTTTGAATATCAATAGAAAAATCTGCCAACTTACTATTAAGCGATCTTAAATCTTCGATCTCTTGCTCCTTAAGCATGGCGTACTTGTATGAATTATCCCAACCCACCATTGTTATGTTCATACCTGAATCAAAACAAATTTTTGCAGCTTCTGGATCTACCCAGATGTTATATTCAGCTGCAGCTGTTACATTGCCAGTTCCGTCAGAGGTACCTCCCATTACATAACAATGTTTTATTTTTTCTGTTATTGATGAATCTTTTTGAATAGCTAAAGCAATGTTTGTAAGTGGTCCTAGTGTTACAAGAGTTATCTCATTTGGATTTTCATTAACTGCATCTGTTATAAAATCTACTGCATTTTTTTGTTCATACACCTCTATAGATGGTTTGGTACCTATATCTCCCATTCCGTCTATACCGTGAACACACTGACCACTTGCAGAACTAGGTTTCAATGATTTTACATGTTTCATAAAATTCTCTAGATCATATATCTCTTCATACTCTCTACTTATGGGTTTATCTGCACCAGCGTATACCTTGACTTTTTTTTCAGTCATATCAATTGTTGAAATAGTATTCTTAATCCCCTGTCGTAGTGGTACATTTCCTGATACAACTGAAATTCCTAATATCTCAACAGAGGGATCTTGTAAAGCTAACAATATTGCTACAGCATCATCTGATCCAGTATCAGCGTCAATAATAAACTTTTTCAAATTAGTACATAGTTGTAACTGTTAAGTGATGAGGTCTGTGCGTGGCGTGGTACTGTTTCCACAATCTATAATCAAGTTGCGGAATTATTATTTGTTTATCTGAAGGTCTTCTTTTGTTAACTTCTTCAGTTAACTTCGCTGTTGCATATAAGCTCACAGCTCTGATTTCAACTTCATCTCTTGAATCACGTTCTACTATTTCTCCGCTCATGATTTTATTTTTTAAGCCATCTGAGTAAGTAATAATTTTCATTACTTCTAATGCAACGGGTACTATATAGTCCGCAAATGCACTCATTTTATGCATATCTTCAACTATAAAATGACCTGCTCCTGAGAGCTCTCCGTGAATCCCCCAAAAAGCAAGTTGAGCTAATTTGTAGAAGTGAACTTCATGTCCATCTTCTAGGACTGTTTTATCATCAAATCTAGGAAATTCAGTAATTAATCTCTCAATTAATCCTTCTCCGTTACTGTAGAGTTTTTTTGGTCCTTCATTTATAAAATTTATCCAGTCACCTTCGTATTTTGAGGAAAGCTTTTCTCCTACTTCATTTAGTACTTCTAATCTTTCACTCATCATTGGCATTTCTATGTTTCCAGAGAATATTTTATTTAATTTATCCATATCTAAAGAAGAAAGAACCCGTCCATCATAAAGTTTTATTCCGGATGCAATTGCTTCATTTACTTGAGTTAACATAGCTTCACTATCTGAAAAAATTTTCCCTTCACGCTCAATTTCATATTTAATACTTTTTTCAAAGTCAGTGAAAGCAAAATTAAGAGTGTTTAGTAATAGCGTTGTTCTGATAACTTCTTCAGGATTCTTTTTAGTTTTATTACTTTGAGGAGAAGGGAATTCTTCATATGCTATCCAGTCGGCAACATTTAGTATCTCTTGGTTGTTTATTTGTATTTTTTTAAGATTATCAATAACAGGAGTTAATGAGCTTAATACTTTTGAATTCCAATCTATTTTCATATTTTAATATCATACTATAAATATTTCTTCTATGAAGATATAATCTAAAGATGAAACCAAAAATATGCGTAGTAGGAAGCTCGAACATTGATCAGATTTCATACGTAGACAATATCCCTTCAGATGGAGAGACTGTTTTTGGTAATTCATATCAAATGGGATTTGGTGGCAAAGGAGCCAATCAAGCAGTAATGGCTGGACTATTAGGTGCTGATGCTTTCATGATTACATGCCTTGGTGATGATGTTTACGCAGATATGACAATTGATAACTACATCAAATGTGGGGTAAACGTTGACCATGTACAAAAGGTAGATGGCTCAAGTGGTGTAGCACCAATTTGGGTTGATAAGTCAGGGCAAAATAGAATAATCGTTATATCTGGTGCAAATGACAAAATTGATCCAGAAAAAGCTGCTTCATCACTGTTAGAAATAGAAGATTTAAATGTATTAATCGGGCAATTTGAGATACCCATGAATGTTACAGAGAAAGTATTTTCGGTCGCAAAAAATAATAGTATTACGACAATCCTTAATCCAGCTCCCGCAAAAATTCCTACAGGTGATCTACTTCAATTAACAGATTGGTTTGTTCCAAATGAAGTTGAATTTTCGACAATCACGGGTACAGACGCCTATAGCGATAGAAACTTAATCTCTTATGCAAAAACAATTTCATCTAATTTAATTGTTACTCTTGGCGAAAATGGTGCTGCATTGGTATTAGAAAACTCAGTGATAAAGATACCCGCTCCGAAAGTATCTGCTGTTGATACAACAGGTGCAGGCGATGCTTTTGTTGGAGCATTTGCATTTGGTATAGCATCAGGTAAATCTCCAGAAGAATCAATATCTCTAGGTGTTAAAAAAGCAAGTGACTCCGTTACAAGAGCTGGGACACAGTCTTCATACAAGGCTTAAATCAAGATGGTAGTAGTTCCTCTCAGTCAGCAGTACATCATACTTTTAGCACTTGTAGGTACCTTTATTGTGTTTTTGATAGAAGATAGAAGATCAAAAAATAAAAATCACATATTAAATAAAATCTTTCACTATTTTCCTAATTACAATAGTGATTTACGTGTTGGATTTTCCCTTATAACAATTTCTGCAATTTGTGCTATTTTTGGAGTTTATCTATACACTTCATTAGTAGTTTTAGCTGGAGGGCTCATTTTCCTTTACAAGGGAAGAAATTAAGAATCTTTAAGCCAGAATCTAACTTTTGGTAATACGGGGTCTATTAATTTAAAAATAACTATTCCAACCCCTATAGTTGCTGAACTCATTGAAAATAACAAGATTAATGAGATAACACTGTATGAGTTAAAAAAACCTACTAATAATGGGACAATAATGAATATGGGTACCCTGAAAGCAGTGAGCATTGCGTTAGTATTTCCAGCATCACCAACATCTCCGAGCTCTACTGCTAGGTTACTCTGTGATGTATTAAAGATGCCGAGACCAAGGCCTGCAAGTATAAATATAAGATTCTGAAAGTTTGAGCCACCATAAATAAAGACTGCACTTGCTGCAAAATGCATACTCAGTCCAAGTATATATGTGTACTTAAACCCAATTCTGATTCCTATAATTGGAACAAAAAAACTTCCTATGCTTTGACTTAATAATAGAAGTGTCACCCACATACCTAATCTATTTGTTGGTATGTTGTAAAAGCTAATTAACCAAATACTGAAAAATGGAGTGATTGCCTCAGGTATAGCACTAAAAAAATTTGATAAAGATACTGCCTTAAGACCTGTATTATTTTTATATATATGTTTCCACATATTTAATTGGTCTCTTAAAGCTACAATTGAAATTTTTGTAGTTGACTTAGAACCCGTTTGAGGTTCTCGTATTAATAAAAGAGGAATCATTGAAATACTCGTGACCCCTATCACCAACATTAATCCAGATAGATAGCCCTCTATTAAGCCACTTTCAGCAATCCTTAAATCAACATATCTTGAAACTAAATATCCTGCAGCAGAACCAAAAGTTAGATTTAGTGCAAAAAATACTGATCTAAATTTATAAAGTACTCGAGATACAAGATCAAAATATGAGGGAAGGATGGCTCCAGCGCTAAATACAAAAATTATATAAGCTATCACAAAAAAAATAAATCCCATATTATATGTTGAATAAGTGCTCAAGGTTAAAGCTAAAAGTATTATTCCAAATCTCTCACAAATACCCCAAAAAATAACTCCTCTCTTTGAGTCTTGTTCAATATTTCTTCTTGCAGATATTAAAAATTGTGAAAAAATTCCTACAGCATAAAAAATAATCACAATCAAAGATGGTGTGTACCACTTATCGGAAATGGTCAACGCAACATCTGGTAGGTAGCTACCTGGAATTAAGAGTGCAAATGCTGAACCGAAACCAATCGCATCAAAGATAAACATGCAATAATTAAATACATAATTTTTTTTTATAAAATCTTGAGTATTAGCCAATTAGTTTTATTACTTTTTGCCAAAAAGTCTTATAGCGAATCCTGCTCCAAAAATTATTGTTAAAAAAGCAATTCCACAAAAGGCTACAATGAAAACTCCTACGTTTGGACTAAGAGAAAATCCAGTACTTGGTATAAATGAATTTAAATTATATTTTGCATACATACTTAATATAACTGGCGTCAATGCGGAAATTGATAAAAAAGTATCTCTTTTTGAAAATTCTTTATACCTCAAAAGAGTTCTCTCGTTTTTTGAACCGAATGCTCTTGTTTCCAAGCTCATTGATAATTGCTGAACTCTATCGATAGCTCCAGCAAAAACTGGAATTATACTCGGCAAAAGAGCTTTGAAACCTTTAGCTTCCATAGCTCTTGATTTCTGTGCAGATAAAATAATAGCAAACTCTCTCTGCATTATTGGAATTAATTGCAAAGTTGTTACAATCATAAAATTTACTGTATAGGGGACTTTAGCTCTTTGTAACGATGCTGATAATTCACCTGGGTGGAGAGTCATCAGCATCAAAATTGACCAAGTAACAATGCACAAAATTCTACTACTGAATAACATTCCATAAATTATTGAGTCCGTATAAAGAGAAAATGGTCCCAATTCAGCTAAATATTGAGGGTTGTCAAAAACTGCAGGTGGAACTATGGACTGCAAAAAAATCATAGCAAAAGTTGCAGGTCCAAAGACTACCATTGTTCTTAAGTAGCTAGGAAAAGTTTTTGCAAGGACTACCATAGCTATCCCTATGAGAGCAACTCCATAATTTATATATGGATTTTTATTAAAAAAGCAAAAAAAGACAAAAGACAAAACCCAATAAAATTTAACAAAGGGATGGATTTTGTGAAAAAAAGAATCTCCGGGTACGTAAGCCCCAATTGGTACACTAGGCATTGTCTTCCTCCTCAATTTTCAAACTAGCTTCAAGAATCATTTTTACAGACTCTGACATATTTTTTTGGTATTCATCTTTGGTTAACGATTCTCCTTTAGCTTGATCGCCTGCAACTAAAAGGACTGCACCTGTACGAAGTCTTCTATATGAGCCAACAACGAATAATGTGGCAGCTTCCATTTCTGAACATAAAACACCGCCTTTAACCCACGCATCCCATTTTTGTAATAATTCTGCAGCTATGGGCATGTCTTCAGGACTATGTTGTCCGTAAAAAGAATCCTTCGATTGAACAATTCCAACATGATGTGCTAGTTGAGCTTTCAGTGCTGCCTCTTTAAGGGCCATTACCATGTCATGAGAAGCTACTGCAGGAAATTCTATAGGCATATATTGGACTGAAGTACCTTCGAATCTAACTGCACCTGAGGCTATTACCTTATCTCCGACTTTTGTATATTCCTGCATTGCACCAGATGTACCCATTCTCACTAATGTCTTAGTTCCTATATTTGCAAGTTCTTCAACAGCTATTGCTGTGGAGGGGCAACCTATACCTGTTGAAGTCACTGAAACAGATCTTCCTTTATATTTTCCAGTCATTGTTTTATATTCTCTATTGTCAGCTACTAATTCTGCTGTATCAAAGTGATCAGCAATAAATTCTACTCTTCCTGGATCTCCTGGTAAGATAACAAAATCTGCAACGTCACCTTTTTTCATCTGAATATGATATTGAATTTCACTTTTTAGGAGCCCACCTTTTTCTTTATTACTCATTCTTTCTATCCTTTTCCATACTATTTATACCTTCTAAAACCATTTTTGTCATTTTTTTTACAGTTTCTTCATCTGAAACCTCTACAGCTAAAACAGCACTGGCTTTTAATTTTTTTATTTGAGCTAACGTAAATAAAGTAGCTGCCTCCATTTCAGATGCTCCTACTCCTCCTTTTTGCCAAGCTGTCCATTTGTTGTTGAGATAGGGTGCAACTGGCATCCTTTCTGGCTCAACTTCTCCAAAAAATGAATCTTTTGACTGACAAATCCCAACTTTTGTTTCAATACCTAAATCTTTCGATGCTTTTATTAGATTTGCTACTAATTCATAATCAGCAACTGCTGGATATTCAATTGGTATGTACTGTTTTGAAGTTCCATCATCTCTTACTGCACCCGTAGCAATAAAGATATCTCCTTTTTTAACTGTGTTTTCTACTGCTCCTGAGGTACCAATTCTAATAAAAACTTCAGCACCTATATAAGCTAGCTCTTCAACTGCAATCGCTGTTGAAGGACAACCTATACCTGTTGAAACTACTGATACATCTGTACCTTTGTAAGTTCCTCTAGCAGCATTAAACTCTCTATTACTTCCTTGCATCTGATAATCGTCAAATACTGAAGCAATTATTTCTACCCTGTTTGGATCGCCCGGTACTATTACATACCGGGCGACCTCGCCAACTTTTAAGGGTAAATGTTTAACCTGCTCAACTTTATTGTCGAACATTTTTTTACCTTTTAGTTTTTTTAATATTTAAGCGTTTACATTTTTTAATCTCATAACAGCTATTCCACACAATATTGTAAGGAAACCCGCTATAAGACATAGTCCTGCAAGCATTCCGAATGCTGCATCCCCTTGTATCTCTGATGCTGCCCATGGATACACCATATACATCACTCCGAGACCAGCAATACCAGCACCAAGACCATCTTTAGATGTTACTTCGTTGTTCATATTATCTACTCCTATAGGTTCATAGATACGACTGTAAGAATTACTCCTACAACTGTACCTGCTGTAATTAAGACAACTTTACCCATGCTTTCAGCTTTCATAATTGGTCCAGTTACCTGCAAATTAGTAGGTAGTGCTCCAATTATTGCTAGCGCCAAGAATGACGAAAGAATTTTATCAGCTGATGAAACAATTATGTTACTTGAAAAGACTGAGCTCCACATATCTCCTCCTGCTGCAAGTAAACCTGCAGTAAGAACATCTGATGCGTGACCTGTTGCTCCTCCGAACACAAATATAACTATTGGTGCAGCCATTAACGAAACGCCTACGCCTGAAGCTACAGACAATCCAAAGAATTTGAGCTTGTTGTTTGCCCAACCCCATTTAGTTCCATATCCCCAAATCAATGCACCGACAACGTTACACGCTGCAAATGGTATTGATGTTGGACCTGTGATGAAGCCAGCTGTAACGTTGGTAATGACACCAACAAGTGCTCCCCACCAAGGACCGATTGTCATAGCAACAACTGCTGTTCCAATCATATCTAGGAATATAGGTAATTTTAGCGCACTGGCAACTGTTCCTCCAATTACATTCATAACGGAAGCAACTGGTACTAACGCAATAACATAAGTTAAAGGTATACCACCGCCTGTCGCACTACTTAGTTGTTGTGAAGTATCTTGATCTTTCACAATTCCCCCTTCTATTATTATATTTTTTTAATATAAATTAGTTTTTTACGGTAAAACCTTTACAAACACCGTTAGGTTTTTTTACGTTGGTTACCTAATAAACATCGATATATAAATAATTTTTTACAAACTCGAAGGAGAAAGTTTAAATGTTCTACATATAAGTTAATTTTACAAAATTACAACCAACTTTGCTTAAATACTCAGATTTTTTTTTCAATTTAACTTGATTTTTTGATATTTATTTCTTATACATGTTTGAGAGCATCTTCTATTGAAAGTACAGCTTTCTTATTCCCACCAAAGTTTTTAGCCTCAGCAAATGCAGTTATTTGTGGAGGTTTCAAATTAGTTTTTTCTAATATAGGTTTATTAATAAACAAATCAGCAGGAGGCCCATCAAATATTAACTCTGTATTACACATTACTAGAACTCTGTCTGTCTCTTCAGCCACTAATGGCATGTCATGAGATACGACGATTACTGTTTTTCCTTGACTTTTTAGCTTTGCCATCGAGTCTTTAATAGTTTTAACTCCTGAATAATCTTGACCTGTAGTAGGTTCATCAAGAACTACTACATTAGGTTCCATTGCAATTATTGAGGCCATCGCTACTGTTTTTCTTAAAGAAAAACCGAGACGATAGGGATTTAGTTCCAAATACTCTGTAAGCAAAAATTCTTCTGCTATTTCTATAACTTTTGTTTCTACTTCAGACTCATTTAACCCGATATTTTTCAACCCAAAAGAAAGCTCTTCATGAACTGAAGCTGCAAATATCTGGTGATTAGGATTCTGAAATACATAGCCCACCTGCCTAGCAAGTTTGCCTACTGGGTTTTCTCTTGTATTGAGATCTCCTATCATGATGTCTCCATCTGTTGGCTTAAGCAAACCATTGAAATGTTTTACAAGTGTTGTTTTACCTGATCCATTTTGACCAACTACTGAAACTATCTCTCCTTGCTCAATAGTTACATCAACATCTTTAATCGCTTGAACCCCATTTGGATAGGTATGTCCTACTTTCGTACAATTTATATTTGTTTCACTCATTATTTATATCCTTTCACTGCTTGGCCGACTGTAACTGGGATACTTCCTTTAAATTTATCAGGAACTCTTGATGCAAAATCTGTGATTTGAGGGATTCTTACACCCACATCGCTTTGAATGTCCACAAGCTTTGGAAATAGCTCCTCTGGAGTTCCAACTTGAGTAATTTTACCTTCTTCTAAAAGAATGACTTTATCGGCATACTCAGCTATAACTTCAACTTCATGTTCTGCAATTATGACGGTCAATCCTTCTTCCTGGTTTATTCGTCTAGTAACTGTAAAAACTTCTTCTTTCCCTATGGGGTCAAGGTTAGAAGTAGGTTCATCAAGAACTAAGATCTGAGGCTTCATTGAAAGAGCCGAAGCCATAGCAAGCCTCTGCTGTTGTCCTCCTGAGATTTCAAATGGTGACCTTTCTTCAAATCCTGAGAGTCCTACTAATTCCAATGATGCTGTTATATTTTTAATTATAGTCTCTTTGTCAACACCCAAATTTTGTAAACCTAAAGCAACCTCTTCAAAAACAGTCAACTGACTCATTTGAAATTCTGGGTTATCAAAAACGCTTCCAACTTTGGTCGCAAGCTCTCTTACTGGAATCTTAGGAGGTACTTCTCCAGCAACTTCAATTTTTCCAAACATGTCAGCCTGGATCATATTTGGCACTATCCCATTTATTGATAAACAGAGGGTGGTCTTTCCAGCTCCGTGAGCACCTAAAATGGCAATAAACTCTCCCTCTTCTACTTCGAGAGAAACTCCGTCTAATGCTTTTGTGTCTTGTTCTAGATACTGAACTGAAAGATTTTCAATTTTAATAATGGACATCGTTACCCCTTTTTTTACAACTATTAAGGTTTTTTTTACGAAGGTTTACCTATCAAACATCGTCTATAAAACTTCAGTATTTATATTACGTTATTTTATATATTTTTGATAATATCATCTTGATCTAATTCTTGCTTTTATTTTATAAAAAAAAATATATATATAAAACAAAATTAATTTTTACTAATTAAAATTACGTTATGAACATACCAGAATTACACCTACCGACTTTAGATCCGGACTTTATAAAAAATCCTTATCCTACCTTTGAAGAATATAGAAGTAGTACTCCAATTTTTTGGGATGAGATTAATAATCTATTGTTTGTAACACGTCACAAAGATGTTAGAAATATACAAACAAGTAAAATGTTTGGAACAACTCATAGTCATATTGAAAATTTTGAAGGTGATGTAGAGTCTTCAAATGTTCCCTTGACTTATGTTGGTTATAAAAGATCAGAGAAATACGAATCCTACGATTATTTCTGGAAATCAGAGCAATTTTCACTTTTAAATCTTGAAGGAGAGTTACATAAAGAATTACGAGGTCTAGTTGCTAAAGCATTTTTACCAAGATCTGTTCAGAAACTTGTTCCATTTATGGAAGAGAAATCAATAGAATTACTTAGTGCTACCAACGGCTCCGACTTTGACTTACTTAAAGATTATGCCCAACCGTATTCAATAAGTATTATTGGAGAACTTCTTGGAGTCCCTGAATCAGACCACGCAAAGTTTTTGGACTGGTCTCATAAAATAGTTAAAATGTACGATTTTAAGGTTGATGCAGTTGATGCAGTTGATGCTGAAAATGCTGCTAAAGACTTTTTTGATTATGCTCAAGATTTACTTGATAAAAGAAGGACTAATCCTGAAGATGATATGATTACTCGACTATCTCAAGTTAGTGAAAATGATATCCGATTAACTGATCATCAAATTATTTGTACGATAATACTTCTTTTAAATGCCGGTCATGAAGCTACTGTAAATACTCTCGGAAATGGATTTTATGGATTGCTTTCAAGTCAAAAAACTTATGAAGAAGTATCTGAAGAATCATCAACTATGACTGATGTTGTTGAGGAACTTATTAGGTGGGATAGTCCTTTACAATTTTTTCAAAGATATGTTCTTGAAGATACTGAAATTGAAAACTATAAGATTCCGAAAGGCTCTAAAGTTGCAATTTTGCTGGGTTCAGCCAATAGAGACCCTGAGGTCTTTGAAAATCCTTCAGAGCTAAATTTTAATAGGGAAAATAAAGATCACAGCAGCTGGGGTGGTGGTATCCATTTCTGCATTGGAGCTCATTTGGCAAGGTTAGAGTTAGAGGTCTCTTTCGAACACCTTCTGAAAAAAAATCTGCTATTAAAAACTGAACCACAAAGAACTGGTGCTTTTGGTATCAGAGGTTATGAGAACCTCCTAGTAACAACTTAAATAATTTTAATTTAAGAACTAAATTCTTCTATTGCAGATAAAAGTTCATCTATATTAAGTACTTTTGTAGAAATCATTCCTTCAGTAAAAAGATTTCTATATCTTCTTTCTTCAGCTGTAATTGCTATTACTGGTTTCTTATTAGCATATGTGAAGCCAATTTCAGAAGCTGTACCTGAATCAATATCCTGTCCAGTTATTAGTGCGACCGTTGCATCTGACCAATCAAGGGCGTCTAAATCTGCCTTAAATATCGCATCCTTTGTTGACTGTGTCATGTTGTTATCTTTAAATTCTTCAGGATCAATTACGAGTCCAGAAACTTTTGTTTTATCCCTATGCGGAACAAAACACTCGTAGCCCGCGTCTTCTAAAACTGCTGCTATATCCTCGAGATATTTTTTTTCATGTACATTAAATAGTGGTCCTGCAATATATATTTTCTTAATCATATATTCTAAACTAAAAGCTTTTTGATGGTAGAACAAGCTAAAAACTTAGTATTTTTTTCTATCAATTGTTTAAATTAGTTTTAAACTCATTTTATGGATAAATCTAAAAATTATGGAATGAATACAAGGGCGCTCCATACGACAAGACGCTTTAAACCAGTAACAGGAGATATTATGGCTCCACTTCATCTATCAACGACTTATGAACACGAAGTACCTGGTGATTCAGAATATTTTTATAGTAGAATAAACAACCCAACCAGAGAAATTTTTGAGAGAACTTTAGCATCCTTAGAGGGTATCGAAGATTATGAAAATCTCCATGCATTAGCTATGGCTTCTGGAATGTCAGCTGTCAGCTTGATAGCAGAATTAGTAAAGCCAGGTGAGAATGTTGTACTTACTAAAGATGTCTATGGTGGGACAACGAATTATTTTTCAAAAGTTATTACTAAGAGAAATGTCGAGGTGAATTTTTGTGATTTCGCTGACCACAAAAAACTAAATACACTTATCAATGATAAGACTAAATTGGTTTGGATCGAGTCTCCTTCAAATCCTTCGGTTAATCTATACGATTTAGCAAAAATTGGAGAAATAGTTCATGCTAAAAATTCTCTTTTAGTTGCAGACAGTACCTTTTCAACTCCATTTATTACAAGGCCACTTGAACATGGTGTTGATATCGTAATGCACTCAACAACAAAATATATAGGAGGGCATAGTGATACTTTAGGTGGAGCTGTTGTCACAGGTAATCCCGAACTTCATGAAGAATTGATGTTTCATCAGAGACAAGGGGGGGCTGTAATGTCTCCTTTTGATTCATATTTAGTTCAAAGAGGTTTATACACACTTGGTCCAAGAATTCGACTTCACTCAGAAAATGCTCACAAACTTGCAGAAAGCTTAGAACAGTCAGAAAGTATCAGAGAAGTTCGTTACCCAGGACTTCCTACTTTTGAGAATCATGAAATAGCTTTAAAACAGATGGACTACTTTGGTGGAATGATAAGCTTCTACCTTAATGGAGACATTGATAGAAAAAAATTCTGGAATGCTCTGGAATTGTATAAATTAGCCGTAAGTCTAGGTGGGGTAGAAAGCTTGATAGAACTTCCAGCATTAATGACTCATGACAAAGCACAGGGTACTGAAGCAAGTGTTCCTGATGATTTAATTAGAATTTCTGTTGGATTAGAAAATATTGAAGACTTAATTGAAGATATGGATTCTGCTTTAGATGCTGCCAAAAAATAACACAAATCTTCTTTATTTTAAATATGCATCCTATACGTTAATACTCACAGCAATTTTATTTATAACATTTGGATATGACGGCTGGGGAACACCTGCAGCAAATGAACAAGCCATTGGAGAAATTTCTAGATGGTGCGAACGCGTAAGTGGTGGTTTCTTTAGAGAACCAGCAAATACTTTAGGTAATTTAGGCTTTGTTATTGCTGGCTTATATATGTTTTTTAGACTTTCAAAAGATGCAACAAGTGGCAACACTCCCATTTTTGGATCTTTTAAGATTGCACTTTTATATGCATCAGCTTCAACCTTTTTAGGACCAGCCTCCATGGCAATGCATGGTACACATACTAAATTTGGTGCTTGGATAGACAATGTATCCATGATTTCTTATGTCCTTATATTATGGATTTATAATTTAAAAAAACTAACCAATTTTTCTTCACGATCATTCTTCATCAGCTACTCAGTTCTTTTAGGATATTATGCATACAGCTACTGGTTTTTTGATAGTGGATTAGGAATCGGTGTTAGTCTTTTTGAACTTAGTATTGGTTTATGGATTGCAACAGAAGTACTAGTAAAACTACCTAATATTTATGGCAGAATCCTCTCCGGAGTAACCGTTCTGCTAACTCAGCAACTATTTGGTAGTTCTGTAATAGATTCTCTTCAGAACTTACAGGAAAATTGGGAAATGCTTTTATATTTCATACCAGCACTTATCCCCAATCTACGCGGGGGTATAGAGAGAAAATATACACCTTGGTTCTTTGTGGGTGTTGCCTCATTCTTTGGTGCCCTTATAATTTGGGGAACTGGTGTTCCTGATCATCCATGGTGTGAGCCGGATTCATGGCTACAAGCACATATGGTTTGGCACTTACTCTGTGCAGTAGCGACTTTAAGTTTCTTTAACTTTTTTAGAACAGAGAAAACTACTAAGGTCTGAGATACATTAAATCTTTTTGATTTAGTTCAACAATTTCACGAGAGAAATAATTTGAATACATATCATTTGATATCCAGTTATCAACTTGGTCATCGTAGTACTTTGACATCATGTGACCAGACTGACCAGAAGGAAGTACTGTACGCGAGTTATCAAAGTTACTAAGGTCCACAACCATTCTCATTGATGGATAACTTCCGATTGTAAAATCATCTCCGAAACCCCAGTCTGTAGAATTGATTGCAAAGTTTGAGCCACTCACGGCCACCGGACCTATGTTTACAAGATTAGTAAGTATCGGAATGCCAGCTTCCCCCAAGAGGTTTGTTGGATAAGTTATTGTATGTATCTTCCCCCATTCCCAATCATCAGAGTCGGCTGAGTCAAAAATTTCAACAATTAAGTTATCAGCAATATTTAAAGTTCTTTCCAAAATATCTGTGAGATTTTCTCTATCTGTAGTATTGACATCATCCCACATGATGTCGTTTGGGTCTTTTAGCAACGTTCTAAATATCTCGGAAGTTGAATCAGAATTACCAGGTTGTAGTGATATCACGTTGCCGGCATTATCTAAAACAGCCAGTTCCTCAAAAGTTTGTTCAGCTAAAGTTTTATAAAAAACTGCCCAAGAAGCTGCTCCTGTAGACTTAATATTCATCTCAAATTTTTCATCACTTATTGCCCACTCTTTGAGTTCGGTGAGTATTTGTGAATCAATATATACGTTGTTAAAGACATAAGGAAGTATGTATGCAGCTGAATAATCAAAGTTGTTTATTTGCATTTCCTGCATGTCATCTACTGAAATTTTATCAACCATGTACTGATTAATAACTCTCTCAATAGCTTCTGCTCTATAACCCCTAGAGTAATAATTCGGCCATGGCTGCTCAGGATGAACTGATTGATTTGCAGTAATAATATATCCAGATGATGGATTTAGAGAATATGGAAGTTCTTCAAAGGCTACATAACCTTGCCAGTCATTTTGACTTAACCATCCTTCAACTGGTAGGTCTCCGTATAGACCCTCACCTCTAATTGGTAGTTTTCCGGGTGATTGATAAGCAATGTTTCCATCTCTATCTGCATATAGTAAGTTTTGTGCAGGGACATGAAATTTCTTTGTTGCTTCTCTAAATTCTTCCCAATTTGATGCGTAATTAAAATCTCTTATTCCTACAAAAGTTTTTCCAGGCATTAAAGCAGGCCATGCAAGTGAAACTGCAAACTCATCCGGTAGGTTGATTCTTGCTTCATCTGCAAAAGTGCTTTCTCCATCTTCCGATGTTAAGTTGATGGGGAAACTTCTGTCTGAAACAATAGGGCCGTGGTGAGTCTCTCTGACTTCAATAACTATTGGGTCTGAACCTGCAACTTCAATTATTTCTGTTGTTCTTTCCATGTCAACCCACTCACCATCTATTTGATATTGATTTTTATTACTAGGATTAACTTTTTCTATGAATAAGTCTTGTACGTCTGGGCCCATGTTTGTAAACCCCCAAGCAATATCACTGTTGTAACCAATTACTACATATGGGGAACCAGCAAATGAGAAACCTACTGAATCTAATTCACAATCACGATTTTTAGGGTAACAGTGGAGTCCATTCTCATACCAGATTGCAGGTAGTTGTACCGACAAATGTGGATCGTTAGCTAGCAAAGGCATCGCTGTTTCGGTGTGTGTTCCGTCTACTACCCAAGAATTGGATCCTAATGACTGATTTGTCTGCATGTCTTTTGTGACATACTTAATAAAAAAAGATTGAGTGATTTGCTGAAGATTATTTGCTTTTCCACTGGAAGCAAAGGTGCCCTTGCCTTCCCATTCTTCAACAATATATGGATGTTCTTCTGGATACGGTGGTATAAGTAAATCATAGATTTCTGGAGTTAAGGTATTATGTGTTTTTGAATTCGAGATTTCTGAGATGTAATTACCATTCAAATCATATGCCATCATCTTTGCCCACGCTAGTGGGTAGTGAGGTTCGTATGTGCCAACAATATAACCAGGATTTAAAAATTGTAAAACAAAGTGTTCGAGACTTAATCTATTTTGTGGTCTTGACTCAATATAAGCATTAATTCCATCTGTGTAGTTGATTAAGTCTTTTTTAAATTCAGGATCTAAGTTTTCATACTCTTCTAGAGCAACTTTATGGAAACCAAATGTTCTAAATAGTAAATCTGCTCCAACTCCTGGATCTCCAATAAGTGAAGCTAGGCGACCTGTACTGAGGTGAGACCAGAATTCTAATTGCCAAAATCTATCTTGTGCATGAACATAACCTTGAGCAAAAAGGATATCATCTACATTGGTTCCATATATATGTGGTATTCCTCTTTCGTCCCTAATAACCTCAACAAAGTCAGTTAGTGGAAGTCCTGTAACGTCAATTTCATGATCTGGAAGGGGCATTCTAAAAATTACAATGGCAGCAATTAGAACTATTGCCTGTAGTCCTATGAGGATAACAAGTAACCATTTGAAAAACTTTTTTATCACTTCCCTCTCATTCTTTAGATTAAATATTATAGCTCGAGATTGTCTATCCAGTTTGAAATTTCTTTTACAGTATTCTTATAAACTTCAAGAGCTTCTATTTCTGATTCATAAAATGCTCTACTTGGATCGACGAATGAATTATGTATTCTATTTTTCGCATTAGGAAAAACTGGGCAACTTTCTCCTGCTGAATCGCAGACTGTTAATACATGGTCGAATTCCTCATCTATAAAATCATCTACTAATTTGGGATACTGTTTACTAATATCATGACCAACTTCAGCCATAGCTTTTATTGCATATAGATTTATATGAATTTCAGGATCAGTACCTGCGGAATAAATTTCAGCTTCAGGATATTTACCTTTGAGTAACCCTTCGGCGATTTGAGATCTACAGGTGTTTCCAGTACATATAACAATTACTTTCATAGATATACTCTATACAAATTAGTAACCTAATAATATGGATTCTCAAGCAAATAAAGAAAAAAAGGTCGTCTCAACTATTGAAAAAGTCGTAATGTACTTCATGTACGCTTTGTTCGGATTTATGAACATTGGTGTTATCTTAAGTGGTGAATTTAATAGCCTATTTGTGACAATTCCAATAACAGTTCTCTCGTTAGGTTTGACTAATTGGGGAATGAAGTGGCAAAATGAAAGATATATAAGAAGTGCTGAGAACCAGGACAATATAGATAGTTTAAAAAAGATTATTATTAATTTAGAAAAAAGAATTACTGATTTGGAGGAAAAATGATAAGTATTGAAGTTTTGCTAAAGCATATGGCATGGGCTAATCAAGAAATTTATAAAGAAGTTCAAAAGCTAGACAATAAAGTCTTGGATTATTATATTATAGATCCGGAATGGACCGTTAGAACAATACTGGTTCATATTGCAGGTGCTTCACATCTATACGCCCAAAGACTAGAAGGCGAATCTTTCTCTCGTTTTGAACTTAAAAGTACTGAAGATTCTAAAATGATCGGTGAACTGCTTTCAGAGCTAAATAGAATTGACCAAAGCCTAATGAAGCACATCGATAGAGAAGATGCGGAAATCACCTATATGACTTCCAAAGGTGAAGCGTCCGGTAAAATTTCTACCATACTTTCTCAACTAATTTTTCATGCTGGCGAACATAGAGCACAAATTGTTGCTGCCTTGGACAAACACGATGAGAGATCTATTAATTTAGATAAGTTTTCAGTGTGGAGTTTTTCCTCAAGTATTAATTAATGAGCTTTCAAACTTTGGTCTCTATATATTTGGTGTCGTATTAGCTAATAAAATTTTTTAAAAAAAGCTATTCAAAATTAAATCAATTTACTGTTTATTTAATTTTTGTAGGTTGTAATAAATGCTTCTATTTTCTTTTCTAGAATTGGAATAGTTATCCCACCATCACAAAGAACTTCATCATGAAATAATCTAATATCAAAATTCTCACCTAATTCAGATTTGGCATGTGCTCTGAGTTCTTGGATTCGTAGTTGTCCCATTTTGTAAGAACACGCTTGTCCAGGCCAGGCAATATAACGATCAACTTCTATATTTGAATTAATTTCTTCTATTGGAGAGTTTTCTGTAAAGAATTCTATTGCTTGTCCTCTAGACCATCTTTTACCATGCATTCCAGTATCAAGGACTAATCTGCATGCTCTCCATGCATCATTTCCTAATCTTCCAAGTTGTTGTACTTCACTTGAATATAGTCCCATTTCATTTGCTAATTGCTCGGAATACAAACCCCATCCTTCAACAAAAGCTGTGGATGCTGAATGTTTTTGAAATTCTGCCACATCTTTAAGTTCTACCGCAATTGTTCTATCTAAATGGTGTCCAGGTATAGCTTCATGAAAAGCTACTGATTCAGCTTCGAAGATACTCTTGGATTTTGCATCATAAGTATTTAAAAAATAAGTTCCCTCTCTGGATCCATCTACTGATGGAGGGTAGTAATAAGCAGGAGGAGCATGTTGCTCTGATTCTGCTGGAACAGGGAGCACTTTACAGGCAGACTTAGGAAATACAGTAAACCATTTGTCTAATGGCTTATACGCACGCCTAATAGCATCTTCAGCTAAGGCAATCATTTGTTCTTTACTTTCATAACGCATAGATTCTTCTGTTTGCATTTTTTTTATAACATCTTTTGGTGAAGAGACTCCTTGAAAGACATCTTTCCCAATAGCAAAAAATTCTTCATGCAATCTTTCAATTTCGTCAAGACCAACTTGATGAACTTGTTCTACTGTTGCTTCAGCTCTTCCTGTAAATTTCTTAAGGTTTCTTAAGTAAGATTCTTCTCCACCCTCAATCCAAATCACTCCTGATTTATCATCTTCTCTTCCTTGGGGTAAATGTTCATTTTTTAACTGAGATAAATAATCTTGAACACTAGGTCTAACTCTTTTTTTAATAATACTAACTGCCTTTTCTTTCCAATTATTCTTAAATTGTTCTGATATCTCACTAGAAAAATTAACGGCTAATAATGTATCTTGATCAACAGGAATATTCATATAACTTTCAAGTTGCTCAATTGTTCTATTTAAATTTCTTTTAGTTGCTACTCGATTCTTAAGTAAACCTTTTTTTTGGATTGAAGCAATTTCACTAAAAGCAGTTTCGTACTTTTCTAATCTTTTTAACATCATGTCCCCTGCTTCTTCTGATGGAATCATTACTAACTGATTCAGTCCTAAGAGTAAATCTTGGAAGCCTGCTACGCCAGCATCGTATTCATAACTTTTATCTAAGAAAGAACCATCTGCGGTCTCTAGAACATAAGACAACATCTCATGCATTATCTGATTTTTAGGACTTAGTATTGCCCTGTCGATTGTATTTACTTTATTTTGAAAATTTTTAATTTGTTCATGATCTTTTGATAACGATTCTTCATTAAGGCTTTCTATTTGATCGTAATATTCAACTTTTCCCTGTAGCAGTGCTCTTGTTGGAGAAGATTTAAGAGAATAATCCCAATACTGTTGTGCTAATTTTTGAATTAACTCATTGCTCATTTTTGTCCTTTCAATTTATTGAGATCTTGCTCAATTTTATCTAATTTTTTTGCTAAATCTCCTAATGTCGTCTCCTCTTCTCCAAAGTTAGATAGAAAGTAGGAAGAGACTGCTGCGGTAATGGTAGCAATAAAACCTATACCGATAATCATTAATGTACTTGCTACAACTCTACCGAGTGAAGTTAGAGGTGTAATATCTCCATAACCAACAGTTGTAATAGTAACTAGTGCCCACCAAATTCCGTCGGAAAAAGAGTTAACTTGTGGTTCTGATACATAAAATAAAAATCCAAAAAATACTATCAAAAAACATGTTGCGTACACAATAAACTGCAACCCTCTACTTCTAAAAATAGTCTTAATTGCGATACCAAATTTAGACAAAACAGCAGCAAGCCTAAAGAGTTGAAATAGCTTTAGTAGTCGAGGAAGTCTTATAAATCTTAAGAATCTAGAAGTTTCAAATCCCTGTGGTACAAAAGGAATAGAGGCTATAACTATAAATAATTCAATTTTATGATTTTTAATGTATCCAATCTTATTCTCAGATAAATAGAATAGAGTCCCGTATTCAAGAAGAAAGACAATCCAAATTACCCAATTTAAATTATTAGCCACACCTAGTAGTGAACTCTCTGAATTCTCAATAACAATTACTGGGATAAGCATTATCACTGAAATCATTACGGGCACTTCAAAAAATTTTTCAGCTTTTAAATAAGTACTTTTAGACATAAGTCATTATAAAACTAACTTAATGACTTTAAATTAAAAATTTTTCTATTTAAATGAAGGTATGAACAGAATTATTACCATTCTTTTTATATTTACATTAATTTTTTGTTGTTTACTTGTTGTGCTTTACCCCGATAGTCTTAGTCATGAAGGCAACGTGAAAAGCTTCGAACAAAGTATTTCTACAACAACTAACACGACTACCTATAAACCTACTAACGTTGATTACACACAGAGAATTAAAAAACTAGTTGGACAAAAAGACTTATCTTTATTCACCGAAATCATTGATCAGAGTAATGAAAGCATGATTAAAGATTTTGATCAACAACTAGAAAATATTAGACAAGCGAACATTAAGACTTTTGCTTATGCAAAATTCAATAAATTTAAGGAAGATAATGGTCAGTTAGAAGGGATTTACTGGAATGGTTATTTATTCAATAACAACTCTAAAAGAAGCTCTATTATTGAAATTCTTTCAACTACTAGTGTGAATACCCTTGTTATAGATGTTAAAACTGATAATGGACATATTCTTTTTGATGCAGATATAGAAGAAATATCATTATTGAAAAATAAACGTATTAAATTTTCATCTGAAGATTTAATCGAATTAAGAAAAATAAAAGATCTTTATTTAATTGGAAGGATAGTTGTATATCAAGATCCACTTTTTGCACAAACTTTTCCAGATGAAGCTGTATTTGATTCGAATTTAAATAAACCATATTCACAGAATGGACAATACTTTCTTGATCCGTCTAGTAAAAAAGTCCAGACTTATATTAAAAATATTGCATCTCAAGCATGCGAACTTGGTTTTGATGAAATACAGTATGATTACATTAGGTACCCCGACTCTAATAGTAAATTTATGACTTTTGACGATGCGTATACACAAGAAAATAGAGTGAAAAACATAAATTCTTTTCTCAAAGATTCAAAAGAACTTCTACACGCAAAAAAGTGTTTACTCTCAGCTGATACCTTTGGTTTTATATTAAAGAATCAACAAGACGGTGGGATAGGACAAAATTTAGATACCATTATTAATAGTGTCGATTTTATTTCTCCAATGGTTTACCCGTCACACTATTCTAATGGTTCATTTGGGTATCAAAATCCAAATAAGTTTCCTTATGAAGTCATTACTGCAGCGCTAACAGATGCTTTGGATCGAGGTGTAGAAAGTGAACAATTGAGACCTTTTCTTCAAGGATTTTGGCATTCTACTGCGGACATAAAAAATAATATAAAAGCTGCTTCTGATTTGGAAATGGATTGGTTGATTTGGAATATTTTATCAGTTTATGAATTAGAAATATTCACTAAACTAATTAAATGACAGCAAAAAATATATTTAAAACGAACTTAGACAATATTTATAATCAACTCACAGAGGTTAGTGATTGGATGTATAAAAATCCAGAGCTTGGGTTTAAAGAATTTAAAACTTCAGAATATTTAGTAAAATTTATTGAATCTTTCAAAAATGCTGTTACCTATCCAACTGGAAAATTAGATACGGCATTTGAAATTACATTTGGATCAAAAGGCCCACTTGTTGTACTTTGCGTAGAGTACGATGCTTTACCTAAAATTGGTCATGCATGTGGTCATAACATAATAGCAACTGCCTCAATAGGTGCAGGTCTTGCTATAAAAGGCCTTGTTGAAGACTTAGGAATCCGTGTGAAGTTACTTGGGACTCCAGCTGAAGAAGGAGGTGGAGGTAAAATCATACTTCTAGATAATGGAGCATTTGAAGATGCTAAATGCTCTATGATGATTCATCCTGCATATGAAAATGTTGTTAATCCGACTTTTACTACCATCCAACAATATACGGTTGAGTTTTTTGGCAAAGATGCTCATGCTGCTGGTGCTCCTGAAGAAGGCATCAATGCACTAGATGCTCAGATCCAATTATTTGTAAACGCATCAACATATAGACAGCAAATGGTTTCATCTAATAGAATGCACGGAGTTATTACAGATGGTGGTTTTAAACCAAACATAATTCCGTCCTATACAAGTTCGGAGTGGTATCTTCGCGCCTTAAATGAAGAAAATTTACTCAAGATAGAAAAAGACTTTATGAATTTTGTTAATGCAGCTGCAATGGCAACAAAGTGTAAATTAAAAGTTGAATCTCCAGACTATAGATATACAGAGATAGAAAATAATGAAGTAATGTATAAGCTTTATAAACAAAACTCTTCATTAGTAGGCAGAGAAATGATCTTACAAAGCGAGGCCTCTAGACCAGGTTTAGGATCAACCGATATGGGTAATGTTTCATTAGCTATGCCATCCATCCATCCTATGCTCTCCATAGATTCAGGAGATGCAGTTAACCACCAGCCAGAATATGCAGCAGCTACACTAACACCCGGCGGACATAAAGCTATATATGACGGAGCTTACGCAATGGGAGCAACAATTATAGATTTAGCCGAAAAGAACCTTTGGAGTGAACTCTAGAGAATTTGACTTAAGAATAACTTAGTTCTGTCACTCTTAGGATTATTGAAAAATTCTTCTGGTGTATTTTCTTCGACAAGCTGACCCTCATCAAAGAGCATTACCCTGTCAGCAACTTCTTTAGCGAAACCCATTTCGTGAGTAACAACAATCATTGTCATACCTGACTTGGCTAGCTCTTTCATTACGTCTAATACTTCTTTAATCATTTCAGGGTCTAAAGCTGATGTTGGTTCATCAAATAACATTATTTTTGGTTCCATTGCTAATGCTCTTGCTATCGCTACACGTTGTTGTTGTCCACCTGAAAGTTGTCCTGGGAATTTATCAGCTTGTTCAGGTATTCCTACACGTTCAAGCAATTCCATAGCTTTTGCTTCAGCTTCAGTTTTGCTCTTTTTCCTTACCCAAACAGGAGCAAGAGTGATATTTTGTAAAACAGTTAAGTGAGGAAATAAATTGAAGCTCTGGAATACCATGCCAACTTCTGAACGGATAGTTTCTATATTTTTTAAGTCATTTGTTAATTCAATGCCATCAACGAATATTTGACCATCTTGATGTTGTTCAAGTCTATTAATACACCTTATAAAAGTTGATTTACCAGATCCAGAAGGTCCACAGATAACTAAAACTTCTCCCTCAGCAACATCCATAGTTATACCTTTAAGCGCTTGGAAATCTCCATACCATTTTTTAACGTCAACTGATTTGATTATGCTCATAATTATCTTTCTCCTAATCCTAATCGTTTCTCAATTTTCATGCTTCTCCTTGCAAAGCTGTATGTAAATAACCAGTAAAATATAGCACAGAATAAAATATTTTCTTGTATCGTACCTAAAAAGTTTGCTCCCTGTGACTGGTTGGGTATGACTTTAGATCCTATATACAAGAGATCAAAAAGACCTACTATAGCTACCAAACTTGTGTCTTTAAATAAACTAATTACTTGGCTAACAATTGGAGGTATGACAGCTCTTAATGCTTGGGGAAGAATTATTAATGTTATTCTTTGAATTGAACTTAAGCCTATGGCATCAGCAGCTTCAAATTGACCATTACTAATTGACTGTAGTCCACCTCTCACATTCTCCGCTAAATAAGCTGAACTAAAAATAGCTGTTACAACTATTGCTCTTAATACTTCATCGAACTCTACTCCTTTGGGCAAAAAGAGTGTAAGCATAACACTTCCAAAAAAGAGCCAAGTAATGAAGGGTACAGATCTGACTAGTTCAATAACTGCCGTACATATAATTCTTATTACAGGAAGCTTTGAAGTTCTTCCTAATGCAAGGATAACTCCGAATGGGAATGAAATAGCTATTCCAAAAAAGGCTAATAACCACGTCAATGTGAATCCTCCATATATAGATGAACCAGGAACAACAATTAAAGACTCTGATGAAGCACCTCTCATTAGAAAAATAAGTATCACAACTGCTGCAGTCCAGACAATTGATAGATTTTTCACTGATTCTTTTGAGTTAGCAATAGTTGGTGCAATTGATATTAATATCCAAGTAATAAAAAATAATATTTTTAACTGTCTTAGTACTGGAGTGAATAATATTACTACTGATAAAAATAATAACCCGTACCTAATAATTCTCTGATATGGAACAATTTTAGGAGACTTTAATGTTCTTATCGCAATGATGCCTATTATTGAGAAACCTATAGATAAAGGAAGATCTAAAGTTAAAACATTAGAAATGCCAAAATCTGGTTTTCTATATATCCATGAAACTATCAACAGGGGAGCCAGCAACCAAGAAGACATGATCATTCTGCTTACAGAGTTTTTTCCATTTGATTTAAGGAAGGTACCGATGAAATATGCAATAAGCATAACCCCAAAAAGTATTGTCCACGGAATTTTAGTCGTACTTGCCAATGGTAAAAATGGATCAGGATCTATTCTCTCATTTAAGCTATTGAACGTTACTGTTGGAACTTTTATTATCCAAATCAGAGCTACACCTAGTGACAAGTATATGAAACTTACTCTATCTCTAACTATTTCAGAAGTAGAAGATATTCTTCTTAATAAGTAAATTACAGCAATTATAGTAACTGCAATCGCAATCCATAGGAATCTAGTGTTGTTTGAGAAAACTTCCACATCCACCAATGTTTCTTTAACCTCAACCTCAACAACCCTTGGGGTAACTGAAATAAGAAAAATAATAGAACTAATACTTTTTAAAAGTCCATCACACCAATCTTTTACTCTAATTTTTTCATTTATAGAATTAAATCCCCAACTTATACCGAGGAGAAATATTAGCAATCCTACTGTAATCCAAACTCTTATAAAATCTGCTTCAGGATAGGCTTGAACCATATAAAGTTGCATATTGTAAGTTACAGCAGTCCATTCTCTTTCTGGTGAAATAAAAAATCCAATCCCTGAACGAAAAAGTCTAGATATAGCTGCAATAGAAATAAGAGTTAGTATTGATGAGCTTATACTCGAGAAAAGATTTTCTCTCAACCACCTTGCTACTCCTGCAAACTGTACTTCAGGTGGGCTTTCTAATGTTTTTTTTTCTTCCATTACCTTTCCACCGTCTTCATTTTCCTATTGTAATAGTTAATTATTGAAGAAAGAATAATACTGATTGTTGAATAAAAAGCCATCCAGATTAGAAATACTGCAACAGTTTGTCCCTCCTGATTATAAATAGTTTGTCCGACAGCCACAATTTCAGGGAAAGCAACAGCAATACCTAAAGAGGTATTTTTAGCGAGATTAAGATACTGGTTTCCCATAGGGGGTAACATAATTCTTAGTGCTTGAGGTAAGACTATGAGTCTTAAGAGTGTTCTTCTTTTTAATCCTAATGATAAACCAGCTTCAGACTGTCCTTTTGAGACAGCCATGATTCCCGACCTAACCACCTCAGAAATAAATACAGAAGTATATAAGATAACACCAATCCAGGTTGCAAAGTATCCAACAGTCATGACTTTTCCAACATCTGGAGAGTATCTCGTAAATGAAGAGGTGCCTGCTTGTATAGCTTCAGGAAAGCTTAATGTAAAAGGTGTACCACTTAATTCCCAATTAAGTTTTTTTTGTATTCCATCAAAAAATTGAGGAATTCCCCAATCTGCTTTAAAGAAAAGCTCATCTCCGACTAAAAAATTTGATACAGTGATACCAAATGGTAAAAATAGTCCGACAATTAAAATTAATACAAGTAGCGCTGCCATGATGATTCTAAAAATATCATCATCAGTTAAAATTCCCTTATTCTCGGCACTTCTAGTTCGTTTAATTTCTTTAGAGATATATTTATAAGAATAATATGTAGCTACAGAAATAATTAGTGCCTGCAGGCCGATCCTAGGTAACAGCTCAAATCCATCTGATATTAAAGATGCTATAAAGCCAAGTATGCCGATTGCTTTATAACCACCAAACCATCCTCCAACATTCCAGGTGATAAAGGTAAGAAAAGATGCTAATCCGGGATAAGCTTCTTTTCCCTGTTTCTCCATAACAGAAACTCTCCATTTAAATATATATCTTGAAACAATAAAAGAAAGAATAAACCAGACACCAAATAACCAACTAGATTCCTGTGCGTCTAACCAAGGATAGGCCATGCCTTTAGCGCTAATGTCAAATGTCAGTGGCCCTCTATCATACGCTTCTGGTCTAGGAAAAGATAAAATAACAGCCTGCCAGAAAAATATTTGAACGAGTAAAGGGATATTACGAACAGTTTCAACTAATCCTGTAGAAGATTTTTGGACAACCCAGTTCTTAGAGAGTCTTGCAATTCCAACTGCAGTACCTAATATAGTTGCAACAAAGATACCTGATACAGCAATCCGTAACATGTTTGCCATACCAATTTGGAGAGCTTGTAATCCTGATTCTGGATAAGTCTCAAATCCTTCTGAAATAAGTATTCCGGGAGTTGTCCCTAAAAACCTCCACGAGAAAGGGAGATTAGTAGAATTAAGATTTTCAATTGCTTGAGCAACAAAATTACTTATCACATTAAATACAGATAATAAGAAAATTATTTGTCCTGCCCACTTTAAGAAGCGTACATCTCTCCAGAAAGCTTTGTTGATTCTCATGTTAATTTTTCAGTCATCAGTATTAGAAAAGGATAGCATTGGTATTAATACTTATCTAGGTCGATTACAAAGAATAAAAAAAAAGAGGTCCGAAGACCCCTTTTTTAAAACATTTAAGTTTTTACCTTGCAGGTGGAGCGTAAATTAATCCGCCATCTGTCCAAGGTGCATTAGCTGAACCTTCTCTATAAAGTCCGACTGGATTTAAGTTCTTTGAATAAATCTCGTCGTAGTTACCAACTTGTGCGATAACGTTATAGAAAGCATCTGCGCTTAGGCCCATGCTTGTTTGAAGTTCTCCGTCATTTTTTCCTGTAAGACGTCCCATTTCTGGATTTGCTTCATAGTCAAATGAATCAACGTTTGCACGTGTTACACCATATTCATCAGCGATGAATGTTGCGTATACTGTCCAGTTAACAATGTCTGCCCATTGGCTATCGTTTGAACGATAGACAGGTCCTAGAGGTTCTTTTGAGATTGGAGTGGCTGGGAAAATTGCCCATTCATTCATCTTCTCAGATTTAGCTCTATTTCCTACAAGACCGGAACCATCTGTAGTTACAAGATCACATTCTCCTGCTTGGAATTTCTCCATAGCTTCTGGGAATGCTTCAACTGTTACAAGTTCTATAGTTGCGCCTACAAGACCTGCTCCTTCAGTAATGTTTTTCTCTGTTGTTGTTCCAGCATTAGTACAAACTCTTAGACCGTCGATGTCTGCAAGTGATGATGAGGCTGAAAGTCCGTCGGAATTTCTACCCATCAACTGTTGTCCATCATAATAAGTTGTTGGCCCAAAATCGTTACCAAGATCGGTATCACGAGATTGTGTCCATGTTGTATTTCTTATTAATAGGTCAACTTCACCAGCTGACAATGCTGTAAATCTCTCTGCAGCTGTCAACGCTGTGAACTCAACTTTGCTGTAATCTCCAAATACTGCTGCTGCTACTGCGTAACAGTAGTCTGCATCAATACCGGTTACAGAACCATCGGCTTGAGTCTCTGAAAATGCTACAGCAGATCCTGAAACACCGCATTTGAGGAATCCTCGTGCGGTAACTGTTTCAAGTGTTGTTAACTCAACAACTACTTCTGCCGCATCTTCTGTTGTATCTGTAGCGCAAGCTACAGCTACTAATGCGAGTACAAGCAGAGATACTATTGTTTTTTTATTCAATGTTTCTCCTTATATATAAGTAGACTACTTCATTGAAAAGCAATCTAATCCCAATATAGTAATGCAAATCCAACTAAATGACTAAAAATATTCATTTAATGTATAAATAAGTTGCATTAGTTTATTAATTCGCTAAGAAATCGTTAAAGATAAATAAAAATAAGCATTATTATCTAATCTTGAGTTAAAGGAGTTTGCATGACTGCAACCGTAGTACTTGGAGCCCAGTGGGGAGATGAAGGAAAGGGTAAAGTCACAGACTTTTTTACCTCACAGGCAGATCTCGTTGTTAGGTTTCAAGGAGGCAACAATGCTGGACATACTATTGTTGTCGAAAATGAAAAATTAGCTTTATCTTTAATTCCCTCAGGTGTTCTTTACGAAAACTGTATACCTGTTATTGCTTCTGGTTGTGTTATTGACCTTGGAGTTTTGATAGACGAGATAGAAATGCTAAATAATAAGGATGTGAGCACCTCAAAACTTGTTGTCTCTGCGAATTCACACATAATAATGCCGTATCACAAAATTTTAGATACTCTAATCGAAGCTGATCTTGGAGAAAATAATATCGGAACAACTAAACGAGGAATTGGACCCTGTTATACAGATAAAATTGGAAGAGTTGGTATCAGAATGCAAGATTTTATCGATAAAAAAGTTTTTGACGAGATGTTAGAGCTAAATCTAAACAATAATAATAAAGTATTAACAAAAATTTACGATTCGGAACCTTTGGATTTAAATGAAGTTATTACGGAATTCGATACTTACAGAGAACATGTTAAAAATATTGTTTCCGATACTTCTCTATTAATTGCTGATTCTTTAAAAAGTGGTAAAAATGTTATTTTTGAAGGAGCTCAGGGAACTTTGTTGGATGTTGACCATGGAACATATCCTTTCGTAACTAGTTCGAATACCACATCTGGAAATGCTGCAATTGGTTCAGGTATTGGTCCGTTAAATCTTGAAAAAATTGTTGGTGTAACAAAAGCTTACATATCAAGGGTGGGAACTGGTCCATTTATAACTGAACAAAAAAACCAAATAGGTGATTATCTTATAGAAAAAGGGGCTGAGTTTGGGACTGTTACTGGAAGAAAGAGAAGATGTGGCTGGCTAGATATAGTATCACTTAAATACGCTGTAAGAGTTAATTCACTTTCAGAACTGTTTATTACAAAACTAGATGTCTTAAGCGGATTAGAAGAACTCAAATTATGTACACAATATCTTGTAGATGATGAAATATTAGACAACTATCCTGTTGATCAAAAAAAGATCCACTCTGCAGAAGGTATTTACGAAACATTTAAAGGATGGTCTGAAGA
>Ga0114994_10000245_pt1 | contig 33909 bp, 23 predicted proteins | sample ArcticOcean_MG_C_9_FD_87043 | JGI IMG/M metagenome (GOLD analysis project Ga0114994, IMG submission 87043) | Marine microbial communities from western Arctic Ocean - ArcticOcean_MG_CB2_152 | ecosystem: Environmental > Aquatic > Marine > Oceanic | place: Arctic Ocean: Canada Basin | collected...
ACCGCAAGGCCCTGGACTTCAACGCGAAGGTGAGTGGGCCGATCTGCGACCGGGGCTGCGAGAGCGCGGAACGGCAGGACCGCGAGGCCGTGAACCCCGATCTGCACGTCAAGGCGCTGTCCCGATCGTCGCGGTGTCTGCTGGCCATGGGCGACCTTGACGGGGCCAAGGACTGCGTCTTGCGGGCGCTGGGCCTGGACCCCCAGTACGGCGCGGTGCGGGAATTAAGAGGCACGGCGCCTTTGCGACGCGACGTCGGCTCGATGGCGTGCGGGTCTCTACACGGCCAACTCACGGGTTGAACTCCGCGCAGGTACAAGCCGGCCCGCGCCTTATACAAGAAGCTCCAGGAGGCCTTCCGGGAGCACGCCATCAAACAAAAGCAGACGCTCAAGGGCGCGTTCGCGGGCGACAACGCCATCACGGCCGACGACCGCGAGGACCTCGAGCCCGACCGCGTGCCCATCGACGAGGACCCCTCGGACGGGGCCTGAACCTGTTGTAGCGGCCACGTGCCGCTTAATATTAGACATCATATTAGTACTCATCACACATACGCCACGCGCGCCGCGTCGCCGACGGGCGTGATCGCGGCGACGCGGCGGAAGATCTCGCCCATGCCCGAGTTGTAGCCGTCCGCCGCGCGCTGGGCGCACATGTCGCTGAACTCGACGTCGTCCTGGAACAGGTGGTCGCCGCGCTGCGTGATGCGGCCCGGCTGCCAGACTCCTCGGTCCTCCTCCTCGACCGGCGCGTCGAAGAACAGGCTAATGGCGACGAATCCGTGGTCGGAGCGCGTCGCGCCGATGAGGCGCCCGCCGTCACAGCGCACCTCGGGCGCGTCGCGGCGGAGCGTCGCGGTCCGGCCGTCGAACGGTTGCACAAATGGGACGTCTAGCTGGGACTCGTTCAGGCAGGGGTCGCCGATGACCGCGAACCGGTACTGTTTGGGGCCGTCGGCCGTCGCGACGGTCAGCGTGTCGACCTTGATGAAGTCCCAGGTGTCGCACACGCAGGGCCAGCAGCAGTAATACATGAATCCTACTTCGTCCACGCCGGTCACGGCGTGCTTCAGGCGTAGGCGATAGCGCTTGTAGTCCGACGGGGAGACGGGTGAGCCCGAGACCGCGCAGAACCCGCTGAACAACATTTCGACCTGGGCCGCCGGCGCCACCGCCGCGCGGTCGAGGATGTATGTGGTCCAGAGATGCGACGCCGCGTTCCGGTTGCCGTATTTGAATACCTCACCATACCTTTGATGCAACTCTCTGGGAGAGGCAGGCACGTCGTCGAGGGCTACATCTCGTACCAGTTCTAAGGCATTGCCAGCAGCCACAACGGCGCACGAGGCAAGTATTGCGATGGAACAGCGCTGCATTGTGGGCTGTAGTCTTGATGAGCCGTTCGGTAGCTTCTTTCAGCAAGCTCGTCGCGCGATCGCACTGTGACTAAATGCCACCGCAGACGCTCTGCGTTTTCAGAGCTGGCATACTAACACCGACGCGCGCAAGTGACGCAAGCACCGATCTACAAACGGTAGGCATCTAAAAGGGCAAGCATAGATCGCTCGTGCCGCTCAAATCGACGCAGCGGTGATCGGCGCCGCGCAATTTCACCTGCACAGCTCATCACTCACGCCTCTGTCGTCCCGAAACGTCACCCGAGGTGCCAACATGATCCTACCCGCATCGCTGCTCAAACACGCGCGACGCGGCGCGACCACCGCGGCATTATTCAGTACCCAACGCGGAGGCGCCTCACTCAAGCAGACGGGCAAAGACGCGTGGCTCGTTTGGTCGCCGGGCGTGCCGGCGCGAATCGCGGCGAGCTACGTGTTCGTCGCCGTGGCGCTAGCGGTGCTCTATCGGTCACCGGCCGCGCACGTAGGCGAACGTGCGGCGGCCGCCGCCCAAGAAGCGCTGCTCCGCGGAGCGCACCGCGCGGGATGGTGGACCCTATTGAGTCTGCTTTCGTCGTCGTGCTGCGTGATCCAGTTTGCCCTGAACATGCTCTCCGTTGGTTGCGCGGGCTTCAATTCTGTTCTCGGGCCCGCGCGGCCCTTCTTCTTGGCCTGCGCGCTCCACGCTCGCGTGCTCCTGCGCCGCACGGCGGTGGGCGCGCTGGGCGTCGACCCGCGGGTCCGACAGCTGAATGTTTACGGCGGAGCTTTTGCAGTCGCCATGGCGTTCGCGCCCGAAGCCCTGGCGCTCGTCGCGATGTCACGGCGGCGAAACGGCATTTCGCCGGATGGCTCATCCTCGTTGACCCTCGACCTACCGACGATGGGTTGCGTAGCTTGCGTCGACTCGGTAAGCCGCGCGATCCGCGCCGTCGACGGCGTGGTGGACGCGCGCGTCACCGTCGGCGCGGCAACCGTGTGTGTGAACGAGGCTGCGGCGAAAGCGCCCGACGCGATGTCGGCATCAATATGTGATGCGGTGCGTCGCGCGGGCTTTCCGCCGGAATATGCACGTTGGAGTAAGCCTTAGACTATGTACAACTTTACACAACGAATAATCCACTAGGTCGACGTCTCCGGCGCCGGCGCGCCGCCCGAGATGCTGATCGCCGACGCGCCCGCGAACGAAGAGCCCTCCTCGGGGTCCGCCTTCGTCGCGGGCGGCTCGCGCCGGGATCGAGGCCCCACGAGCGCGCAGAGCACTGGCATCACCACGAGGCCGAACCACACCGCCAGAATTAATATGGTCATGAGGTAGGCGAAGAAGGTGCGGAACACATAAGTGACGCAGAAGCCCGTCAGGCAAATCCCCAGGATCGTGGACGTGCCGCCGAGGAAGACGGGCGGCCCCAACAAGTCCAGGGCCTCCACAGCCCGTTCCTTCGAGGTCTCCTTCGACGACTCGAGGAAGGCCACGCAGTAGTGCGCCGACGCATCCGTCGCCAGGCCCACCGCGATGATGACGAAGAAGGCGCTGACGTTGTTCAGGGCGTCGCAGTACCAGTAGATGCTGCCATACGTAATAAGACAGACCATAAAAACACTGGATGCGACGAGAAACGCGGCCCACAGGTCCCCCAGGAGCAAGACGAGGACGATGGCTACCACGAGACACGCGATCAGTAATGAAATGACCGACTCGCGCAGCACGACCCGAATGCCTTCGGCAAACACAAAGGCAAAAGAATAGAAGCGCGGCTTCACCGCGGACGCCTGCTTCCGCCCGAACGTGCGCGACCGCAGCATGCGGTTCAGGAGCATGGGCGTACTAATATCCTTCCGGTTGAACTGCCAGCGGACGTCGGTCTTGGTGGCAATAATGGCATTAGTGCCATCCATGATCACATAATCCTGGTAGCCCGCGCCCTCGCTTTGCAACCAAGCGGCCACGCTGGTCGTGTATTCTTCGGACGTCGATGGCGGGTCGCTCGCGGCCCACAGCTGGTGCTGATCGTACCAGTTGCCCTCGACACTGGACGTGACCACGTAGGCCTGCTCGGCGTAGTCGCCGTAGAATTGTTTAGTCGTGGCGCCCTCCACGAAGTAGTCCGCCGTCGACGTGTACACCCCGACCGGGTACTGGGACCCGGCCCGGAAGAACTTCTCCTGGAACTCGAAGTCCTCCTTGAACCAGGCGTAGGGGAGGTCGTTGCCGAAGGCGTCCTGATCGACGAAGAACCACTCGTACTTGAAGTCCGCCTCGACGCGCGCCGCGCCCACCGCGGCCATGCACACCAAGCCCGCCGTCGACGCTAAGACAAAGACCATGCCCGGCACGCTCAACAAAACCGTCGCGTACCTGCCCCCGAAGAAGGACGTGGGCCGCTTGCCGTTAATCAGGGGGTCGCTCATGGCATCCTTGACGCACGCCTTTTTGCACCTCTCAGCGTCGTCGCCACTTAGTTCGCGCGCCCCTCTTTTCAATTTGAGGCGCATGTCCAGTGTTAAAATAGCCACGAACAAAGTGGTTTGCAACAAGTAATCCGTCAGCACGCACGTCCCACAAAACAGACAGAACGCGCGAATGGCCGGGATCGTGGTGATCGAGCCGGCGTAGAAGGCGACGGCGTCCGTGATGGACGTGACGAAGATCGAGGGGCCCGCCGCGGCCATGGCCCGGATGACGCGTTGCGATGCTATTTGTTGCACGTCCCCCCCGTCCAACACCTTCTGGGCGTCCTGCGAAAAGTCCGCGCGGTGCACCAATTCCGCCCCCACGATCACGAAGGCGTCGTCCAGGCCGATGCCCAGAATCAAAAAGATGGCGATGGACGCCGTCGCCGAGAAGACGGTGCCGAACGCCACGGCCAACCCAAATCCCGCCGCCACCGCCACCAAAACGACGCCCGCGGCCGCCACCCCGAGCCACCCGCGGCTCGCGTAGGGGTCCTTCCTTTGGTGCATGGCCCAGAAGGCGTAGGCGAAGATGAGGACCGAGGCGCCGTTGATGAAGGTCTGGTCGTAGTCGAAGCCTCGGCCGACGTTCTCGCTCTGCGCGTAGCTGGTGAGCGGCTTGAGGGGCTTCTCCAGGTAGTCGTAGGCGCCCTTGTCCCGTAATTCGTCGAACTTCTTCTCGAGCTCGCGATTCTTGGAATCGCGGCCGCCCTTTTTGGTCTTCGCCCTGAGGTAGAAGTTGAGCTGGAGCGCGCCGACCTCGATAACGTTCCCGGCGTCGTTTCTTTTAAGCTTGGCGGCGTCCATTTCAAGGACGACCGTGCGCGACGCCGCCGAGCAGCAGTCCGGCGCGTCCTGGCGGTTGATCGTCGCAATGATGTCGTCGTCCGCCTCAAGCGTCGCCCGATCCCAGTCCCAGAACGCGAGGATGCCGCTCTTCTGGCAGGGTAAATCAGGATTGACGTTGTTCACGGCGCAGGACCGTTGATCGTAGCCCCGCGTGCCGCCGTCCGTCGAGATGGCCATGACCCGGTCGTAGACGTCGAACGCTTCTAGCAATGCCGCTTTATCTAATAAATTCCGCCCGTCCTTGTGGTTCAGGATCATCGTCGACACCGTCTCGTCGTTCGGGAAGCGGCTCTCGACCCAGCGGCGGTCCCCGAACGCCCGCGAGTTATCGGGCACGAACAACTTGTCGGGCTGGTCCTCGGTCTTCAGGTTCATGAAGCCCAAGGTGCAGAGCGCGGCCACGAAGAGCGAGACGCCGATCGTCGTCCACGGCTTAGTCGAGACCGCCGTCGCCACCCGGGCGGTGCCGGCCGCGATGCCGTGGTCGATCGCTTGCGCGGTGCGCTGGAGCGCTGTCGGCTGCCGTTTCGTGGCGGTGACGTCGTCGACCTTGTCGGAGGACTCCATGGCGTTGCCCATTATGCTGTGAGTCGTGTGCGTCGCGTGTGCTACTTGCAGTGTTGTGCGCTGTTCTGTGCTGCGTCGCTGGCGAACTTTGTCCTTGCACTGATGAATGTGCTTTTGTGCGTGTGCTTGCCCGAGCGCGCAGCGATAACGAAAATGCTGTATGGATCCGATGTGAGGTCTCCGCGAAAGCCTGCAAGCTCGTTCTACCAGCGTGGGAGTGCTGTCTCACTGTCGCAGTACAACTTCAGTTCACGATGACACGGCTGCCAATTTTTTCGTGCGGGTCGAGGCATTCTCCACGAGAGATGCGGGACGCGTCTATTCAAACTTCTTCTTACTTACACTGAATCACACATACCCAATCGCGAGGACCAAGCAGTCGTCTTCAAAACTTTCGACACGCGCCTCTTGGATGGGGGGGAGCAGGTCTTTGAGGCCGAGGCACAACAGGGCGTCCATCGCCAGGCCTTCGTCGAGGCCGCGTCTGGCGAGGAATTCGGCCCGCGTCGGCGCCGGGAGGCGGAGGAACGAGTTGAGCGCCGACGCCGGTAGAGGGCGAGAGATCGCGGAGAGGATGCCTTGACATAAGTCGTCCTCCGTCGCGTAGCCATCAATTGAGATACCACTCACGCGGAAGTTCTTTAAGCCAAACGCTTGCTCGACACCCTCGTCGCCGATCACGATGACGATGCGCGCAGGACCATGGACCGCGGCCGGCGACAGATCGATCGTGGCGACATTGTCAGGCGACGCGCGCCCGCCTCGCTTCTCCAAGCTCTTCTCCAGGCGGATCGTGGTGAGGCGGCCGCGGCACGCATCGCAGGTGCAGTGGGCGGCGCCGGCGTCGGTCAAAGAGCGGAAGGAGTTGCTCCTGCGCTTTTTGCGGGCGCTCCCACGCACGATTTTCATCGTCTGCGGCGTGGCGGCGGTCACAGAGCAATGCGCGTGATGGAATTGCGGGCGCGCCCGGAAAGAGCTAGAGAGAAGGTATTTAGATCGTCCGCAGCGTTTACTCCAGCGCCGCGCCGCGGCGGCTCAAGTACCAGTAGAGCTAGTACGTCAAGCGCGGGGCGCAGGCAGCCTATGCGCACTGGTGACGGTAGCAGCGGTGCCAACGAGCCCGGGATCATGCGCGGCGTATAAAACCCGGGCCCAAAACTTGAGACGCATAACGACGCGGGCACGGAGACACAAAATATCACCTTACTTCACACAAGCCCTGCGTCCGATCGAACACCGAGCCCTGCGTCCGACCGCTCGGCGGCGGGAGCCGTAACAAACACGTCGTCGTCGCGCGCCGCGTCCTCTAAATCCACGCGGTCCAGGATCTCCCGGACCTTCAGCCCGTAGTCCGCGTGCGCGCTAATCAAGTCAGACACGTCCACGTCGACGGCGAGCCCCGGCAAAGAAAGAGGCGCCAGCCCGGCGACCTTGGAAGCCCACGACTGCATGCGAAACAAGACCGCCAGCATCAAATCATTGGGAGAATAGCAGTTCACGAGCCGGCCCGCCACGACGCCAGACGCGGCGCGCCACCGTTCAGTGGTCGAGCCGCCCGTGCCGCGCAGCGGCGCGCCCATCACGACGGCGTGCTCAACGATTCCCCGGAACGAGTCGCGGCACCGGTTCTGCGCGGCGTGCGCCTCGGCGTCTTTCCAGGAGATCTCGACTTTTACGGTTGCGGAGACCCCTGTCGCATCAGCCAACGCCGCGAGGCGAATCACGGGCTTCGCCGGGTCGTCGCGCGCGGCCTGCTTGCGCGCCCAGGCCGGGAACCGGTTCGCCGCCAGCACCTCGTGCGTCGCCGTCGTCTCGTAGGACGACGAGGACGCCACGAGAGCGATGTCGACGACGGCGTCGCGCGCCGCGCAGTCGATATCGATGGACGCGGAAATGTTGTCGGGACCGCGCCAGACTATAGGTTCGCCAGGGGCCGCCCGCAAATCGCGACCGCCCGCCAGGAGCGCGTCGGGCTCATCATTTTCAGATGCGCTGCTGAAGAGGCGCCTGGCGCGCGAGGAGATCTTAGCGTTGGAACCAACGGTATAACCACAGCCGGCACCCGCGCGCACGGCCAGCCGGAGCCGCCGGCCGTTCGCCGCGTCGATCCAATGAACGCCGTCGAGCGGCGCGATGGTCAGCGTGCCGTGAAAATGCTCTTCGTCGTCAACGTCGTCCTCGTCCGAGAGGACCCAACATCCGACGACGGGTCGTTGCCGCCCGCATGCGCGCCGACGCCAATCACCGAAGCGGCGCGCGCTCGCCGTTTCTCCCGTCGTCGGTACCGCTTCTGCGCCCGCGCATGCCGTCGCGCCAACTCTTCAAGGCAGCTGAAGACGACGCGGGCGCCCAACGAGTAGCCGACCAGCGTCACCGGTCTTTCGCCGATGTCGTGCCGCGCGCAAAGAACGTCCGCCAACGCGACGCCGGCGGCGTCGGCGCGCGTCACGGCGAGCGTCCAAGTTCCGTCTATGTATTTTGTAGCTTGAAGCAACGCGATGGGCAACATCAGCGTCGTCAGGATCAAGCCAGCGGTCGTCGCTGCTGCTCCATATACTATCGTATCATGTATGGCGCTTTCCGCCAGCGACGTCGCGAGCGCGGCCATCGACGCCGTGATCTCGACCAGGATCCTTCTTTCCCAGATGAGTAAGTTCAGCTCTGGGGCGCCGCCCGCCCACGCCTGCGGCCACCACCACAGCTCCACGTCGCGGCTTTCGTTGTCCTCCTCCGGCGGTGGTCTCGTCTCCTCGGCTTCGGTCTCGTCTAGACCAGCTAGTCGCTCCGCGTCGGCCGCGGCCCGCCTTTGCGAGGCCTCCTCGTCGTCGTCTCCCAACACCAGGGCCGTCAGATCGACGTCCACGGCCTTATCCGCCCGTAGCGCGAGCGCTTGGCGAACGATGGCCGACGCGTCGCCCTGCACCGCGTCGAGCGCGCTCAGACCGTCGGGCGCGCTGGCTCGCGCGACGGCGGCTTCTAAAGCGTTCGCAGCCTCGCGCGCGATTGATTCGTCTAGTAGCGGCGTCAGCGCTTCCGGCGGAGGTGCCGCGTCCAAAGACGCGTCGGGCGCGAGATTTAGGAGCGCGCGGCACCGCTCTTCTAACGTAGCTTCGGTCTTCTTCGCGACCTGGCCCTGCAGCCTTTCGATCTGCGACGGGCGGCGCCGGGCGACGAAGGACTGGCCCGTCTTCGCGGCCAGCAGGACGCTCCGCGCGCGGTCGCGCGCGTCGGCCGCCGTCAGGCCCTCCTTCTGTTGCAGCAAGCGGCGGAGCTTCCGTCTCAGAGGCCCGTCCGTCGGATTGTCAGCGCCGTAGGCAGCGGCGTAGTCCGTCGGGTCTCGCATGCTGCCAGCGACGCACACCGCGACAGTAAGTCCGCTCGCCTCGGGGCTCGGAGCGATTCCGCGCACGATCTCAAAGTCCGTGAGTCCCGCGACACGGCGCGACGTCCGGTAGCCCGCCAGACCCGCGCCAGCGGCGCCGAAGCCCGCCGCGAAGAAGAGCGAGTAGGTGGTAGTGAAGGTGACGACAGTGGACGCGCCCCATACGGTAGATCCGCCCAACGCGACGGCTAATGCGGGGGCCGCGACGCCAGCCGTCACAAAAACAGCGGCCCCAGTAGCCGTCGCCGCCGCGCCGATGGCAGCATAACGCAGCGCCGCGGCGGCGTTCGATTCCCGTCGTTTCACCGTCGGCGCGGGGCCGGCGGCGCTCCGCAGCGCGACGGCCACGGCCCGCTCGCTCTGCTGCAGCCAGCCCCTGTCGTAGTCCAACGCGGCGGCGACGCGCGCCACGCAGCGCCGCACCCGCGCGTCGTAGGCGCCTTTGGCTAGTACAAGCGGCGCTGCCAGCAGCCCTTCCAGCACCTTCCGCCGCAGTGTCGCTGCAAACGCCGCATCCGTTGCTCGCTCCCGGAGCATGCCGGCGAGCTCATTTCTTGCCTTGCGCGTGTCGGCATGTGTGAGTGGTCTCAACGCGGCCGCCCACGACGAATGCTCGAGAGATGGCGGGACGGCTCCCGCGCCGACGGCGGCAGCGGCCGCATTGATGTACGCGCTATTCCAGGCGTCCTGCTCGCCGTCGTCGCGGAGGGAGCAGGCGGCTAAGCATAACAGTGCAGTTGCTGCATCGACGTCCCACAGGTCGGTTTCTTGTGGCGGCGGCGGCAGCGGTGCGGCATTTGTAGGTGGCGGTAAGGAAGGAGCTGCTATCCGTGGCGGTTATGGAAGAGCTGCTTGGTCGTCGGACGACATGGCTTGTATCAGGTGCTACAGGCTCTGATGTCTTTGCCAACCAAGGAGTCTCTTTTCTCAGGGAATTCGAAACGGCAGCGCAAAAAAAATAGGTACGCCCATTGGTAACAATAAGGTCCTCGTTATCGCAGCTCGGTGTGACTTATAGTGTCTTTAAGGCTGAGAATTTGTCTCTAAGCCGCAACGAGAGAGCATGTAAAACCCGTGCAAATCAGGCGCCCGCAAACTTCGCCCGTCTGGCACCCGTCTGGCAGCGTTCTGCAGCCAATAGACATGTCCCTTTAAGGCGCAAAGCGCGCCACCAAGAAGCCAAAATCTAAAGCAAGATTTGTCTTTCGCTTCAAATCAGCCGTAGCGTCGGACCAGCTATCGCGTTTTGTCTGGACAGCTGCCGGAATACGTCTCAGACTCGTTCGCAGCCAAATCTAAGTCGGCGTGCTCATCCGGACGCCACAAGCCGCGCTAGCGAACCTCCAGTGTAGCAAGAGCTGGCTCTACAATGATCCTGAGGTCGCTCGTCCTCGCCACCGCGGTGCACGGGCTCACGACGCCGGCAGCGCGGCCACGGGCGAAAACCACGGCGCGACACGCCGCGAAGCCAGCCTGGGCCGACGCCGTGAAAGACGAGACTATTGTCGAGGACGTCGTACCACCGGACAGCCCGAGCCTCTTCGAGTTCTTCGGCGGCGTGAGCGTGAACTCGGCGGCGGCCAAAACCCTGAAGGCGGAGATGAAGGCCATGGCCGCCAAAATGGACGCGGCGGTCGCGGACGCGCTCGTGGCCCAAAAGGACTATGCCCGGGCCGTCGCTAGTGCGGCGCGAGCCGAGACGGCGGCCCGGCAGCGCGAGGAGCGCGCCGTCAAGGCCGCCGAAGTGTGTAAGGCGGCCGCGCAGCAGCTGCGGGGCGCGCCGCCGGCCGCGGAATTGGAGCGGGCTAAAGTGGAAGGAGAGGCCGAAAGCGAGGAGCAGATCGCCGCCTGCAAGGTGCGGGAGGCCGCGGCGCTTGAAAGGACGGCGACGCTCATCGCACAGCGCGAGGAAGATGTGAAAAAGGCAGCGGAGGAGAACCGCGCTCTACTGCTTTCGGCGGAAACGGAGACGGGTCGGGCCGCGCGCGCTCAGAAGGAAGCGGAGCAGCGCCGCGACGCGGCTATCGCGCAGGCGCGGAATCTGGCGGATTCGTCAGTAGCGCGTGCCGAGGCGGAGGTCGCCCGGTTGAAATCCGAGGCCTCGGGCCCGGCCACGAAGGTCGACCCGGCCGCCGCGGCCGTGGCCGGCGGCCTGTGCGGCCTGCTGCTGTGCAACGCCGTGGGCCTGTCGCAGCTCGATTTAATAGGGGCCAGCGCGGGCGCGTTCGCGATGTTTGCGGCGATGGAGGCGCCCGCCGGCGAGAAGGCCGAGGGAGGCTAAGTGGTTTTTATCCACCGCGGCGACGGGGCGTCGAGGGGTCCGGTTTCCTGTAGACACTCTTTGTCGTCGACTTTTAGGTAGACGGGTTTTTCACCTAGCCTGCAAAATACCTCGCCACGGCCATAGGGGCGCTTCTTTAGTAAGAACAGGCATTGCTGGACATCCATACAACTACCGGCACGCGTTTAATCCATCGCTTACAGCAATAGCGATGATGCTGCTGAACCCAGCACGCCGAGCCCTCATCCTCACCGCAGCAACCGCCCGCGCCCTCTCCACAACGGAGCTCGCCAAGGTCTTCCGGCAGCACTTGTTATACGAGGACAACCACGTGCTTGCGTTCGCCAAGCCGGCCGGCGTGCTCTCTCAGGGCGATAGGACCGGCGACCCGTGCGCCGCGGACTACGCCAAGGCGTACCTGGCGGAAGGTAGGGGCACGCAGTACGCGAACCCGGCGCACCGCCTGGACCGGCCCGTGTCCGGCTGCATGGTCGTCGCCGCGTCGAGCAAAGCCGCGACGCGCCTGACGAAGGCGTTCGCGGCGGGCCGCGTCGAGAAGAGCTACCTCGCCGTCGTCGAGGGCGTGCCGCAACGCACGAGCGCCGTCCTCGTCGACGCGATGCGGTCCCCGGGCGGCGGCGCCGCGAAGCCGACGGAGTGTCGGTCCCTCGCCGTGCTCGACGACGCGCCGGAGGAGTGGTCGCAGTTTGAAGTGGAACCGGGCTGGAAGCTCGCCGCGACCCAGTACGACGTCGTGGCCCAGGCCGGGGGGCGCGCGCTTCTGGAAGTGTCCTTGCCGTACGGCGGCCGGCGGCACCAGATTCGCGTGGCGCTGAGCCGCGCCGGCACGCCCATTTGCGACGACGTCAAGTACGGCTCCGCGAAGACGACCGGCGTCGTGCCCTTCATCGGGCTGCACGCCTCGACGCTCGTCTGTCCGCACCCCATCGCGGACAAACCGCCCGTCGCCATCGCCGCGCCCCTCCCGGACGCCTGGCGCGACCGCTACGGGGGGGCCCTCGCCGGCGCCGCGGCGGCGCAGGTCAAGATGTTCGAGCTGTTTCGTAAAGTGTGATACATGTATTTCTTACTACACAACTATTTTTTACAGTTCCAGCCGGCGGCGCAGATCATTTTCTCAGAGCCTGTCTCCTCCCAGAGCTCGTCCTTCGTGGGCTTGCAGGCCCGGGGCCAGAAGTGTTTCGCGAAAATGCCACCTGGCGGCGCGCCGCCGAGGCCGCGTGCGACGCGCTCACAGGCGCGCTGTTTCGCCTCGACCGGGGGCAGGCACGGCGGTCCACCGTAGTCTCGAAGGGAACGACAGATCACGGACCCCGTCCGCGAGTAGTCTTCGCGGTAGGCCTCTATCGGTTACGCCAACCGAGCTCACAAAATTAGGCTAGAAAACCCGTGCAAAGAAGCCGTCCGCCGTCCGTCCACGCGAAAAGATATTAAGAACTAAACATAGTTACCGCGGCAACTTCTCGCCCGCCTTCTTCCCCGAGCCCGTCGTGTTGTAGCAGTAGGCCGCGACGTTGATCAGCGCCCCCCCCAGGAGGAACGTCGGCGTCGGCCTAAAATGCATGATCGCCATCTCGAGCACGCACGACGCCACCGTCGAAAAAGCCGCGGCGAAGCCCTTCAGGATGTTGTCCGCGTACTTGAGGATGAAGGCGATGTTCAGGCCGCCCACGGCCTGGATCACGATGACCGTCCAGACTAGACGCGAGTAGCCCTGGAAGAAGCCCCCCGTCGATATGGCGTCCCGGTCCTTCACGAAGCAGCCAATAAAGCCGAGCACGACGCTCGTCAGGCCCATCTGGGCGTTGCGCACCCACATGTTGGTCCGGGAACCTTGCAAGATCCGTTGTTGATACACCCCGCAAAACCCGGAAGTAAACGCCGCGGCGACGACGGCCATGAAGCCCAGCGTCTGGTAGCCCAAACCTGTCTCCGGGTGCGGCGCGTCGGAGTCCGTCTTGTGGTTGTCCGACTGCACCACGGTGACACCGACGAACAGTGCAATTAAAGCGAGCCACTTCCGCCGCGACAATTTCTGGCCCAGCATGGTGATGGAGAACATGGCGCTCGTCAGGATTTTCAAGTTGTAGGTGACCTTGTACGGCGTGGCTCTTAAGTTCGATAAAGCGAAATACAACAGGTTGTTCTGCAGTAGATACAAAAACGACGGCACGGCTAATCGCCTGATCTCCTGGGGCTTCTCGACGAACTCCCCCCGGATGACACTCATCAAACCCTTCACGCTGCCGCGCCCCTCCCCGGCGTACAGCATGAAGACGCAGACGCATAATTTGAGCACTTCCATGCAACAGACCGCCGTCGATGCCAAATACATGGCGCCCTCGGCGTGCGACCGGCTGTAGCGCATCAGGAGCACGAGCGCCGTGTCCTGCGCCACCAGAAACGCGAGCGAGCCATAGCGGAGGCAGCGCGTCGCCATGCGCGAGAGCGGCTTGGCGCCGGCGTCGTCGTCGGCGTCCGGCAGGGGCTGCGGCACCGGCGACTTGCTGCCGCTGCGCTCGACCGCAATTGTTGCGGAGTCAGCGCGGAGGCCTTGCTACGGCGTCCTGCGGCCTGTATTCTACACGCGTCGGTCTTTGCCGACAGTCGGCTGTGAGCGTCTCTCCGGCGCGTGCCTTGCCGCTGGCGTTTGCAATGCTGCAGCGATGGCGTGGAGCAAAGCGCGACGACCGAATCGAGCTGTGCGCTCAAGCACTGGCTTGCAAAGGCACGGGATTGAAAACTTTGGCGCAAAACCCGTCTAAATGATTTTTTGGCGTAATGCTGCTCGTATGCTCATGTCGCGTAAATTGCGCTCAAGTAGACCGTAGGAGACCTCCGGGACGCCGAGCTACTAGTGCCAAGTTCTAGTGCCAAGATTGCCAGATTGCCAAGCTTTCTTTCGAGGTGCGGAGCGCCATACGGAGAGCCGAAGTGCGGCAGCAGCTTGGAACAGTTTCGGGCTGCCCCCCACGACGTCGACGCCCCAGCCTCGGAAGCGCATCGGCAGCTGTCCAACATATAACTCTGTACCACAAAAACACCCGCAAATCATGTCGGGCAAGGGCAAGGGCGGCCGCGGCAAGACCAAGACCGCCGGCAAGCTCTCTTCCATGTCCGCGAAGGCAGGCCTCCAGTTCCCGACGGCACGTTTAAATAGATACCTGCGCAAGGGCAGGTACGCGGCGCGCGTGAGTCCGGGCGCCGGCGTATACATGGGGGCCGTGCTCGAGTACCTCTGCGCCGAGGTCTTGGAGCTCGCGGGCAACGCCGCGCGCGACAACAAGATGAAGCGCATCACGCCGCGCCACGTGCAGCTCGCCGTCCGCAACGACGAGGAGCTCAACAAGCTGCTCGGCGGCGTCACGATCGCGGCCGGCGGCGTGCTGCCGAACCTCCATGCCTCGCTCCTGCCGAAGCAGGGCTCCGCGATCCGCGAGCGCCTCTCGACGAGCGCCGGCTGGAAGGCGGGCAAGACCCACGACCACTACCGCAAGAAGGGCCAGTACTAGCAAGTGTACTACTAGTAGCGTAAAAAATCATTATTCCCTCGCCTCCAAATATTCGAGCCGGCTCCGGAGCGCGGCCGCCGCCCACGCGAGCTCGCGCCGGAGCTCGTCCTCGGAGACGGCCGCCTCGAGCTGTTCCGAGGGAGACGCGGGCGGCGACAGGAGTGGCAGCGGCGGCGGCGCCCGCCGCGCGGGAACCGCCTCAAGCGACGAGGCCGGCGACTCGGGCGACGACACGTAGTGCGGCGGCCGTGTCGGGGACGCGGGCGGCGTCGGGAGGCGCGCTGGGGACGCGGGCGGCGTCGGGCGCCGCGCCGGGGACGCGGGCGGCGTCGGCAGCAGAGGCGGCCGCGCCGGCGACCGCAGCGCCGCCAGCGGCCGGTCCGGCGACGGCGGCGGCGACGCGAGGGGCGGGCCCGGAGGCGCCGGCGCCGCGAACGTCGGCGCGCAGAGGCCGGCGCCGCGCCACCGCGGCCGCGCGGCGATCGCGCACGGCGCGTCGGCGTCGAGCCGGCGGCAGGTGGCCAGGAAGTCGTCGCGCGCACCGGTAATGTCGGCGCGTGCGTTGTGGAGCCTTGTCTGCGCCTGCAGCCGCGTGGCTGCTGCAGCCGCGTTCATTGTGTTTACCAAGGAATGCGTATGCAACTAGAGATCGAGTTGAGCGTCTGTTTGCCAGCGATTCCAGCGCACGGCCCCCCACAAACTTTGAATATGATCTCAACAAAACCCGCACACACAAAACCCGTGATTTCTTTTTACATCTGATTATTGAGTTCGCACGCAACAGGTCGAAGCGCTGCCCACGGTGTCGTCGCGACCGCATGCATGCGCAACGATGAAGCGGGCAGCCCTCCTCCTGCTCGCCGCGGCCCGCGCCCAAAAGGAGCCAAACAAGCGCTTCTGCCTAGGCGGCCACGCGACCGCCCACGGCCCCTACCGCATCTGCTGCCCGGCGGCCTGCGGCGCGTGCGAGGAAAATGACGCGTGTCGCGCGCGCCCGCCGGGCGGGCTGGCCTGCTGCCCCGTGTCGGGCGTGCTCGCGAGTCGACGACGGTGCAGCCGCAGGAAAGACGACGCCTGCTACGCGCGCGACGACGACCCGGCCTTCTTCCCCTGGCTGGCCGTGGACGCGGTTTCTAGGGCCCACGCTTCATCATCGTCCGTGGACGGCGCCTTTCCTTTTCCTCGGACGGAATTAAAAGAAACGGGCCTCCAGACGTTTCAAGCCGGGCCGCGCAAGAACTATGGGCACGTGTATGTGGCCGTGGCGGCGGACCGGGCCCACTACGTCGGCTTGATCGCTTGCATCGGGTCCGTGTTTGCGGCTTCCAGGGACCCCTACCGCCTGCGCGTGTCCGCGATCATCCCCGCGCGGGGCGTGCGCGACAGCGGTGCGCTGCGGCGCGCCTTGAAGTGTCGCGTGCGCCGGGGCCACGTGGACGTGGTCGAGTTCGACGCGCGGAAAGCGCTGAGAAGGGTCGACGTGAAGGCGCCGCGGGGCCCAGGCTACGGCAATTTACGGTCGCCGGCGAACTTCGCGCGCTTCTTTTTACCGGAGTTGCTGCCGGACGCGGACCGCGTCGTCTACCTCGACGCGGACGCCATCGTGGTGAGGGACGTCGCCGCGCTCTACGACTCGGCGCCACAGGCGGTCGTCGCCGCGGCGCCGCGCCCGCAGCGGGCGTGCTACGACGCGAACGACGCGCGGCCGGGCATGTTCCTCTGCGAGCACTTGGAGGCCTTTGCCGCGCTCGGCGTCGCCGACCCCGCGGCGATGACGACGTTCAACGCCGGCGTCGTTGTCATAGACCTGAAGCGGTGGCGCGCGCTCGGACTCAGCGAAAAATTCGTGGAGGCGACGCGGGCCCACGCGCAGCATAAGCTGTGGCGCCTCGGGTCGAACCCACCGCTGGTGTTACTGGCCCACGGCCGCTTCGAGGCGCTCGACCCGCGGTGGAACTGCGACGGTCGCGGCGCGGCGTCTTTTTCTGATGGCGTGGAGGCGGTGCTTGTTCCGTCATCCCCGGTCCCCGCAGGCCTCGGCTGGAAGAAGCCCACGGACCTCGACGCGCCGTGCCTGCGGCACGGGGCCTACATCTGGCACTGGTCGGGCCCCCGGAAGCCGTGGCTCGCGGACGGCCTCTACCCGCAGCTCTGGTGGCCGCACGTCCGGGACGCGCGGTGCCTCCTGGGGCTGCCCGGCGTGCCGCTTAATGTGACTCGTTAGTTAACTACGGACCACTCATGTTGTTACGCGTCCGCCTTCGCCCGGTCGAGCCGCTCCTGGAGCGGCAGGGAGCCGTCCTCGCGGGCCGGCGGCGCGGCGATGCGGTTCAGCGCGAGCTGGAGCGCCTCGGCGTCCCGCGCGTCGTCCTCGGCCCCGCGCTTCCGCTTCTTCGCGGGCGCGTCACAAACCAGCACCTTCTCCGGGAAGGGCGGCAGGAAGGTGGGCACGTGCGCGCGCCGCGACGTGGTCGCGCCCGCGCCCAGCACGCCGTAGCGGCTCGAGCGCCGCGGCGCCGGCAGCGTCGCGCTCGGCTGCGCGGGCAGCCGCCAGCCGTGGCCGTCGCGCGGGAAGAAGAAGTCCCGCAGCTCCTGCCAGGCCACGCGGTTCGAGGGACTCTGCTTGAGGGCCGAGAGCACGTCGTTCAGCGCGAGGTCGCTCCGCGTCGCGTGCCGCGCGTTGGCCGATGCCCTCCTTGCCAGCGCGCGCACCGAAGCTCTAACCACGTCGGCCAGCGCCTCGAGGGCGCCCTCGTCCGCCGCGGCGAAGCCGCGCTCGCGGGCGATCCGCGCCGCGGCGACGATGCAGGCGTCGCGCGCGAGGGACTGGGAGGTGGGCTGGGACATCAGGCGGCTCCGCTGAATCTGGATGGGCTCGCGGCGATGTGCTTGCGTGCAGCGCTGCGAGCGATGGAGTCGCTGGAGTGATGCGGAGGGCTCTGAAACGTGCAAGCGGCACAGGGCGTGGCTGATTTTGGCTTGGACGCGTTAGACGGGTTTTGACGGGTTTCTCGCTCTGGCTGCTGCTTTTGCCTATCAGTTGCCGTCGCTGCAGCTACACGCAAACGATGCGCGTCCTCACTGCCGCTTGTGTGTTCTCTGCGGCCTCGGCCTTCGTGGCAGCCCCGCTCGCGAGGCGGCCAACACTCCTGCGCGACGCCGGGGAGGACGCTGCCGACGCCAAGATCGACGGCATGGTCAAGGGCAACAAGGTCATGCTCTTCATGAAGGGCACGAAGATCTTCCCGCAGTGTGGCTTCAGCAACATGGCGGTCCAGATCCTCAACGCCATCGGCCAGGACTTCGAGACTTGCGACGTGCTGAGCGACGACATGGTACGGCAGCAGATCAAGACCTTCTCGGACTGGCCGACGATCCCGCAGCTCTACGTCGACGGCGAGTTCATCGGCGGCAGCGACATCATGCTCGAGATGTACCAGGCCGGCGAGCTGCAGGAGATGATCGAGGTCTCGGCGGCGTCGTAGTAATACGCTTCTTTGTCTATTCATAACCCGCCACGATGGCGCTCTCCTTGCACCTGGCTCAGCCAGACACGCCAGCTGCGACAACGAACGTGACGGGTTTTCTCCTGTGCTCGAGCATATTGTTATCGTGCTCAGTGTGCCCACACAGTGCGTTGTCGTTAAAGCAGCAAGCATCAATCACGATACGTTGCAGCGCAGCCACTTAGCGGCAGCACGCCTACGCAGCGATAGCATCAATGCGTTGCACGCTAGCTCTGCTTGCCGCAAGCAATGTCGCCGCGCTGAAGCTCTCGCGGAGGACCGCACTAGCGGTCCTCGCGTCCGCGCCCCTGGTGCCCGCGCGGGCGCACGCGCGCGGCCAGCTCGACACGGCCCTGGCGGTGTTTGGCGCGGCGGACCCGACGAAGTCGCCGTTCACGGGCTACTGGAAGGACCCAAACCACCTCGAGGGGTACCGGACGATCAAGGCGGACAACTACAGCGGTGTGCTGAAAATAACCGGCCGCGACAGCGCGGACGGGCCCGAGTTCGTCCTGGACGGCGAGGTCCTGTCGCAGTTCGACGCGAGCATCGACTTCTCGCCAAAGGGCGGGCCGAAGCGGCTGGCGGCGCGGTTCAAGCTCCTGCCGGGCGGGCGGCCCATCATGGAGTTCCCCGACGGCAACGCCTGGGCGCGCCTGTCCGACAGGCCGGACCCGAACGTGATGCAGGACATCGAGAAGGAGCGCGTGCGCGAGCGGCCCATGTCGTCCGACAAGCGGTCGGGGGTCGCGAAGGTGCTGTCGCTGATGGGGGAGAAGTAAGTGCGTGCGGGTGTCTTAGAGGCTAGCGCGTAAATGGCTTGCGGGTGTTATCAAAACGGGTTTTTTATAATGAGGTGCCGACATCGTCGATCGTCGGGGCGTCGAGAGCCGAGAGCGCCCGAGCGGCGACCTGGGTCCGGGAGCGGCGCCAATGGACTTCGGCCTAGCCCTTGCATGCGTTGACCCCACGAGCCACGAGACCGAGTTGGATCACCAGTCCTGTCACGACTCCTGTGAAACCTCCAGCATCCATGCTTGTAACCTGTGCGGCGACGATAGTTCTGATCCGCGCGACGCGCCGTGTTGCGGCGCGACCGTTTGCGCGAAATGTGTCGTGACCTCGGCGGCCGCGGGACCATCTGGAGAATTGCGGTGTCCGGCGTGTAATAGCGACGGCGACTACTACGTCTCGTACGCGGCGTCGTACGGCGCGCAGCGGCCGCTGCGCCCCCGGCCCGCTGCGCCCCCGGCCCGCTCCGGTCGACGCGCCGGCGGAGCCTCGATACGTATACCCCCCCAAGAAGGCGAAAAAAAGCTGGACGACGTGCGTCATCGTTGTGTCGCCGGCGCCCGCACGCACGCCCCCGCCCGCGGTCGCGGAACGGACCTTGAACGGCGCCCCGCGGGAAACCGTGCCGACGACCGCGGCGGCAACGCGAGCCGCGGTCCGGTTCGTGCTGCCGCCCGCGGCGCAGCTGCCGGTCTCTCTCCAAGATCTGGCGACCGCGGCGGCGCCGCAAGCCGCGGTCTGGTTCGTGCTGCCGCCTGCGACGCAGCTGCCGGTCCCGACGGCGCTCGAGGTCCCGACTCCGGCGCCGCGGCCCGCCGCCCCGGCGTCGGCGGGGCGCGTCATTCGCCGCGCCCGTCGCACCCGCGGAGCAACCCACCGGACCCGCAGCACAGCCCGCAGCGCCCGCAAATACGGGATTCCGCGACCTCTTCGACGAAAGTAGTGACGACGACTAAATTAAACTTACAACGCCATCGAGGACGGAGTACGGTAAAAACCTTAGACCCCCGCGCCTAGCCGCCCCCCCGCAGCTTCTTCAGCCGGTCCGAGACGGGCTTCCGCCCCCCCGCGGCCTTCTTCGCCTCGCGCTGGGCCATGTACTGCGCGAGGGAGGCGTCGACGTTGTCGTCCGCGGCGCGCTGCGCGGCCCGCTCCGCCTTGGTCTTCGGGTGGGCGCGGGGCGCGACGGCCGTGCCGCCGGGGACGCTTTGGGACGGCCCCCGGAAGTCCATGAAGGCGGCGTCGGCGCCGCCGGCGGGGCGGGCGACCGGCTTCGGCCTCGTGCCGGGCGGCTTCGGCGGCGCGGGCGCCCTGGCCGCGTGCAGGGCCGCCTGGCCCTTCACGGCCCGCTCCGGCGGGCAGGCCGCGAGCTGGGTCGCCTCGAACCAGGACGTCGTGGCCCGGGGCCCCCGGACCTCGTAGGGGACACGGGAGCGGTCGTCGGCTTTGACTTGCCCGACCTCGTTGCCTCGAATCGACGGGTCGGCGCCGCCCCGCCGCTTGAGCGTCTCGATAGATTGCGCGTCGGGCAAGGAGGCTGCCAGGACCACGAGGGACCCATTTTGGAAGCGCGTGCTTCGTACGTCCAACCCGCCCGCGCCCTGGGGTTTGGCGGGCGCCTTGAGCGCGCCGACGGCCGTCAGCTTCGTGAGCCACAAGGGCACTTTAGGTTGTGTCTTGGGCTGCTCCACCGGCTTCGTAAGTTCGGGCGGCGGCGGCGTGCGCGTTTCGACGTCGTCGTCACTTTCGTCGGAGGAGTCGCCGTGGTCGACGGGCGACTTGCCACTACCAAAGCACGCCACGCAGATGCACGTCGAGCCGCTCGGGAGCGTCTTGCGCCCAGAACCTTCGCAGTCGCAGCAGGGCCGCGGGCCCGGCGGCCGTAATACAGAACCGGCCTCCCAGACGCGCACGACGCGGTCCGAGCCGCAGGCGTAGACGACGTTGCCGACGACAGATAGGGCTGTCGGCTTCTTGCCCGGGGCCCTCAATTCGTCGAGGAGCGTGCACGAGGACACGTCCCACAATGCGACGCCGCCGTCCTTCGACGCACTCAGCACGCCCCGCGCGCACACGGCCAGGGCCACCCCTGCTTCCTGATGCTTGCCCACGACGATGGGCTCGCCGGGCTTGCGCGCGTCCCACTTCAGGACTTGCGCCCGCCGCCCGCCGAGCGAGTAGATCGACGTACTGTCGCGCGCGATGCCGCGGTTCGCGACATCAGTATGCTCGCCGAGCGCCACGGGCGTGCCGCCGCGCCGGTCCCACAGGCTGAGACGGCCCGACGCGTCCGCTAACGTAATGACATTTGACTGATCCGACAGCACGCACCTTAAGCAGTAGCCCTCACTTTCCGTCGGCGCCAGCTTCGTCACGCAGGTGCCCGTGTTTAAATCAGACACGCGGCAGAAGCCGTCGTCGCCGCCCGTCGCCACCCGGTTGGTCTGAACGCCGCTGATGCAGCGCGTGGCGCCCTGGTGGCCCTGGAGGGAGGCGACCTGCGCCCCCGTTTGAGCGTCCCAGACTTTTGTGGCTAATGCACCTGCCCCGCACAGCAACTTGTCCTCGACCAATTCTAAGTCATGTAACCAGCCGTCCACTTCTACACAACCGCGGTCCCCGAAAGGCAATGAGGGCCGTCCCAACACGCCCGTGAGGCAAATTCTAGAATCCGACGCCGTCGAGAAGACGGCACCGTCCCGTCGCGCGCAGATGCGCGTCACGGCGACGGCGTGGGGCAGCTGCGTGAGGCGTTTGAGGGCGGTCTGCGGCTCGGTGGGCGGGACGGCGGACGCCATGCTGCCGTTGCTCGTGGTGGTGCACTTGTGGCCGGTCGCGGTGGCCTCCTTGGTCGTGCGGGGCATCGCTCGCTGCCGCGGGCAGCGTGACTGGCACCAGTTTGCCTGGCTTTTCGAAGCCAAACCCGAATTCTTTCCGCAAAGCCATGTGCCGCGTCCCTACGCGATACGCGGGGGGGCGAAGCCTGGGGACGGGCAGGTGTCATCAATTGTCTTGATGTTTTTGAATACTTTTGGGCTCCCTGCCATCGATCTCCCATGAGACGCGGGGCAGCCGCAGTCGCGTAGAACCGCTGGCACGCGCCCGTGTCGTGTTTAAAGCACGCGCGTCGAAAGGCAGCCATCTCGGTGGGCGCCCAACGCTGCTGCTCTCCGTAAGGCCAAATCAAGATCACCAGTTGGACACTTGGCGCATGGGTCGCCGCCAACGGCAGCTCACCGCCTACACGCGCGGTGCGATCAAGACCGTGGTCCTCACGGTCATGATGCTCGCCCTGGCCCACTGGCTATTCTCGCAGGAGCACCAAAAGGCCGCCCCCGTTACACCGCACAACGCGCACTTCATTATTATCACGACGCAGCGCAGCGGGAGCCGCTGGCTCGTCGACGAGCTCCGGCGGGCGCGGTGTATTGATTGTGGTGGCGAATACTTCAACGCCAAGGGCTTCTGGCGGCGGGAGACGATGCGGGAGGCGGTGGACGGCTTCTTGACCCTGAGCCCGGGCCGGAACGCGACGGCTCATGGAAAAGCGTTCGCGGCCATGCGCGACGTCTGGGCGAAGAAGGCGCCCGGCACGTCCCAAAAACGCAGGCAGGGCTTCAAGTGGATGCTGAACCAGCCCGCGGACATAGGCGCGGAGGAGGCGTTCGCGGACTGGTTGGTGCCGGTGGTGCGCCAGCGGCGGGCCAAGTTGGTTTTCCTCGTCCGCCGCCACCTGCTGCGGCTCCTGGTCTCCAAGAAGACGAACGCGGACTCCAAAGGCGCGGAACAACACGTGCCGCACGCGCACACGGTCGCCGAGGCGGAGCGCGCGGGCAAGCGGGTCGAGCTCCCCACGCGGCGGAGGCTGCTGCGCGCGTTGGACCGCGAGAACCGGACCATGGCCACCCTGGAAGTGTTGTTCGAGAAAGCGCAACGAGCGGGCGTGCCGTCGAAGTTGCTGGTCTACGAAGAGCTGGATCGGGACCACTCGCAGATCGACGCCATGCGAAGCTGGCTCGTAGATAACGACGCCTGCGCGCGCGACTTCGACAAGCCGTCGCGGGACGTCAAGATCCACTCGCAAAAAGATCTGCGGGAGTACGTCTCGAACTGGGAGGCCGTGAAGAATACATTAAGGGGCACGCGGTACCAGGGGCTGCTCTGCGACGATGAGCGGGACGCGCCGGAGAGCGATATAGGAAGGGGGCGCGCGTGTTAAACTGGTGTGTGAGTCATCCGCCCCCACGCCACCGCCGCGATAGGCTACTTTTCTTACCCCTCCCGCCGCCGGACTGCTTTTTGTGCTTGAGATGAGCGGCCTGCGCGTCGGGCGCCGCGTCCAGCGAGAAGCCGGCCACGGCACTGGACTTGCGCACGTTGCCGTCGCGACTCCTTTCCCCGATGCCCTCGTCCAAATAGGCATAAATCTCCTTGGCCTTGGCCAGGTCGCCCCGCTGGTACGCCGCTGCCGCGTGGTCCAAGACCTTGTCCGGGTCCGACTCGCGCGTGTAGGCCTCGCCACTCCCTACCGGTTCATTTGCATTGCCCCCGATCTCCGGAATGAGCCGCGCGACGTCGTCCACGACCTGTTGGATGGATCGCGTGCCGACAACGCTTTTCCGTTTGGTCTCGACCTTGTCCCACTTGAAGGTCATCCCAAACACCCGTTCTCGCACTGATCTTTGAATAGAAAACGCCGGCATCAACAGGTGGTGGTGCTGGTGGCTGAAGGTGAGGAACTCCTGGCGGGAGATGCTCCCGTTGCCGTTCGCGTCCAACGAGTTCATGACCCTCGTGAGTTTCGAATCTAAGGGCTTGGTCCCATCGATCAGTCGAGGACCGGTATTATGAACAGAATAGATCCGAGCCACCGCTATTCTAACCTCGCCCCTATTCAAGTACCCTTTATGCTCGGTGTCCATCATATAAAAAGCCAAGGTGCCCAGGTCGAACGCGCACAAGAGCCACACGGCCAAAGCGAACTCGGCGAAGGAGAAGCACACCTTTTCCACGTCCTTTGCGCTCAGACCTTCGATGGGCAGCTTCTTCGGCATCAACAAAATCTGCGTACAGAAGACAGAGGTTTCTAGTCTAAAAAAGCGGTAGAAGTCCGCCACGTTCGGGAAGCGGTTCGGGTTCGTTGCCTTGTGGCGGTGGCCGTCCTTGGCTCGGATCTTGTTGTAGGCTTTATATAGGTACTCCGTTTCTTTGGCGTCCCACAACCCGGCGTCCACCAAGCGCATGGCCGCCATGCGGTCTAGTGGGTTCGCGTGCGCGTCCCGCAGCGTGCCTTTTTCCATCCGCTTGAAATAAGATTCCTTGAGAGACATGGACCTCTGCTCGGCCGCCTTGGGTTCCAATGCGTTTTGCTTGGGCTTGGGCGCGCTCGTCGTGGCCTTCACGTACGCGTTCTTGGCGTAGATCTTGGCCTCCTCCAGCTTGAGAGAAAGCTCCATCCGGAACGCGGCGCTGAGGAGCGGCATGGCTCCTTGCTGAATGTCCGGCAGCCCTGTTTTGGAGCAGCCCTTTTATGATCGCTGGCGGCGTGGCTGCTCGTCGTTGGCCCAGCGTTATTTCTGATCGCTGCGGTTGTTTGCAGGCGTTTTCGTTGTCTGGGGAGATGTATGCCGCGCCCGTTTGGCCAAGAACCTAGCGTGCGGGGCGACTGGCCAAATCCTGACCTGTCTCTTCGCTGGTGTGTGGTCTTTCATGAGGACGTCTCCGAGGCGGATCCCGCCCGACGACACGTACCGCGGCAAATAGTGATGCGAGGTGCCTAGTGAGTTTTTCAGCCACGCTGCGGCTTGAAAAGCGGTCTGTTAACTGAGTATCTAGCGAGAGACGTGGTCAGAACGCCTGCTTTTGGGTCTAGGCCAGCTCGAGATTTGGTCCGCGGCACGTTTCCGCAGCTCCAACCGATTCCTGTGAGCAATTAGGCTGTGAGCAATTTGGGTTGCTGTGCTTGCTGTCCTGCTTAGCGATGCAGTTTGGACGTCCACAGCAGATGGCGGCGGCCGCGACGCGCGCCGGCGACGAAACGTTATTCCTCCAAGCGCGCCTCGCCTGCATTTCAGTCGCGACGGTGTGCTTCGCCGCGGCCGCGGGGCTCGAGCGCCAACAAATAGGGAGTCCGCTGGTTGCTGCCTTACCCGGCGTCGCTGCCGCGGGCGCGCTTCTGTACCGCGCGAAACCGGCTATAACATGGGATGAGCCGCTCGGAATTGAAGACCTCGAGGTCCGCGAGGCTCCTGGCAAGGGCGAGGGCTTGTTCGCGAGCCGACGGATCAAAGCGGGCGAGTTCATCATGGATTACTTGGGCGAGACGATGACCGCCGACGAGCTGGACGGCCGCTACGCAAATTTGTTGGAAGCGCGATACGCGTTAGAGCTCACGGGTCCGCTCGGGCTGTCTCCCAGCTACATCGACGCGGTGAACCCGGCCAGGTCGAACCTCGGGCGGTACATTAATCATTGCTCGCGGCCGACGTGCCGCAAAGTACGGCAGCGGTTCCCCGACCGGCGGCTCCGCTTCTTCGCCGCGTGCGATCTCGAGCCGGGCGACGAGCTCACGTTCGACTACGGTGACGCATACTGGACCGGACGGGAGAATGAGCTTGTTGAGTAATGTGTCATGCTTGTGTACCCGCACTTTCGGTAATTTGGTGATTTTGCTCGAGTCGTGGTCGAGCGTGGCAGCACCTTTGTGGTCCGAAGTTTGCTGTGACGCGGGTCGTGATCGAAATCGTGATCGAAATCGTGATCGGAATAACCAGCTGCTCCCGCAGCAATTAGTCGTGAGGAGCAGCTACAAGCGCTGGCTCTCCTGCTCAAAAACAAGCTCACGCAGCTTAGCTGTGCGCACGCTGACTAGAAAGCTCAGACATGCAACCTCTCTCGACGAATCGAGCAACCGTCTCGCCACCGGCGGGCGCCGACCAGCCGTACATCGCTGCGCGGTTCGCTTGCCTCGCGTTGGCGACCGTATGTTTCAGCGCTGCGGCCGGCCTCGAGGGCTCAAATCTGGGTCAACCTCTCATCGCGGCTCTGCCGGGCACCCTCGCGGCCGCCGCGCTCGCGTATCGAGCGAAACCGGCCCTCGCGTTGACGCCGCCGCTGACGCTCGACGACGTCGCAATACAGGAGGCGCCGGGAAAGGGCGAGGGCCTCTTCGCGCGGCGGCGGATCCGGAAGGGCGAGTTCGTCATGGACTACCTCGGCGAGGTCATGAATAATGACGCCGTCAACGAGCGGTACGGGGACTTGATCGAAGCGCGGTACTTGCTGGGCCTGCGGGGCCCGCTCGGCCTCGAGGAAACGTGGGTCGACGCGGACGATCCGGCCCAGTCGAACCTCGGGCGCTACATCAACCACGGGCGACCGGCGAGCCTCCGGAAAGTGCGCCAGCGTTTTCCAGATAGACGGCTCCGCTTCTTCGCCGCGCGGGACCTCGACGTCGGAGAGGAACTCACGTTCGACTACGGCGACGACTACTGGATCGGCCGCGAGGATGGGCTTAATTAATTCAAGTTAGATCTGCATGAGGTACTCGATCCCCAGCAAATCGAAGCACGCCCGCATGACGACGCCCGTGGCCTCGCACAGCACGACGCGCTCCTTCATGCGCGGGTCGTCCAGGACCTTGCATTCCGTGACAAACTCCGTGAACTTGGTCGAGACCTTGTAGAGGTAGTCGCACACGCGCACGGGCAGAAACTCCTCGGCCACCGACGCGACGACACCGGCGAACTGCGTCAGTTCGAAAGCTAAGGCCCGCTCCTTGGGGTGCGCGCACAGGTCCAGAGCTTTCGTGGATTTGGGGTCCACGCCCTTGGCCGCGGCCTTGCGCACTATCGACACAAGGCGCGCGTGGGCGAACAATAAGTAGACGGCCGTGTTGCCTTGTGTGCTGAGCATCTTGTCGTACGAGAACTTGTAATTCGTCTGGGGGTGGTTTTGGAGGTCCGCGTACTTGACCGCGCCGTACCCAATCTTGTGCGACGCCGACTTGACGTCTTCCCGTGAGAGCTTGCACTTGCCCTCCTCCACTCTTGCTAAGAGAGACGCCTCCATGCGCGTGACGGACTCGTCTAGTAAGTCTACTAAACGTACGGTGGCTCCACTCCTCGTTTTAAACCTTTTCCCGTCCTCGCCCTGGACGACGCCAAAGCCGACGTGGCATAAACGCCCGTCCTTGGCCGTCCAACCCGCCTTCTGCGCCGCCTCGAAGCACATGTGGAAGTGCTCGGCCTGGCCCAGGTCCGTCACATAGACGACCCAGTCCACGTGTAATGTCTTCAGGCGGTGGTGGAGGGCCGCGACGTCCGTCGAATCGTAGCCGAAGCCGCCGTCGGACTTCTTCACGATGAGGGGGAAGGAGTGTCCTTCTAAGAAAACAGTTGTTGCTCCATCTGAATTGGTAGTAAGACCCTTCTCCTCCAACAAGGCAATGGCGTTGGGGATCATGCCGTTGTAGTGCGACTCCCCGACCTCCGTGAGCGTCACGCCTAATCTTTTATAAACTTTGGCGAACTCCTTCCTAGAAATATCGCAGAGCAGGGCCCAGATCTCCCTACATCTCGGATCCCCGGCCTGCAGCTGGACGACCGTCGCTCTCGCTTTCTTCTTGAACACTTCATCTTCGTCGAACCGCTGCTTGGCGTTCTTGTAGAAGACCGTCAGGTCCGTGATGTTCGGCGGGTTCGACACGAAGTCGGGGTAGGCCTCCTCCATGTGGGAAATCAACATGCCGAACTGCGTGCCCCAGTCGCCGACGTGGTTGACGCGCTTGACGTCGTGGCCGCAGTACTCGAGGACCCTACAAATCGTGTCCCCGATGATGGTCGAGCGCAAATGGCCGACGTGCATCTCCTTGGCGATGTTCGGCGAGGAGAAGTCCACCAGGACCGTGCGCCGCCCCCCAAAGGCCTGGATGGGCGGCGGCGGCGCTTTATCGTTCTGGGCCACAGTTCTACAATACTCGCTCATGATGCTGGTGTCGATCGTGGCGTTCACAAAGCCCGCCGGCGCCACAACTGCTGAAACGAGTACAACGTTGGGCGGCAAGTTGTCGGCAATAGCGGCGCCGACGGCCCGTGGGCTCGTGAGCGTGGTATGCCCCTGCCCCTTCAAGGCCTTGAAGATGCCCATGGGCGCGTTGCACTGGTAGTCGCCGAAGGCCGCGACGGCGCAGCGCTGGACCACGGGGTCCTGGTCCCGTAAAGAAGGCGCGGCTCGCTTGATCGCTTCGGCGAAGAGCCGCGTCACGAACTCCAGGGTCGACTCGTCCTTCAGAGGCGCCCAGGGCTTCTCCTCGGAGACCTCGTTCGCGAGGGCGGTGGCCAGGGGCGCGCCCTTGGCTGATTTCAGCGCTATTTTACAATCGCACGCGACCAGAAGTCGAGCTACCATGCCCGGCGCTAAGCCCGGGTCGTTCTTGGCCAGGGCCCGTTCCACGTGGTCCAAGACGGCCTTGCCTTGCTTCTCGGGGTCCTGGCGCCCGGACCAGTCGCACCAGCCGTCGGCGGCCGGCGTGGCGGAGAACGCGGACGACGCGAACGCGAGGAGGCGGCACGCGTTCGCCGCGCCGCCGACGGGCCCCTCCGGCGAGTCGAGCACGCAGCCGTCGCGCGGCGCCGGCGCGTAGGGCGCCGCCGGGCTCGTGGCCACGGTGACCTTGCACGACTTGGCGACGGCCGCGATCTTCGCGCGCGCCGTGGCCGAGGCGCCCGGCCGCAGCGCGAAGCCCGTGGTCGGCGCCGACGGGGCGGCGGCCGCCGGCGCCGCGGCCTTGTGCCCCTTCTTCTTCGCGTCCTTGAGGGCTTTCTTGGCCGCGGCCTTCTGGGCGTTTTTGCTCGGGCCCTTGGCGCCGTCGGCCGGCGCGGCAGCTTGTGCGGCGGCCGGCGCGGCTTTCTTTGCGGCGGCGGCCTTCTTTTTTGCCGCCTTTTTGTCGACGATGGCGAGCGGGTGCGCGGGATTCAGCTTCGTGATCTGTTCCTTGACGGCCATGAGTGCTGCGACCTTGGCTTTGATGGCTACAGCGTTGTCAGGACCGGGCGGCGCGGCCTTGGCCGCTTTGACGGCTTCGGCGGCCGCCTCGCAAGCTGTTACGAGGGCATCCATGCTGTGGCTCTTGCTGCTGCGAGCTGTTCGACTGCTGAGTCGTACGCGGCGTGCAAATACAAAAATCGCCTCGCTCGCAAACCCGTGCTGAGTACGGGTTTTTCGTCAAGTTCATAGATCTGAGCTGGGCTTGCTACTGGGACGGCCATTTGGTACGTGTGGCTCAGAAGGCGTGAAAGGATGATATCCACACGCGTTGCCAAAGTCCTGTTGCTCGCTGCTGGCCTGACGGCCTTCCAGCAACGACCACAGCGCCTCGTAGCACCGCAACGACTCGCAGCGTTGCGCGCTTCGTCGACGGACGTGACCATCGACCGTGATTTCCGTCTCGCGATCGGCACGTGCGGCGTGGCACTACTCTTGGACCAGATTCCCTACGTCCAACTCCTCCTCGGCCTGCCGCTGTCGGTGCTCGGAGCGCTCTTCCTGATCCAGACGTTCCGCCTCGATTTCACGTTCGACGACAAGGCTTTTGAGCTTAAATCCGGCGAGGAGGACATCGGCGAGAACGTGGTCGTCGGCGGCGCCAACCGGTGGGCCTACAACACGTTCGTGAACTACGAGACGTTCCCCAAGGGCTGGGACGTGCCCATCCTCGTCTACTTCAAGGAGACGCAGACGCCGGAGAGCCAGTGGGCCGTCGGGCCGGGCGAGATGGCGAACTCCGCCGACGCCATCGCGAAGGGCGCCAAGCCGGGCCAGGTGCACTTCTTTCCGGCCATCTGCAACGCGGAGCAGATCACGGCCGAGTTCGCGAAGCGCGGGTGTGGAAAGCTGTGAAGCGCGGGTAAACATACTAGTAACTTAAACTCCACCCATCCCGGCATCATCCTCCTCGTCCTCGTCGGAAGAAGACCAGCTCAATCCATCCCGGCATCACCATCCTCCTCCTCGTCCGACGACGACGACTCCGAAAGCGAGTCGTCGGGTGGCGGCCCCTCGTTCGCGAACGCGTCGAAGTCCTCGGGCGGGTGCTCCCTCGCCCGCAAAACCCAGTAGGCCCGCGTGACGCTTCGCTGGTCGCGCTCGTCGAGGCGCGACAGGAGCGTATTAATCTCGGAAAGGTCGTCGTCGTCGTCGTGGTCGAACTCCCCTGCATCTAACCGATCGACCAAGTTGCGCGCCTCAACGGAGCGCAAGGGGAACAAATCCGCCAAGGCTTCCGCCTCGTCGTTGAGGAGGAGTTGCCGCCGGCGCCGCGCGAAGCCGAAGACCACGTTCAAAGCGTCCTCGTCGCAGCGCAGGCCGCGCCTGTTTAAGCACAACAGTAACGTGGTCCAGACCTCGGGTTGCGGGGCGACGGTCGGCCGCTTCTCGACCGTCCGCCGTAAACCTCGCGCCAATTGAGCTGGTGTCCGCGCGCCGCGGAGATCCAAAACAACGAGACCCACGTTCGCTTCGAACGCGAGGCCGAACTCGGCCATCGCTCTAGTGGTAGAGCGCGGCAGCTGGCAGCCCCGCAGCTGGAGCGTCTCGAGGCGCGCATCGTCCCGCAGGTGCCGCGCCAGCGCGTGCATGCCCACGTCGCCTACGTCGTTCCTCTCCAAATTGAGCAGACGCGGATTGATGTCGCGGCGCGGCGGGTCGCCGCTGCGCCGGTTGCCGAGGCCGTGCAGGACCGCGGCGACGCCCGCCGGGCCGAGGGAGCAATCCCGGAGATCCAGGCTCTCCAGCGCGTGCCGCGACAGCTCGAGGTCCCGGCCGAGCGCCAAGGCGCCCGCGTCGCCGATGCGGCGCCGCGCGAAGCAGAGGCGCGGCGTCGGCGGCGCGTCCGTGGAGACGCCGTTCAGTCTCCGGAGGGCCACATGGCGGCGCGCGGCCGCGGCCACGTCCGCCGCCGCCTCGCCGAGGGCCACGCCTCGGCAGTCCACCTCGACGATGCGCGCCGCCGCCGCGATGGCCGCGGCCACCAAGCGCCCGCAGCACTTGGACCCCTCCAGCGCCGAGCGCTCCCGTCGCGCTGCGGTGACGCCCTCGGACTCCCCCTCCAACGGCGGCCAGCGCCGCTCCAATCTTTCGACGGAGACGTCCAGCGTGGCACTGGCGCCGTCGCGCAACGCCTTGAGCTCCAGGTCCAGGGAGCCCACCTCCAGGACGTCCAAGGAATCGAACAGATCCAACAAACACTGCTGCCCCGCCTCGTGGCACAACGGCGGTAACGCGTGCAAGCGGCAGATCACGTGGCGCGGGTAAGTTGAGGACGTCGCCAGCACCTTGAACACCTCGGTAAACAAACGCACGTTCGCCAGGCGCGCGAGCGGGTAGATCTGGGCCACGCGCGGGTCCGTAAAACTCTGCGCGCCGGCGTGGATCGCCTTGTAGTCCTTGGACCCGGGGCCCACGAAACAATCCTCCGCCTCCAGCCTTGTGCCAACGGCCGTCCGGACCTTGGTCAGATCCAGGGCCCAGGGCCCGTCCACGCGACACATGACGAGGGCCGGCGCCCGGGTCAGGCCCCGCGCGAGGGCCGGGAAGCCCGCCGCCAGGGGGATGCGCTGCCGGCTATAGGCCCGGTTGACCGCGTCATCATCATTATCGTCGGCGCCCGAGGACGACGCCTCGGCGTCCACGGCGCGCGCCCACTGCCGGGCGCGCCGGTGCCACCGCGCGTCCGCGGCGTCGCCCTCGTCGTCGTTCGTGGCGGGCTGGTCTTCACTGGCGTCGTCGATCAGCGATTCGGCGCACCACCGCGTCAACCGCGGCGCGGACCAGTCGTTTTCGGACAGGTCGATGGTCTCCAACGCCACCATGGCCTCCCCAAGGACTTGCCCGAGGTGCTCGAAGGGCTTCTTGGCAATCGGACCGTCCATCATCCCGAAGCAGCAGTTCCTGAGACTGAGGTGCTTCAGGTGACCGCCGAGCTTGGCCAGGGCATCCGCTAGATCATCCACGACGTCTCGAGAACGCCAGGCCGCGCCGCACGTGTCGTGGTCGCACACGCGGCACGCCAAGTTGAGGTCCACGGCGAGCCCGTGGTGCGACGCGCAGGCGTTGCACAGGTGGCCGCTCCCAAAGACCTCGGGCGTCATGGGGTGCGGGTGCGCGCAGGGCATCAAATCGGAATTCGTGAGATTGAGCGTCTCCAGGGAGGCGCAGTTCTCTAGGAGTTGTAACACCATCCTCGCGGTCGCCCGATCCAAGGAAGCGTCGGAGAAGTCCAGCGTGAGTAGAGTCGGCCCCTCGGCCCGAAAGCGCTGGACGTCTAACCCGTTGATGGTTGCGATAGAAGTGTGCTTGGCCTTGGCGACCAAGCGTTCGAGACCCGCCGAAGAGACGCCGGCGGTAGACACGCGCAGCTCCGTGACGTTCTCCGATAAACGAGCGACGGCGCCCACGCCCCCATCCCGCAACGCGCCTCGCACCCTCAGAGACTCCTCCTGGGTCCGGATGCTTCGCACGTCCAATAACGCAGCACCTAAACCGAGCGTGGTCCAATTGTGCCGCATGGCCGCACTGGCCAGCGCCTCGCCCACGTCGGCGCCGGGGTCCATGGAGTCGCGGCAGTCGACGATCTCCACGCGGGGAAACGCCGCCAAGGCCGCGATCAGCCGCTTCACGGGCTCCGCGTTGATGCCCGTCGAGTGGGACTTGGAGTCCAAAGAAGAGGGCGCGTCCCAGCTGTCCAGGTCGAAGGCCAGGGCCTGGCGCGCCAGCCGCAATTCCTTGAGGGCGCCCTTTGCTGCCGGTCCTGCTCGTTCGAGCGCCGCGGCCAGGACGACGCAGCCGCCCGCCTCCAGGCGCCGCGGCGGCCCCGTCGTGGCCGGCCGCACCATCCTTCTAGGGACGCGCTCTTCTCTCCGCACGACCCGATCCTGCAAATCTACATAAGCCAGGTCCACGTGGGCGTCGTTGTGGGCTCTTACAACAACAGCCGGGTAGAAGCGGCGGCCGCCCTGGAACCTAGCTTCTACTCTGTCACCGGTATTAAGGACCCGCTGTTCCTCTTCTTCGTCGTCCAACTCGCCCGCCGGCGCCAAAACAACGCACCGCCCCGTTCTTAGGCGCTTCGCGTCGACGCCGCAGACCTCTCTGACGTGGACCGCGTCGTCGAAGAGCGAGGCCAACAGGTTCCCAGCTCTTTCTGTCAGACCGTTCGACCTCAAGTCCAAACTTCGTAAGGTTGGTGTGCTCCGCGCGAGGTCTACGCACGCCTCCACGCCACTCAGATCGGGGACCCACGCCGCGTGCATGTAATCCAGGTACAGCTTGGACTGGGCCGAGCCGCCCCGTTTTCTCGAGTGATATGTTTCCTGGTCGAAGCCGTCGCGCTTGGCTTCGCCCACACATAAACGGTTCGACGCGAGGTCTAGTATTTGCAAAGGGGACCGCACTAAGGCGCCGCACAACAAAACCGCCGCGGGGCCGTCCAGCAAGTTGCCCGCCAGGTCTAGGACGCGCAAGCGTGCACCCACGGCCGCGATGCCCGGGGATAACTGGGAAGCGCCTGTCCGCCCGACGCCGCCGTCCGTTATTTTCAAAGTTTCCAAGGCCCGGCCGGGTGGTAATAAAGCCACGAGGGTGGCCACATTTCGATCACCGACGCACGAGTCCAGGTCGACGCTTTGGGCGCCCCCGAGCAAGGCCTCGGCCACCGCCCGGCGGTACGCGTCGGGTGCTAGGTCCCCGAACATTTGAATAACTTGCTGCCACCAGCCCCGTTCAAACAGCGCGCCGGGCCGCCCGCTGGGGTGCGTCGCTAAGGCTGCGAAGCGCGCCGCCACGCCCGCGTGGTCCGCGTCGTTCTCGAACGCCCGCACGGCGTGCTCCGCCGCCAGGAACTCCTGGAAGGTCAGGTGGGCGAAGCGGTAGCGGTCCCGTCCCCTTTCGGTGAACCAGGAGATGAGTGGCAGTCGGCCTCGTTGCGCCGCGTCGGCGATGGTGCGCCACGCTTCTTGGGCCACATCAGCATCATCACCCAGAGCCGCAGCCGCACTCACCGCGAGCGCGTCGCCGAAGTCCCGCGTGCCGCGCCCCCGTTCAAATGAGTGGGCCACCCAAGCGACGCGTCGAAATAAGCGTCGCGCCAA
>Ga0114994_10000247_pt1 | contig 33814 bp, 26 predicted proteins | sample ArcticOcean_MG_C_9_FD_87043 | JGI IMG/M metagenome (GOLD analysis project Ga0114994, IMG submission 87043) | Marine microbial communities from western Arctic Ocean - ArcticOcean_MG_CB2_152 | ecosystem: Environmental > Aquatic > Marine > Oceanic | place: Arctic Ocean: Canada Basin | collected...
CGCATATCTAGATATGAAATATCAACTAACCAAATTGAATTTACAAATTTAACAAATGAATATAATATTAATGAATTCACTAAAAAGCGAAATCGTGACATCATTGAACTATATGATACTGTTACTGAGAAATTTATTAGATTTTATGTATGGGGATATAATATAGATTCAAATGGCTTATACCAATCAAATAAAGTTATCGTTGCGTTGGTAGATAGTTCAATTGATTCACGCGCAGATAATCCAGATGCGTATTTTAATATTGCAGGAACTAGGTTAACAACACCATCACTGAGATTTGAGTGGACTCATATACCAGCCGAAAATGAAATTATAGATCCTAGTTTGTCAAACATTATTGATATATTTACATTGACACGAGATTACAATAATACATTTAAGACTTGGTTATCAGAATCACGTGTATTATCGACTAAGCCCAGTCCACCAACTATAGACGAATTAAACAGACAATTCAATCAATCTAGTGTGGTTGATAAAAAGAAAGCAATGAGTGATACTATTATCTATCGCCCAGTTAAGTACAAAGTATTATTTGGTTCTGCGGCAGATCCCGAGATGAGATCACGATTTAATGTAATCAAAGTTCCAGGCAACAATTTAACAGATACCGACATAAAGACAAAGGTTATTGCAGCAATCAATGACTTCTTCGATATTGGTCTTTGGGATTTTGGAGAAACATTCTATTTCACTGAATTAGCAGCATATGTACATAACGAATTGATGGGTGTTATAAGTTCATTCGTAATAGTACCAGAGAGTTCTACCAGTGTATTTGGTTCATTATTTCAAATAACACCATTGACAGATGAGTTGTTTATACCAGATGCAACTGTTAAAGATATCGATATAGTAACTAGTATTACAAAAGCAAACATTAAGGCAAATTAAGGTAACATATGGAAAATTATAAATCTACAAAGCAACAAAAGGCAGATCCTACGAAGCGATCTGGTGATTACCCTATAAATGAAATCAAATCTGTAAATAAGTTACCTACTCCATTCAAAACAGATGTTAACAAGAAATGGTTAGATGCTACATTTGATCAGATGATATCAAAAGGTGACATGGAAAATGTCGATGCATTTGTAGGAGATATATCTGGTAAAACATTAACTAGATACAATGATACTTACTTAAACACAAACAGCGCAGTACCTCAATTAGAGCCAGGTATTATAACGACTGACGAATTGAAAAATGTTACACATACAATTTCAGTTGATGATATTGCAAATAGTGTTGCAATGAACTTTGACGAATATGGGTATAATGCTGCATATAATTCTAATGCATATGTATATTCACCACCTATTAATGTAGACATGTTTGTAAATTTTGTTTCTTACTATTGGGCATCCGATCTACCAGTATATAACTCAACCTTTCTAGTTGCTGGTGATACTAATCCGATAACAACCATTACTGGTTCGTCATTAGGTACAATTACAGACAGTGTCAATTCGGTAGAGTTGTTCAATGGATTGAAAATAAAATTCATCGGTTATGATGCAGCCATCGCAGATAACACATACTTGGTGACAGGTGTTGGTACTAGTATTAGTTTTAAATTACTAACAGATGCATCTGGACGAAAGTTTTTCACTGATACCACACCTTATAGTTTTTCTATAGAGTCAGTTGCACAACCACATACTATTAAAGATTATATTGTAATTGATGCATCTGATAATATTTCAAGTTCTTGGTCACGTGCCAACCATTGGATACACAAAGACAGCGTGTTATATTTACAAACACTAGATACTTCGCTTGTTACATCTACTGTTATTACAAACGAAAATAGAGCAAAGCGTCCAATTATACAATTCGATTCATTAATGCATATGACCGATCACGGATATGCAAATTATTCATCTGACAGCGTGTTTAAAGGACAAGTGGATTATGTACTATCATCACTAGTTGCTACTGGAATCCCCAGTGGTTCACGTATTGCAACAGGAAATGGCATTTACATCAAAGTAGCATCTGATACATTGACAGAATCAGAGCGCACAGATACATTTACAAACGGAGATACATTCGTTGTATTAAATGATTCATTGTCTGGAACGGGTGCATACGCAAAGAGAGATATGTATTACGATGGTTTAATCAAGATAGCACAGAATAAAACATTACCAAACTCAGCACCATTGTTTAAATTACGTGATAACCAAGGTACATTATTGAGCAGTTTTAGTACAAGCACGTTTGTTGGCAGTAAGATTTTTTCATACAAAGTAGGAATCGGAACAGATGACAGTGAATTAAATTTTGCATTATCATATAAAGATACTGCAACTGGCGCAAACATTGTATTCGAGAATAATCTGTTCACAGAGCGTTATAGTTACGCAAGAGATTTTGGTCATCATGGGGTTGAAATCCCTGGATATTATTTCTTTGTTAAAGGAATTAATAACGTAAGTACATATATACCAAGTGCGTATTCATTAGGTGCTAAAGATAGTGTTCAACTGTTTGCAGATTCTACCGACATTACTATTCCAGTAGGGTATTCTGATTGGAGAGTTGATAAAGAGTTCTTGGTATTTGAACGAGATGGAAATATAACAACCACTGAAATTTTATCTGAGGGTGTATATAATAGAAGTAGAGAGAATCAGCCACAATTAATATTAGGCAAAGATGCATCATATGTATTTCATGATATCACATCAGCAAATGATTTAACATTCTACAACGCGGATGGTAGTGTACACACACCTACGTCAGTTGTTGGTGACAAAATTACAATAACATTACCAGATACAATATCATTTGTACTTGAATTCGGATCATTATCTGGTCCAGCAACCAATAGAGGTCGGATTGTAACAAACCTATCACAGGATGAGTTTTTTCATACAGTATATGTTGATGGTAAAAAATTACCAATATCCGAATACACTATAAATGCAAACAGTATAGTTATATCAGATATTGAAAATTCAGCACAAGAAGATAATATATCTACAATAGATGTGGAATATTATCGTAACAATACAGTTATTGGTAATGCAGAAAATATACAGATACCTGATGTGCATAGACACAATGCAAATAACGAATTTATAAAAGAATTCACAATACAAGAAACGTTACCTCATTGGTTAAGTATTATTGAAAGCACACCTGGATTCGTAGGAGATGCATTCGGTGATAATAATTACCACAAGAGCATTATCGTTAACTCATATGCTGGTGAAATATTCATGCATGATGACATTAGTACTATGCATGATTTGTGTTATGGTGTTGATGAAATGAACATCGCAGCAGCATTATCCGAGCAAGGAAAAGATTGGTGGTCATTCAAGCAATTAGTCATGGCTCAAACAAAACGTCTATATAAAACAAAATCATATAGTGATGTTCGTACACTTACATTAGATGTTATAGAAGCGATTACACAATCTCGAAAAGGGACAAACGTACATAAACAATCAAATATGTTATATTCGAAAAAGTCACAGTATGTCGAAGTAGCGTATTTTGCTGGTACTACTGAATATCATTTAGACATAACAATTAACAATGATGATTTTAGAAAAGATCACATGTACTTGTACATTACCGATAACAGAGATAGCGACGATATAGCAGTCACACGCTTATTAACATTAGGAAAAGATTATACATTAAATGGAAGTAAGATACAATTGATTACTATTCCAGTGGCATTTACAGATAGTAAAATGGTTAGTGTCAGAGCATATTATTATGAAATGGATAGTGACAGTAATGTACCAGCGAGTATGACCAAACTTGGGTTGTCACATACATATGTACCTCAAGTTGTCTCTAATGAATTAATAGGACATGACGGAAGTGTATATACACTAAATGCAAACGCGGACTTAGAAAAAGTTAATGACGTTAATTTTGATCCAGTAGCAGCAGTATTATATGATATTGAGACACGTGTGTACAATGGAATACGTAAACAAGATTCACATTACGCTAATAGTTTCATTAAATATTTACCATCACAACATCGTGGTACTTGGTATACATTAAATAAAATAGACAATTATGTAGACAAATATTTTAAAGATTGGTACACAAAGTCAACACATACTACATTAAATCCAGCAAATTATTTTGATGCAAACGACTCAACTACTTGGAATTATTCATCTATTTCAATAGCAGAAGGTCATTTGAAATCCAATCTGCCGGGTCATTGGAAAGGTGCATACAGTGTACTATTTGGAACACCAACACCTCATATCACACCTTGGCATATGCTTGGGTACACTGATAAGCCCTCATGGTGGGATAATCACTATAGTTGGTTAGCCGGCGTAAAGAGAACTGCGATGTTAAATGCATTCGCTACTGGATTAGTAAGCGAGCCAGGATCACCAATAAAACAAGATTTATATTACGCAAGGTATTATTGGGACTTCGCAACTAAGAGTCCAGTTACTGATATTGGTACATTAGAAGATCGTCATACTGTATTAGGTACGCCTGCATCAGTTGACAGTTCACAAGCATTTGTATTTGGTGACTGGAGTCCAGTTGAGTTTGAGTGGCGCAATAGTTCATTGGGTCATTCAGCAATGGTAGACGCAGTCGTTAAATTAAATCCAACTAAAGCATGGACTGATTTCTTTCAGACAAGCATGTACGAATCATTTACAAATATAACTGGAATGACGATAAACCGATTCACAAAAGATATTATCAACACTGATATGGTTTACGATAATACATCTGAGATATCAAATGCATATGTAGATTCAATAACCGTTACATCAAGTGAGGTGGGCTTCCCATCTGATATTGAAATATATATTAGTGGCGATGATTCTACATATGAAGCAACTGCTACATTGGATTTAGATTCAACAGGTAAAATAATTGGTGTTACATTGACATCACGTGGCAGTAAGTACACAACTACACCAACCATTGAATTACGTTCAGCGACCATTTCACGCACAAATCTTCCAGTGGCAAAATTCATTGTTAATATAAACCGCAACGGACTACAGTATCGACCAGGAATCAATCATGCCCAGACAACATATATTCAGAGAAATTTCTTAACAGAAAATATTATTCGTAATTATACTCTTAGCGACACAAGATTGGTACAGCAATTAGGCGGATTTACTGCATCTCATTTAATGAAAGTTGAATCTGATTCTGGTTCTAATGGAAAGTTTTCATTGAACCAAATAGATGCCCCTTTGATAATGTATACTAGTTCACCATCAGATGTTCATGTTGCGTGTAATATTACTGTTACAAAAAATGCAACTAGTTTCACAGTAGATGGAATTAGTAACCACAAGCAACAATTTAAATTCCTTGAACCACTCAAGTTAAATGTCAATGATCATATAAATCTTAATTTGAATGATTCTGTGACTATCAAGAAATACAAAGCGTTTTCAAATGCAGTATCTATTGCGGAATATGAATCTCAGTTTTCTCGTGTACAAGATGTATATAATTTCATACGTGGAAACTATGCATACTTAGATAGCGTTGGTTATCAATTCGGAACAACTGGTGATGCAAAAGCATATAGTTTTGCACAATGGGCAATAACAGCAAATGTCAAAGATACATTTGTTATCCCACTTGATAGAAAAATATCTTTTGCCAATACAGCACATGTTGTGTTAGAATATAACACATTGCCAGGAAAGTTAAATTCAATATCAGATGAGAGTCGTAGCACAATTGAAGTATCTAATTTACTTATAAATCGTGATACCAATTCATTAACAGTTGAAACAAAGATTGGTGTCAATTCTATGGCTAGTATTGGTACTGCAATGGTAACACATGAGCATGCTCTTTTGTTAAATAATTCAACACAATTCAATGAGATTGTGTTTGATGATGTAACTAATATTAGACAACAGAGATTAAAATTGATTGGACAACGCACTCGTAACTGGACAGGTGCAAAGCAAGCACCCGGATTCTTGGTTAGAGAAAATACAATAATTCAGAACTTCGATTCAACTGTTGAGGAAATTTCTAATCTATATGACTTTAACGTAGAAAAATTTAATAAGCAAATTACCAAAGCAGAAAATTTAATGCTTAACAGTGTTAGTAGAGATTGGATTACTAAGTTAAATTTATCAGATACCGCAATCAGTAAATTCTTCCAAGGAGTTATTAAGGCAAAAGGTACAAAGTCTGTAATACAGCGCGTAGGTCGTAGTAAAATTATAAATGATGGTAATAGTACCATTGGCATAGATGAAGAATTCATGTTCAGACAGAGTAATTTTGGTGATACTTTAATAAACAAATCAACTGAAATTGAGATCACTCCATCTGATGTTACAGTGAATCCATCTGTTATTGATTTTAGTAGTCCTGATATTGTGTTTGTCAATAAAGAAAATTCACAAGTATTTGAATCACTATCTTATGAACAGAATAAAACTACATTGCTTACAGCAGGCGATTTACTTGATACCGAAGCAGACAATGTTATATTTAATATAGATCAGTTGGAAACTTTATTCGATGAAACAAGTGGTTATGCCAACATAGACACATGGAGTAATACATCGTCATACAGGTTTGGCGACAATGTAAGACTCAACGGAAAACTACAGAGTTGTAATGTAGACTACATTGGATTCAACACAACGCCTTCAGACTTAGTATTTTTGGGCACGGCAACAGATCCGACATTCCCACATCGTAATGTAACAGACGATCCAACTACACCATCGGCTTCTATTGACGGAGTTGATATTTGGTTTGATAAGCAACAGTTTGTTTATGATTCTATAATTGTCGAAAGTGTAGCAAGTCCATCGGTGATATCACCAAATAATATTATAGTTGATGGTAACTCAATTGATCTAGTAAGTAATTTGCTTGTCACCGTAGTCGATACAACTGCAAATCATAGTGGAAACCCCTATGTAGTAACACCACCAGGACTTCACCCAACAAACACATTGTCGGCTGATGTTACTGGCATGACTTTAAATATAAATTCTACTGTAGTCAATTTAGAAACCTATGGTAGTACACCAGTTGTAACATTAACGCCCAGCACAAACATAAGTGAGACATTTGGTGCTGCGACACCTGTGGTGAGTGTAACGCTAACGAGTGACATGACATCTCATCAAGTAGGTACTATTGATGTTGTGTCGGGTGGAACCACTCCAATATATACACTTACTACATCTGATTATACATATGATCCTATCACCAAAGTAATTACATTTGATGCGTCTATTGTAGACGGACAAGATAACAATGGTGCTGTAGATATAACAGTTAATCTATTGGGATTCTCATCAGTTGTAACAATGAACAAAGAACAATTAAAAACTGCGATTAGTTCAGTGACAAATGTAACTGGTGTCAACAACGAGCAAGACGCTACAAGAATAGCAGTGGTATTTGATGCAAATGGTGACACTAATGCAACATTGACTATTGCGTACACAGATGGTTCTACCGAATTCGGTATTACAACTGGTACATATAATACTGTAACTACACAAGAACTTCAAAGCCAATCTATGGATGAAGTATATATAGCAGCAGCAATTGATGCTGCACTGACTACTGCGTATAACGTATCTGTTGTTGCAAATAAAGTGAGAATAGAAAAAGTAGCAACTACTGATTTCACTCAATTCACTACATTGGAAGTAAGCGGTACAGCAAATTCTGTTTTGGAATTGCCTGCAACCACTAGTTCTACGGGATCACTTTCAAATGTTAATAGTAATGTCACTGACGCTGTTGGTTTTATAAACGCAGCATTACTAGCAGCAGCAATACAAAATGTAACAGTAACTATCGTAGCAAATCGAGTGAACATTTCATCGACCAATTTACAAATTAATTTAGGTAACAGGGAATTCAATACACTCGCTGGTCTTGAAACTGGTATAAAAACTTCATCATCGGAAGCCATTGTCAATTCATTTGATCAGAATGATTGGAATAATATTTCTGCAATCGATGATGCATTATTTAATATATGGATGCCTGATGATAACGAACTGGTTAATAATACTACTGGATCTATCACAAGTAAATTCTTTAGTTGGAATGTTTTACAAGTTCAACAATTCTCGTATTACGCGACTAGCATAGTTGCTGGTACTGAGACGGACGATGGAAATGATGCAATGGTCACATTAAACGCATCTCATAATGTAAACATTGGTGACTATGTTATGTTAGTAAATACAACAACAATACCCAATGTTGATGGTATTCATCGTGTTACTAAGTTAGGTAATTTGGCACAGCCTGGCACATTCTACATTGATAAATTTATTGAATCCGATGGTACAAGTGAGTCTGTATTTGTGTTACGTTCAGCGCGATTTAATAATCTTGCTGACATTAATACATCTGTGTCATCTGCCACTTTATATAACTGGAACACAGGCGATCTAGTTTGGTCTACCACAGACAGTGTGAGTGGACTAGCGGCAACACAGGTGTACAAATATAATGGTTCTGCATTTGCATTGACTAGAGAAAATAGCACACGTGTGACTAATGCAAAGATTGCTAATGTATTAATTTATGATGCTGAATCAGAACATACGATAACTGAAATGGAAGTGTTCGATCCGTTACGAGGAATTATACCCGGCGTAGCAGACAGAGAACTTGATTTCAAATCATCAGTGGACTTTGCGGTATATAATGCATCTACTGATTTAGAATACAATATAGATGAACATAACTCATGGGGTAAAGCAGAGATTGGCAGAACTTGGTGGGATACTAGTAAGGTAAGATACTATGACTATGAGCAAGGCGATAATGAATATCGTGCTAAAACATGGGGCAAGCAATTCCCTTCTTCTAGCATTGATGTATACGAATGGACAAAGAGTTCGATACATCCAGAAGAATGGATAGACGCAGTCGCCGCTAGTACAGAGCAATATGGTGTAGTAGCAACTGGCGAAGTATATAGTGTGTTCGACAAATCAATCAATGAAAATTTATATTACTTTGTTGCAATAGACGAATGGAATGATAAACTAAAAAAATATGATGTGGTATATTATTTCTGGGTCAAGAACAAAACAAATACAGAAGATAATCGTTTATTGTCAGTACAGCAGATTGCAAGTATCATATCTAATCCAACAGATAATGGTATCGCATGGTGTGCAGCAATAGACAGTGGTGCAATGATTGTCAACAATGTAAAATATATTGTCAATGACACTGGTAGCGTGATGCAAATAAATATGAAATCTGATACCATTGATGCAACCCATAGTGAATCAGCACATAGTAACTGGACGGCTATCAAAGAAAACATTGATAGAATTCCTGACTATTGGTATACTGGCTTACGTGACAACTTAGGTGAAGAGGTAATTAAAACAGCATACTTTACTAATGCATTGTCTGCAAATGAATCAACTGTGGGACAGGCACTTCCCTCTATGAAATTGCATGAATATAATCGTTATGGAGATGATCGTAAACTAAAATTTAATAATAAGATATACTCACAAGCCTGGTTTAAGGATGCATGGAATGCACGTAGAGAAGCAATCTACACTATCAATGCATTATTAAAAAGACAAAATCTAGTTCAAGAATTGGATGGTATTTGGGATAGAACTATTGGCTCAGTAATAGATGGTACTAACTTGGATATGACTATTCTTTGGGATATTGTAGATTTCGTACATAAAGACAGAACAATAGGTAATGCACCTACTATTGAAGTATCATCACGTGAAGAATTATCACAAATTGATAATGACGTTCATTCAATCGTATTGTTCAATATCGAAGGTAGTATAACTCAATTAGATAAAAGTGAAATATTCGAATGGAATACTATGTCTAAATCATGGGTTCTTGTTGAAAAGAAAAATGCAACAGTAGAATTTAACGATTTTTTATATAATAAAAATTTGTCTAATGGCTGGGATAGTACAACAGTTGGATGGGATGCAGGGAATTGGGATACTTCGCCAGCAGCATACATGCAGTATGTAATATATGCTTGTCGATATGATTTGTTTATAGATGAGCATATTGAAAACTTCAATAAACTATTTTTTGCTTCTGTAAAGTATGCTGTGTCAGAGCATGATATGGTTGATTGGGTTTATAAGACAACATATGTTCATCTTAATATTATGACTGATATTGAAACTGGATCAGCAAAGCCTAAAAAGTATAATCGTTCAGTGCTTAATGAAATTTCTGGTTATATAAATACTGTTAAGCCTTATCATACAAAGATTAAGAGTGTACTTGAAGCATACAAAGTGAATGACAAGTTTTCTGTTAAGGTAGAAGAACTTGATAGAAAGATGAAAATAACACTTGGTACTGGTACATTGTTAGATCATACTCAGTATGATTATGAAAATCCAATTATTACTTCTAGTTTTGCTACCACACCAACAGATATAATTGATAGTGGTGGGTTCACTGATGCACTAACTGATGTGATAGAAAGCATAGAATTCATTAGCCCTACTAATTTAAATAATGTATCTAATGAATATCGTCGCTCTAACGTAAGTCAATCATACAATGAACAAGTATCTTTTAAAGTTATAACAAATACAACAGGTAGTGTGGTTGATGCAAATACGCGCACGTATACGTATATACAAGATAATTGGTTGAACACATCCGCATTTAGTTTAAGAGAAGATCGTGAATCTACTATTACTACTGATATGGATTATACAGATACTATTATCACACTTGCAACAGGTCATGGTGTTAAATTTAACACGCTGGGCGGATTTGCATATATAGATGGTGAAATTATTCAATACACACAAGTTAGTGGTGACACATTAAATAATATTACTCGCGCAATGTTTGGAACTATAAATAGAACACATAGTGCTAGTACAGTAATTATAGATGTAACTAATGAAGAGTTAGGTATATTCGAATCATTGAAGACTCGTGCTACTAGTGGACAGTATACTACAATACCACAATTTGATTACAGTTCAGGAACTAGTATCCTAGATGTCACTGCCGCGAATAGTGCATCACAAGAACTACAAGCAAGCGGAAAGGGCGTAAGTTAATTATGCTAAATACAGTAACGGAGAATTTTAATGAAACAAATTGTTGATGACAACTCAATGTTAGGAATGGACGGACACGTTCTGATTAGAGACATTGATACAGGCGAAGTATTATTAAACAAGCACAACGCGATTAACTTTTATAATATGTCAATTGCATTGGCAAGTTTATTAGCAAAGAAAGAAGATGACGCATTGGGAGTTTTTAGTATTGCAGCGTTAGCACTAGGCAATGGTGGAACAGTTATAGATGGAAGCGGTAATGTATCTTATAAAACACCAAATGTTGCAAATATAAGTAGTGTAATGTATGCAGAAACTTATTCTAAAAATGTACAGCCAGCAGTTGCAGATGCAACAAATCAATGCGATTTGGTTATACATCCTGGACAGGTATATAGTGATACAGTTGTAACAGCAACATTAGATTATGCGGAACCAGCAGACCAGAGTGTAACTGATAATGGCACTGGCACGGGTTCTTACACATTTGATGAAATTGGATTAAAGACTGCCTCTGGTAAGTTTTTAACACATTTGATATTCCACCCAATTGAGAAATCAGCAAATAGAAAGTTGGAAGTCATTTACACAATTCGCATAACGGCAGGGGCTTAATTATGTCATATCCAGTAAACAACTTTAGTAACACAACTGAAATCACAGTAAATGATGGTGTTATAAATACAGAAACACATATGCAATTAATAGGAAAAAACTATTACGGCTATGGTGAAGCAATGGCAGAAAATTTAATACACTTAATGGAAAACTTCGCTGGAACAGTAGAACCTGCAACAAATAAATCAATAGCAGGTCAAATGTATTATAATAAAACAGAAGATAGATTCTATAAATTTAATGGTACTGCATGGTCACTATTGGCTGGTTCATCTACAAGAGTTGAAACTGTATTAGAAGTTGGTGATGCACCACACACCGTCACGGTAGTTTACGATGACGTAACAGCAATTTCTGTTTTTAGTTCAGACGCAGATTTCGTTGTTAAATCAGGAGAGCCATTGAAGTCTGCTTTCTCATCAATAAAGCAAGGCATCACAATGAATGGCGGCGCTGGTTATAAGTTTCATGGTACAGCGACAACAGCACAATATGCTGACTTGGCTGAGTTATACACAAGTGATGCTTCATATGAACCTGGCACTGTCGTAAAACTTGGTGGTGAAGCAGAAGTTACACAAACAACCGATTTATTTTGCGCAAACGTATTTGGCATAGTATCAACTGATCCAGCATATTTAATGAACAGTATGTGTGAAGGCAATACAGTTGCGGTAGCACTTGCGGGACGTGTTCCTTGTAAGGTTATGGGCTTAGTCAAAAAAGGCGACCGTATATTAGCAAGTGACGAACCAGGAGTTGGTCGTGCACCAGATGAATTGAGTGATGTTAAAGATTGGTATCGTATTGTAGGCAGAGCATTAGAAGACAAGACAACTAAAGGAATCGGGTTAATAGAAGTAGTTGTAGGGGCTAAGTAACAATGCCACCTATTGCAACGGGCGATCTGATCACCGCAGTTCAATTCAATGAACTGGTGACTTCATATAATAAATTATGGGGCGATGAGTATGCTTCTGCAAATTTTGCAGATATCACTACTAATTTCGCAGAGCATTCACATGGATGGGGACAAGCAAGTGCTGAACCAACTGTTGCAGCAGAAACCATAATAGAATCTAGTCATGTCAATCGACTTTTAGCACAGATGAATGCTGGACTGTATCACTATGATGATGAGTCTGCATTGATTTCACATTTCAGTAATACCATAATTAATGCTTCTTATATTACAAGTACCATTGAAGATAAAATCACAAACATGAGTTTACTTGCTAATAGATTTAATTCTAACGATGTAGACGCTGATATTGATACAATTCTCAGCGCAATGGAATCTGATATTGCTACACCTACATGGGAAACTAATATTAGTTCAGAAGCAAAAGTATCATTCACTGATTATAATGAAGCAAGATATTTTTTCAACTCAGGTGGTAAATTATCTATCAACTTAACTCAAGATGGTGGTAATGGAGATGCTAGGAGTTGGAATGATATATTTACAAATACTGGCGAGATTAGAATATCAGCACTTGATATTATAAACAGTGGCGAAAATACATATACCTTCCCAGGCGGATTCTATGGTATTAATCCCAATGGTTCATACAAACAGTTATATACTGTAACTGGATATGTATCAGCAGGAGATTATTATGGTAGTGCGTATGCTAACAGAAATATCAAGATATTTTTGAAAGCCGACGAGTTGGGTGGAACATTTAATATTTACATTAAAGTAACATTAACTGATGATGTGACATCAGGAATAATTAATACAGAACTGCAGGCTGACTATGGTTATGTAAATCAAAATACTACACCAACACAAGCATATCTGGACGCTGGTAGTAATGGTACACCATATACCGCAGTTGAAATTGACAGTACTACTCACGTATATCAATTTATTGGAAGACAATTACCAACAATAACAGTCCCCCAATCATGGCATGATGCTGTCTAGAAATAACAGTTGACACATCCTAGACAATATAGTATAATATAAATAACTTTAACTAATAAGGAGTTATACTATAATGGATGAACGTTTGAAGAAAGCATTAGACTTTTCTAATTATTCACTCACCATATCAAATCAAAAGAAAAACCTAAAGAACCGATTGAACCAAATGCTATTAGTACATCATGACAATGGCGTATTCGTTGCCGATCCTACTACTATCAATTTTGTAGGTAGTCTTTCACAATCTGGATCTACTGCGGTATTTTTAGATACAAAAGAAAATCCTATCAGAGTGAATGATCTAATTGCATTCAAAATCAAATTGGAAACTGCATATACCGATGCTATGCTTGAATACGAAGTAGAATTTAATAAAATTAAAAAACTTCGTAGCCTTAATAAATTGATGGAAGATTAATGACAGAAGGAATTTGTTTTTTCGCCTACAACAATGATCAGATAGATTACGTTAAGTTAGCCACTATTGCTGCATCATATGCAAAGCGACAATTAGGTAAGCCTGTATGCTTAATAACAGACGCTGGATCAATGGCTTGGTTAAAAGAATCACAACCTAAACATATCATAGATTCATGCTTTGATCATATTGTATTGACTGATGATGACATGAAGAAAAATATGAGGACACATAATGACAGTCCTTGGACAGCATTCCACGCTCAATTCAACAATAGCAATAAGCATAAAGTTTTCGAATACTCTCCCTTTGACAAAACTATTTTACTTGATATCGATTATATACTCAAAACTGATTTTCTAAATATGGCATTCAATTACGAAGGAGTTGCAATGTATAGCAATGCAATAAATCTACGTAATGATAAGCCCCATTTATTTGAACAATACTTATATGATGTTGGAATACCCATGTGGTGGTCTACTGTAGTCTACTTTGATAGATCAGAAGAAAGTAAAATATTTTTTGATAGTTGGGAACATGTCGCAGACAATTATGAGTTTTACCAATATCTTTATAACTTTCCTGGCAAATTATTCAGAACGGATTATTGCACGAGTATTGCAATTCATATTATGAATGGTATGATCCCTGGCAATGTAGTACATGACTTCTGCGGATTACCTATGCAAAACATGTCACAGTATGATGATATTATAGAAGTAAAAAACTTAAATGAATGGATATGTTTGGCGAATGACACAGTTGAAAATTGGAATAATATTGCAGTAAGACATAGCAATAATGATGTTCATGTCATGAACAAACGATCATTAGAAAGATTCGGTGATAGATTACTGGGATTATTGTATGAGTAACGGATATGTAATATTAGCATTCAATGCACAAGAACAAAAAGCCGCATCTGCTTGTGCGTATAGTATAAAAATTCAAAACCCACATGCAAGTGTGAGTATGGTAATAAACTCACTGAATAATTTATTAGATAAGTATGAAGAACCATTTGATAATATTATTGAATTACCATTTGATACTGTAGAAGATATTCGTGCAAATGACTGGCAATTAAACTACGTAACGCCATATGATAATACTATCGCGATTGATTGTTACTCTCTTGTAAAAGAAAAGCACGATGAGTTATGGGAGTATCTTTCTAATTATGAAATGTGTTATAGTATTAGAACAATGAACTTCAGGACTGTTATGTATGATGTTGTGCCAGATGGATATGATACACATAATATAAAAAATTTATCTTCTGACTTGTTTTATTTTAAAAAAGATTCTGAAATCACAAAGCAATTCTTTTTATTATCAGAAATTTATATGCAACAATGGACAGATTCGTTGAAGGAATTTATAGAGTTTCAATACATACCAACTGAATATGACTCAAATTTAATGCATGCATTTATTATTTCACATCTTGATATCTACCAAGAAGTAACGCCACATCATGACACTATCTTAGAGATAATCGACATGAATTCGATTACTAAATATTTAAAAGATAATGATAGAATAGAAAAGAATTGGTCAGACTATATTAATGTATGGACAAGTACAGACACAAAGTTGAAGATACAAAATTATGCAATCAATAATACTATTGTTTACAAAGATAAAACATTCATAACAGACGAGATATATGACGAACACCGAAAGCAATACACAATACAAACCAACTTGGTGGGTTAAATACCACGCAGATAATGGTAAAATACTAGGGTTATCATCTAGTATAATCACATCTAAAAATAAGAAACATTCTATCACCACTACGCAGAATGCATTGTGTCGTAAATTGATAAAGGGTACACTCGCCTTAAAGGCTTGTAGCGTTGTATGGGATGTAGAAAATGAAATATGGGACATTGATCTAAAGACAGACGTGTTATCAATTAATCATGTTAATTCAAATTTCTTATTTAACATAAAAGAAAAACCTGCAACTGACGCTGATGTGTTTATTCGTGTATACAAGAACGAACATATAGTTGAAGTATCAGTTAATGTTGAAAACATAAAGAAGTCAATGAACTTAACGGCTATTAATGAAATCGCAAATAAAGAAAATACATTACTGAATTTATATTTCACAAAGAAGAATGATCCTGATTATCTTATGCAATCTATAGAAGTTGATCCATTATTATTGTTCAGACGAAAGTCTGCTCAATTTAGATTACTATTAGATTGGGATGATGTATCATTATTCACAAGACAGATATTTAAAAATTACAGTCTTGAAATATTTGAAAGATACATACCAACAAGACTGGATGAGAACAAGTATACATTATTGCAGTACGCTATTACCAGTGACAGAGATGCTCATCTGCATATTTCCACCAACAGTAATACAATTAATATACATAGCAACATAGATAAAAACCAAGAGTACTTATTAGATATAAAAACACATAGAGTTATTGACTCTACATTACAATTTTTAGTATGTGATGGTGAAATAGATAACTTTGTGGGTGCATTTGAAATACCAGCACACGATATAATAAACGAAGATGACATAAGTATTGATGTAGATTTTAATATACCATTAAATCCATTATTCATTTTTAAGAACAAACAGATAGCAGTTAATTTTACAAGGAGATAGTAATGACTAATATGGTAAGCGTGAACGATTTTGATATTATTTACATAAGTTATGATGAACCAAACGCAGACGAAAACTTTGCAGACCTACTAGATAAAGCCCCTTGGGCTAAGCGCAGTCATGGTGTGTGGGGAAGTGACGCAGCGCACAAAGCAGCAGCAGCATTATCCGAGACTTCAAGATTCGTCACTATAGATGCTGACAATATTGTAGACCCATCATTCTTCAATGTAGAATTGGATATGGATAATATAGGTGACTCTGATGTTGTTAGTTGGGCTGGTAAGAATGAAATCAATGGTTTGATTTATGGCAACGGTGGAATCAAGTGTTGGCCTAAGACAGTTGTAGAAAATATGCGCACACATGAATTAGCACCAGAAGGTGATAAGCGTGCACAAGTAGACTTCTGTTGGAACATCAATTATGTGCAAATGAATAATGTATATTGTAATGTAATGAACAATGCAAGTCCGCTTCAAGCATGGCGTGCAGGGTTTCGAGAAGGTGTTAAGATGGGACTAGTTGATGGTGACATCGTAGATCCGTCAAAGTTGAAAGAAGTAGTACATAAGAAAAACTATCAACGATTACTTACATGGATGTCGGTTGGCGAAGACTCACTGAATGGATTGTGGGCAGTTTATGGTGCACGATTAGGTTGTCATATGACTAACGTACTCAGGAAAGATTGGGATTGGAAAAATGTACGTGACTTTGATTGGTTGACTAATTATTTCAATACTGATATTTTTCCACAGTTTGAAGGTGGTGATCAGTTATGTATTCGTACAGGTGGTAAGTGGGATCTAGTTAAATTAAAAGATGAAACAATTAGACTAGGCATTGAGTTACAGCGCGAATTGCAATTAGAAATCGCTGACTTAGACGTAAATGGTTCAAAGTTCTTTAAGACAGTACAGATTAATCCTAGTAGATTAGGTGCACAAGTAAGAGAAGATCAAGTAATTGACACACTGGAGTAATATATAATGAAAGCAATACTAGCAGCAGATGCCGATTGGGGCATTGGTAAAGATGGTACAATGCCATGGCCTCACAACTCAGATGATCTTAAATGGTTTAAAGAATGTACTATAGATTCTACTGTGATCATGGGAAGAAAGACGTGGGATTCATTGCCTTTCAAGCCATTGTCAGACCGACAGAATATTATAATATCAAGAACTTTAAATGTTGACACATACTATAACTGTGCTATAATGAGTATTGATACATTAACACATATTGGAAATACTTTTGAAGAATTGTCACAGTACGATAATTTAGAGGCTATTTGGCTGATAGGTGGTGCACAACTGTTAGAAACAATGATACCCTTCATAGATGAAATATGGATTAGTCGTATTGATGAGGTATATGCATGTGATACATTTTTACCAGAGCAATCGATTAAAAAATTGTTCAGATGTACTAATGTAGATCACGATACACTAACAATAGAGAAATGGGTGAAGATTTAATGAAACAATATTTACAATCGTTGAGTGACGTGACAGAGCATGGCGAAGATAGAACTGATCGTACTGGAACTGGTACTCGTAGTTTATTCGGTCATCAGTCAAGATACAATCTACAAGATGGTTTCCCAGCAGTCACTACAAAAAGATTAGCATGGAACGCAGTAGTAAGTGAACTACTTTGGTTCCTTGAAGGTAGCACAGACGAGAGAAGATTGTCGTATATACTTCATGGTACTCGTGATATCAAAAATAAAACTATATGGACGGCTAATGCAGACAATCAAGGTGCTGCATTAGGATACACCAATACAGATGAAGTCAAAGAACTTGGACCTGTGTATGGTAAGCAATGGGTAGATTTCGGTGGGGTAAACCAGATTGAATGGGCGATCAACGAGATCAAGACTAATCCCGATAGTAGACGTATCATAGTAAGCGCATGGAACCCACCATTGATTGATAAAATGGCGTTACCACCATGTCATACAATGTTTCAATTCTATGTGATGAATGGAAAATTAAGTTGCCAGATGTATCAGCGTAGTGCTGATATGTTTCTTGGTGTACCATTCAACATTGCAAGTTATTCGCTGTTGGTTCACATCATAGCAAATATTTGCGACTTGGAAGTAGGTACGTTTGTGCATACGATTGGTGATGCTCATATCTATCAGAACCATACCACACAAGTACAAGAGCAATTGAAGCGCCCACCAATGGAGTTACCAACACTAAATATCAGTAAGCAATTCACATCGTTATCTGATGTGTTAGCATCTTCTGTAGAAGATTATCAATTGGCAAATTACTATCCAATGCCTTTCATCAAAGCACCAATGGCGGTATAATGAATAAACAAGTGGATGATAATGTAAAACAGGATGCTATTTTCGGCAATATATGGATTAGAGATACGACTGGATTAGATTTTAAAAAACCCGATATGTCTGGTAAATATTGTACAAAACTTTTTACATGGTTTGAAGTTGGTGCGGGAGGCAAAGTCTGGATGTGTTGTCCCACTTGGTTGCCTTACTCTATTGGAAATATTCTAGAAGAAAGTATAGAAGAAATTTGGAATGGTAAAAAAGCACAGCAATTGCGCAAACAAATATTTGACGGGGAATGGAATTATTGTCAAGCAGCATTTTGTCCTAGGATACAAAGTGGTCATCTTCCTACTATACAAAATGTGCTTAACGGGGATGAGCCTGCACAGTTTCATGAAATATCCGCATTGAGCAATCAGTCATTAATATCAACTGAGTTACCCACTAAGATTGTTTTCTGTGAGGACCAGAGTTGTAACTTAAAATGTCCAAGTTGTCGCACCGATAAAATATTACATACAACAGGTCCAGTTTATGATAAAGCGAAGCGCATTAATGATCGTATGGTTGAGTTTTTTTTAACTAAACCCACTGATCGTAGTTTTAGTATATTTGTTACTGGCAGCGGAGATCCGTGGGCAAGTAAAATTTACAGAGATATGTTGTCTAGATTAGACGGAAAAGATTTTCCCAATCTTAGTATACATATGCAAACGAATGGGGTAATGTACACTCCTAAAATGTGGAAAAAAATTAAAAAAATACATAATAATTTAAGAAATTGTCGTATCAGTTTTGATGCTGGCACAAAAGATACATACGAGAACAAAACTAGATTGAATGGTGATTGGGATTTATTATTATCTAATTCAGATTTCTTAGACAAAAAGAATGATGAATTTCCATTGTTTAAAATAATATATGATTTTGTAGTTCAATATGACAATTACAAAGAAATGAAGACATATATTGAACTAATAAAATCACGATTTCCAAATCATGGACAGATATGTTTTAGTCTAGTATCTGATTGGGGTACTTGGGCGCCAGGCGTTTATAATGAGAAATGTATTTGGAAAGATGATCATCCAGAGCATCAAGAGTTTTTAAACTGTTTAAAAGATCCAGTATTTGATAGTAATAAAGTTGAACTAGGAAACTTGACATCAATGAGAGAAAAGGCAATATCACAATGAATGAAATTAAAAAAGAACAAATCGTAGAAGAAGTGGTGGTAAGTGACACCATCTGTGCAGTGCCTTGGATGCATTTGAATTTTGAACCAAATGGAAAAGTTGTACCTTGTTGTTTGACGAGTGCACATGATTATTTCGCTGGTGATTTAAATGAAGATTCTATTGAAGAGATTTGGAATAGCAACAACATGAAAACGCTACGAAAAGAAATGATAGATGGTAAAGAACCTGCGATCTGCAATAAATGCTTTGATAGAGAAAAGGTAGCGGGAACAAGTGGTCGTACCCACCACAATAAAAATTTCCCACAGGTATTAGAATTGATACCAACAATCACCGAAGAAGATGGTGCTTGTACAACCATGGATCTTAGGTATTGGGATTTTCGTTTTAGTAATTTATGTAATTTTAAATGTCGTAGTTGCGGCCCTAGATACAGCAGTGCTTGGGTCCCCGATGCTAAGAAGTTGAATTGGATTACCGAACAAGAAAAAGTTTCATTCATCAAGCAGACTGAAAAAACAACAAACGTAGACTTCTTAAAGTCAAGTGTTGATAAAGTTGAAAGTATCTATTTCGCTGGTGGTGAACCATTGATGATGCCCGAACACTGGGAAATACTAGATATGCTTGTTGAAAAAAAGCGATTTGATGTCAAGATACAGTACAACACTAACATGAGTATATTGGGATACAAAAAGAAGAAAGTTCTAGACTATTGGCAGCAATGGGAATTTGGAATGATAGAAGTGTGGCCTAGTATTGACGAGATAGGTGAGCGAGGAGAATTGATTCGCGCTGGTACTGTGTGGAAGACTGTTGCAAAAAATATAAAAGAAGTAGCACAGTATCCTAATATCATAATGCGACCTGGATTGACAATTGGAGCATGGAATGTTTTCAGAATCCCAGAGATAGTGGAAGAGTTAATTGCACTTGGTGCAATCAAAAAGTATGAGTATATCAAGCACAATAACTGGTTTGTTAATTTATTAGAAACTCCTGAGCATTACCATGTAAGTATATGGCCTGACAAACAGAGACAAATTATAATAGATCATCTAAAAGAATGGATCGTGGATTACGGAAAAGAGCATAACACAAGCATTCAGGGCATCATGAATCATATATTAAGTGAATTGGAAAAGCCGTGGGATAAAGAAGCCGCTAAGAAATTTGTAAAAATAACACAGCAATTAGATGACATACGTGGAGAAGACACCTACGCAATCATACCAGAGATGAAGATAATTAAAGATGCGGTAAAACATGAACTTTGATTTAATACTGGGCGATGATGAAAATAATTATACAACTATGTCATGTAGTATATTTCAACCAGAATTCGAGGTTGGATATAATACTATTCCTACCATGATAGAATTTAACTTATACCAGATGCATAAAAAAATTGATAGATGTCGCGAGGTAGTAGATGAATTAAATAAGTTAATAGATGAATGGAATGATAATGACATTGGATTTAATTATAATGAGCCTTTGTATATTAGCAATAATGAATGTCTATCAATGGAGATACCTCAATTACTACGTGCATTGAAAACTAATATGTGGTCTAACATGGGGATTAAAATGCTCTTGGATAACAATAGTTACGATGCTGAATATACTGAGCAAACAGTAATTATATATAAAAAATTACATGTGTTACGTGATGTTACAATTGATATAACATCAAATAAAAATAGTCAGTATTTCAATATCAAATTTGGTGATGAATTTAAATTATTCAATGATGACGATTATGCAAAATTTAGTTTCGCTCGTAATCCGGGCGAGATATTTCTAGCACCTACTGCGATAGCATATGATTATGATGATTTGATTATTGAAAAAAATAATAAGACTGAACGCATACCAACAGAATGGGGCCAAGACGCAAGCATTCAGAGAGATTTAGGTCAACAAGTATGTTATAATGGTAACTTAATATTTTGGTGTGGCGAAAGCAGAACACATGAGCAAACGGTGAATGCGATAAACGATAGTATAGATACTCATTGGAAAGTTGATAAGTATAATAAAACTGACCTATCTAATGAACACAATTTATTAACATTGGGTATGATAAAAGTTGGTAGTTTCGATATTGTGCCAGAGATACAATATAATAAGGTAATAGATTATGTCAGTAAATAATATTAAAATTATTGAAATAAAACAAAAATATTCAAAATATTTTCATGTAAACTGGAATATTACAAATACGTGTAATTTTAGTTGTTCTTATTGTCATCCATATAACTATGAAGGAAGCAGTCCTTCATTTAAATTAGACACCTATAAAAAGTTTGTTAACAAAATAAAAGATCAAATAGATGACGATAGACAATTAATTATTAGTTTTGCTGGTGGTGAACCAACTGCTATGCCAGAGTTTGATGAATTCCTTACATGGTTAGTAGAAAATGATGTGAAAGTAGGAATAACTACAAATGGTAGCAAGAACATTAAGTTTTGGGAAAAACATAAGCATAGCTTTAGTTGGGTCGCATTTAGTTTCCATAGCGAAAAAACAAATCTAAAACATTGCGTAAAAGTAGTCGATACATTATGGGAGCATACATCTCTTAGTGTTAGAATAATGATGCATCCAGTAGAAGAATATTTTAATAAATCAATCGAATTTTATGAAATGCTAAAAACACAACCAGTAAACGGTCATTTTCACGTAGAGAAAGTACCAATTATTGATGATTGGTTAACTGATATAGAACGACCACATGATTATACACAGTTACAGCAATCACAGATGGACGATGAATTATGGTATAGACGCGAAAGTAATAATCATAGAGGTGACGAGAAACAGTTTCGTGATTTACTTAGTGTTACTTCTATATACCAACGTAAAGATAAAAGATATGTTGAAGATTCTAGTTTAAATACAAATGAAATATACGCAAATAAACAAAACCTATTTAAAGGTTGGTCGTGTAATGCTGGCATAGACGGATTGTATGTCAGTGAAAAAGGATTCATTAGCGGTGCTGCGTGCTTACCCGAAGGTAGAGATGAATGGGGTACTGGTATAAAATGGTTAGGACATCTAGACAACATAGATGATTTTAATTTACCTACTAGTCCATACATATGTCCTAAGACTGCATGCTATTGTAATACAGATATAATACTTGGCAAAAAAAGAATTACCAATGACGACTAATAATTTAATAATATTCCCTCATTGTCCAAAAACTGGCGGCACCACACTTAAAGAACGTTATAGACATAATAATGATTCGTTTGTTGCAACTGATTATGACATTGCATTAAGCCAAGATACACAGGTCGTATTTGGTCATACAGCAAAAATTGGTTATTATGAATCACAGTTTCCTAATAAAAATATAGTGTACATGACATGTTTGCGTGACCCGATAGATCGTATGATGAGTATGTATAATTTCTATAAAACACAACTACTTTATATGTATCCTAGCAGTGGCGATGTTGACTTCTATCTTTGGTTTATTAACAAAGATGTAATTCGTCCATTCCAAGGACTCAAGCAGTATGAGTATTATTTGTATCAACATGTTAGTCATAGCGAATGGTTTGATAGTGGTATATTACATCCCACTCATTTTGAAATAAATAATATGTACACTAATAATGTACTTACGTGGGACATTGTACACGGTCGTACTTATGTTGATAACACCAAGGTAGAATATTATACTAAACAAAAAAATAAAGTAGAACATAAAAACATGAACGTAACTTGGAATCGTGTCATAAGCGAGATGCAACATGTGTTTTTTCAAGATGACGACATTGTGAACGTATTTGATAATTTGATGAATGAATACAATTTGGATTTAATACCAAATAACAAAATTATACGTACAAATGAAACTGCATATGACCTTAATAAGAATGACTTATCGTATGTTAAGTTTAATGATTTAGATAATGATCTTCGACATATGATGGAACTAGATTTAAAGTACGATATTGAATTTTATAATAGATGTAAAGACAAATGGAAACACTAGCAGTATTTCATATTCTAAAAACTGGCGGCACTACTATAGTTGATAGGTATAAACACAATGCTGGATTTGCGTATCAAAGAGTTAAGCATGAATTGGTTCTTAATTATCAGCAAGCAAATCAAATAACATTACAAATAGATCAAGACACATGTAGTCCTGACGTTGTATTCGGACATGGGGTATCATTTGATTGGAACTCGTTGACAGATAATGTAAAGTATGCCACTATACTTAGACATCCAATTGATAGAATAATAAGTGCATTCAACTATTTTAAATTAGAGATGTATAATATTCATGACGTTAGAACAGAAATAGATTTTAGCACATGGTTCATAAACAAAAGCAGGCTTATACCCACCCCAGTGTTTAATCAATTTCAGACATTTACTGACATGCCTGATAGTTGCTTGTATACCGATTATGGTTTGAACATAAATGAAACTCTTTCAGAACAGTTATACAATCTGGCTATAAATAACATAAACCATATTGATCATGTATTGTTTATGGAAGATGATTATGTAAAAAAGTTTGATGACATAATGATTAATTATAATATGATTCCTGCACTAGACATAGTTCATTCACACAATACCAAAGAAGAGTTGAATTATATAGGTGATACATACATTACCTATGAGAAACTTGATAAAAATAACACCGAGTTATTAAATAAACACATGAAAAAAGATATTCAGTTCTATGAGTATTGTAGGAATAAATTTAAATGAAGACACATAGTAATTATTATGCTGGAGTTAGGACATACGCAGGAAATCACATTTCAATAAATTCAGAAATTGAACATGGTCTTGGTTATTACGAAGTAACGCAGCGAGGTAAATGCGCTGGAACATTTGTAAATAATCAAGTACATGGTCGTGCAGCAAAAACTTGGATACAAGGTGAAACCTACGTAGGACAATACAGCAATAATAACAAAGATGGAAATGGTGTTCATACATGGAAAAGTGGTGCAATGTTTGTAGGACAATTCTCAAACAATCAGCCTAATGGGTTCGGCATATTAACAACTGTGCACAATGGAATTAAATTTATTGGCAATGTGTCTGGTATGATAGCGACACCTATTGTCGGTGAAGGTGAATGGTACACAGAAGATAATATACAAATTGATCCAGCGAGTGTTGGCATAGACGATAAAGGTTGCACACACGAAAATGGCGTTACTATTAATGCAGTAGGTGAATCTATTATAGTAAATGATAATGGTTCAGTAACTACTATTGAAAAAAATCTTAAAACTACTATGTTTGATGCGTATAATGGTGAACGAACTACGTATCATTATGGTGATTGGATTCACAAATATAAAGGAGGAATTAGAAATGGGCGTTTTCACGGAAACGGACATATAAAATTTCATAACGGATGGAATCACACCGGAGTATGGACATTTGGATATAATGTGAATCATTCAACATATACAAGTGTTGCAACGAGTACGTTGTCTAGTCGCAGTACGCAGCGTAGGTTAGATAGAAACTATTGTATGATCTACGACATGATGATAGCACATCATCATAAGTTTGTCAAGCGTCCACCAGTAATCGTTGAATTTGGAATAGGCAGAGGCGATCACTTGGTCCACTTGCGGAATTTATTTTCGGATGCCATTATAATTGCAGTTGACAACTTGAGTCCTACTAGTGTACCAACAACTGAATTAGAAGCACAACAGATTAGTGATTTAAAAATAGCAGCACAAATATCTGGAGTAGAGTTTTACTTTAATACTGATTGTTATGATAAGCAATCCATATACGATATAGTATCAGCGCATGGTGATTTTGATTTTGCAATACATGATGCTACTCATACTGACACTGCTTGGAATAAATTAAACACAATAACAGAAGTATTGAGTGATGACTACGGTATATTAATTACTGAGGAGATGTGTTGTAATAACAATCCAAATGACAAAAACAGTATTAATTGGCATCAAATTGAATTGGCAATAGATGATGGTTGGAGAATATGGGATTGTAGGATCCCGAGTAGTTTTGAATATCACAACAGTGTAATCGGAGTATATATGAATGGCAAATTTGATGGAAGTGATTTTAACATGTATGAGATTGAAATATGCTAATAACTAATATAATGCTAAAAAATAAGTTCACTGGTCTAGGAGTGACTCCTGACGTAGTTGGTGAATATGTTGATGGTAAACTCAATGGTCTAGGAACAACACACACCCAAACTGGACAGTTTAAAAACGACAAGCCGTGTGGTTATACTATCAATGATAAAAATGAGATTACACATACCAATGATAACGAGATCAGCACTAAGTTAATTACTATATTAGACAATGGTGATACTTGGATTGGCGATGACTTTGGTATACTAGTTAAGACAGATGGAACTACCGTCACAGGACACAGAATACTTGTAATAAATACTACAATGGATTCCAAATGATAAAAAAGAATATACAGCAACTACAACGCCCACACTGGAGTGGACTACTAGATCGTGTAGAAAAAATAGAAGAAGGGTATGTAAACCTTGATAGAAATGAAAACCATGATGATGTATTAAAAGATCACATACAAACAGCAATCAAACATTTCATCCCCCTGACTAGCGCGATGTACTATGAGGATCTTTTACGGTACTATGATATGTTCGCAGATCACTACAAATGTAGTCATGATAATATTTTAATAACTGCTGGATGTGATGAAGCAATTAGGTTAGCATTTGAATCAACGCTTGAATCGTCTAGTACATTTCTCACTATAGCACCTACATATCGTGGAAGTATAACTAACTCTATTGATCTATGTGATAACATTATAGAGTGTGATCAAGATGAGCAATCTATATTAGATAACTTACATGAGCATAGTCCTGATGTCTTTTACATATGTTCGCCTAATAACCCTACAGGTAAAGTGTTTACTAAAAAATTCATAGAAGACCTATGTATTAATAACCCTGAGACTATGATATTTCTAGATAACACATATAAAGATTTTTGTGACACTGATTATTTTTCATTGATAGAATATAAAAATTGTGTAATAGGTTTTAGTTATAGTAAGAGTTGGGGATTGGCTGGTGCACGACTTGGCTTATTATTCGGTCACGAAGATACGATGAGACAGATAACTAAAATAAGACCTATCATGAGTGTCAGTGCGATAACATTACGACTCGCTGAATACTTGCACACACATTATTACATAGTAGAAAAAAGCATTCGTAGAAATATGGAAGGAATACACCACGCCCATAAATATTTTAGTCATTGTAAAATATACAGTGAGCCTACATTGAATCATATTGTATTTGAACCTACTGATGAAATCATTAATAATTTAGATTCATGTAATATACTATATGGAAAAGCAAATGATTTTAGCGAGACTGCTATTCGGTTGACTACCTTGCCAATAGAACAGTTTGAGAAACTTTTATGTTCAAATACATACAAATAGAAACAACCACATTCTGTAATGCTACTTGTTGGTTCTGCCCAAATCACCTAGTTCCAAAAGAACACATGGACATAGATTTGATCTACAAGATAATCAATGACACCAGAAACAGAGGTATTACATATAGACCATTTGGGTTAGGTGAACCATTAGTCGATACTCGTATGCCTGAAATATGTAGATACATTAAACAAGATCCCACTGCCATTGTAGAAATACATAGCAACGGGGAACCCATGACCGCTAAGATGGAATTGAATATTGCACCATATGTTGACATTGTTAGATTCAGTGTAGATGGTTTCACTGAAAAAACATTCAATGAAGTAAGAGGTATAAAATTCAAAAATACATATGATAACGTTACTCGCTTCATTAAAAATAATCCTAACATTGATATACAAGTACGAATGATAAACTTGCCTGGGACAGAATTAGAACAAGTAGATTTCATAAATTATTGGAATAACATAAGACCAGGCTGCGCTCAGATAACCGAACTATATGATCATCCGTGGGAAACACAAACTGAAAGTCTACAAGCATCTTGTAAGAAAGTAACCGATGAAGCATTTGTATTCATTGATGGAACTATGTATCTTTGTCCTTGGGATTTTGGAAAACGTAACCCCGTTGGTCAAATTGACTACAACACAAGTGCTGTTGATATATGGTACAATGAAAAGTATAGCGAGTACAGACAACTACTTGATGCTGGTAAACGATGTGACATTAATCTGTGTAGCAGATGTAGTGCCGTATTTTGAAATTAGGGATAGTAGGTGGTGGGCGCTGGGCTAAAGTAATACAACAAGTCGCACACAACAACAATATACAAACAGAGATGTACACGAACAACGCTGCATTGTGTAATGTGAAAAGTATAAATGACATAAGCAGTGACTATGTCTGGGTCGCAAATTTACCAGACGATCATTATAAAACTGTTAAGCAGTTACTATTGAATTCAAAAAATGTATTAATAGAAAAACCGTTTGTACAAAACTTAGAACAGTATGAAGAATTAGTACAATTGGCAAATGATCAAGGTTGCATATTGAAAGTAGGGTACGAGTTTGCATACAGTGATAGCATCAATGAACTTCTCACAACTCCAAATATAATTGATATAGTTTGGCATAGCAATGACAATACGATCAAACACAATGAACTATATATAAGTGACCCAACCATATCAGTCTTTGAAGACGTGGGATCACATATATTAATCATACTAAGTAAGTTTCTGTCTAGTAATGAATATATACTAACTGATATCACACAAACCGAAAATGGTGTTAGGTATACTATGCAGTCTGGTGTAACTCATATAAGTGTTGATCTTCAACGTAATGTATTAGAAGATAGGCATATGAAAATAGATGGTATCGCATATGATTTTAATATGGATACTACGACCCTAGACAAGCAGTTATTGGATTTCTTGTCACACAATGATAATATAAATCTAGCAAGTGACCATAGATGGGTAGACGAATTTATTATCAATGGTGTGACTTCATTAAGAGAGCAACATCTTGATATCGTTAGATTTAATAAACTTAATAACATAACAGATATCATCGGTTTGTATATTAGCAAACCATTAATAGATGCTGGATTGGTAACGAGTAGGTATGACACCACACTAATAGATTATTTAAAATATACTGTTGGTATTATTGACTGCTATAAACATAATCCATTCGTAACACAGCAATATATCAGTGAAACAATTAATATTAATACACAACAATTGATACAATTAAACATTGTTCTACAACAAATAAGTTTTATTCAAGAATGTATTGTCGGTGATATACGAAATACACAGTATTGGAATAGCACAATCATACCATTATCACAAAGCGGTACGATTAATAATGTATTAAATAATGAATATGGATATCCTTTAAGAATAGGATTACACATAGGACAGAGTTGTATGTTCTGGTGTCACTTTTGTGGACGTAATATGGACACCAATGCATCATATAAAAAACCACAACTAAGAGCAACCACCCCTGATCTGATTAATCTATTACAGACCGCACCTAATAATGACCCTTATAGATTCTATCTTAGTGGAGGACTAGAAACACTGACGAACCCAGACTTAATGAAATTGATAAAAGCAGGATACGATAGAGGATTCAAATTCAGTCTATATACCAATGGATTTTTGTTAACTGAAAAGTATCTAGATAACAACCCAGACATTTGGGATCTAGAAGTATTGCGAATAAGTCTTTACGGAAGTAACAATGAAGTATATACCCATGTAACTAAACATGCACAGGGATTCACTCGTGTAAAACAAAACACCATTGACTTTCTTAAATATAGAAAGAAGCATAATAAAACTTTGAGATTTGGATTCAATTATATAATACTCCCTGGATTTGAAAATGATCTACTTAAAGTATTAGATTTAATAGAAGAAGTAAATTCAAAAGCAAATGATCAAATTGATTTCATAACACTGCGAGAAAATTTCCAACAACCAAACGAAGTAGATTCATTCGGTAATAGAGAAAAATTAAAAGAAGTATTCAAGATAGTGGAACAACGCAGGACTAGTACACATCTGAATAAATTACATATTGATTATGGATACGCACTTAATGCATTACAACAAGATATAGACTCACCAACAATGCATTGTATCACAGATGCACAGATGCTACCTAAAGGATTCCCACAAATAGATGTAGTCGTAGACGCATACGGACACGTGTATCTATGCAGAGAAGCAGGATTCTTAGACAGACCCGGCAACGATAGATATATTATCGGACAAGTCAATAGAGAAAATAGTCTAGAACAAGTGGTAGACGATTGGATACAACATGGAGAACCCATTGATGTACAACCGGGCGATACTAAATTCTTAGATAGTTATGAACACATAGTGAGTCTTCTAGTTAGACAAAGCAAAGCAGATAAACAATTCGGCATTGATGAATCACTCGGACCTATTCAGTCAAAAATGACCACAGTCAGCACACCAAGCATACAAGCATTCTACCAAGGAGATACTAATGCCACAGTCAATAAATGATTACTGTAATACCATAGACACCGACACCGTATACTGGTGCATGGGAGATATAGGCGTACTGTCTTTAACACTGAACTGGCTACAGAGTTGTAAGTTACTTGGTATACCTATCTTGTTTGTAGCACTAGATACTGAAATGTACGAAGCAATAAAAGATATCAATCCAACTGTATTAGTATTAAAAGAAGATCACCATGTGTTCGTATACAAATTTATTATAGGACAACAGATAATGAACGCTGGCAAGAATTGGTTCTATACTGATGTAGACTGTGTCACACAAACAAACTATACTCATGATGTAGAAAGATTACTAGAAGACAACGACATCATATGTCAGAGCGTAAAGCAATATGGTTGGCTAGGAAATCCATTACCGACACACAATGAATATAATTGCGGTACTGGATTGTTCGGTATGCGCAATACACAAACCAATATTGATATATGCAACATTTCTTATCTATATGACAACGGATACCGACAAGATGGTACATGTCAGAAATTTGTCAATACCACCATAAAGCATAGACAAGATACTCGTATCGCTCTATTGTCACCATATAAATACCCTACAGGACATAACTTTAATCAAACAGCAGAGTGGAGTATATTCCACATCACTGGGAAGTATGCATATGAAGATTGGGATAACACTAAAGAATATCTTGGCGATACAGCAAAGATTGCAAGTTTAAAAAAGTTAGGATTATGGCATATATGAAAATATTAATAACTGGCGCTGCTGGATTACTAGGAATAGAATTAACACGTCAACTATTAGATGGTGGTCATGAAGTACATGGCGTAGATAACTTTTATACTAGTGACCCACATAATATAGATTGTTGGGCAGATAATACATCTTATCATTTTATTGAATGGGACATACAGCAGACTCGCATGTGGGATACTGATTACGATCAAATATATAATCTAGCATGTCCAGCAAGTCCTGTGCATTATCAACGTGACCCACAATATACATTAGATACAAATATAAACGGTGTCAGGAATATGCTTGTGTTGGCTGAAACAAGTGACGCAATATTAATACAAGCAAGCACGAGTGAAACATATGGCGACCCACTTGAACACCCACAGCGCGAAAGTTATTGGGGCAATGTAAATGCATTAGGTCCCAGAGCATGTTACGATGAGGGTAAGAGGGTAGCAGAAACTATGTGTATGCTAAGTTCTGCTCACACACGTATCGCACGAATTTTTAATACATATGGTCCCACAATGGAATTCAATGACGGAAGAGCAGTAAGCAATTTTATATGCCAAGCATTAAGCGGAGATGACATTACCATTCACGGAGATGGATTGCAAACAAGAAGTTTTTGTTACGTTAGTGATACCGTATTAGGATTAATATATCTGGCTAATAGCAAGGTGTCCACTCCCGTGAACATAGGCAATCCTGACGAGGTGACGTTGTTAGAACTAGTAAATGATATCATTGAAATATCTGATAGTTCAAGCAATATAATATATGAGTCTCGTGTCGCAGACGACCCATCTAGACGCTGTCCTGACATAACCAAAGCAATAGACATGTTACAATGGAACCCCATCGTATCTAGACATGATGGTTTATCACTGACTATTGATTCATTTAAAACAAGAACTGGACGCAACATATGAGTTGGATTAAAGACAGACCATGTCCTATTGAACGACTCACATGGTTGAGGGAACGTATTAAATTTGACGCTATTATAGATATAGGCAGTGGTGACGTTACTGGTGAGCCTACCTACTTCTTAGATGCAGTGTTCCCAGATTTACCACATTATAATTACGACAAGGATCCTAAGTTTAGTGATCATTCTAATATTGTAGAGTTAGGAGAAGACCTACACTTAGATGATATATTAAGTAACACATTATTCAATAACGCATTCTATAAAATAGATGTAGATGGACCCGAGATAGCGATACTAAAAGGTTCAACTAATATATTATTAAATACTAGTGCGATCATGATTGAGTGTGTATTAGACGATGGTAAGTTTTTAAATATATGTAATTGGATGAGAGAGAATGACTGGGCACTAATGGACGTAATAGAACCAATTTACAGAAGAAGCATGATGCTTATACAAGTGGATCTCGTGTTTGTAAGAGCATCTATCTTCAAGTCAGTAGAACAATCGTGTTATATAGAGTCGCCAGACTTGTTAGTGCGCTAAGGGAAAAGCAAAATAGTTTCGCCAGCGAAACTATTAGCGACAAAGTCGCTGCTATTTTTTTTTGTAATTTTTTTAAAACGCTTGTATAATTATTCTTTAAGTTTTACACAGCGGCGCATAATTATTACTAGCGACTAATGTCGCTGCGATTTTTTTATAGATTAACTACCATGTTATTAAACAATCCCACATAAGTAAACTCACAGTAGACTCCTACAGTAATACATACAGTGCCGCTAAGACAATGATAGTACATACTACAATCTTTGTTGTATGATTAGATTTAGGGTTAGGTATTACTGTAGGTGGTACTTCCATATCACCATAACCAGATTCCCAATCCCAATGCGCTTTAGATTTAATCATATGAGGATGTTGAATCCTCGTTCTACGATCTTCTTCTTTCTGCGCATCAGTTAGTTTATGAGACATTCACTCTACTATCTCGACAATAGATGGGTTACAGTGTAACTCAGTAGTGTGTGAAATAAACTCCCAATCGTTCTCTTCCATCCATTCTTCATACGATTCGTTATAGCCTTCGGTAATATGTTCTATGAGTAGTTCACACTTAGCAGCATCGTCAAGTCCTTCGATGTTCCAATCTTCTGAGCATCCGTCCCACGTTGATTCCATTTCGAAATCATAACTGTCTAACTCTACAAAGGTATCGTCTTCTGATGGTAGGAAAGGGTTAAGTTTGTCTAGTAACATTTGTGTAACCATAGGTCGTGACCAGAAACAACCATTGTCATTCATAGTCTCTACCCATTGGGTAATCTCTTCATCTGTTTCTGGTACAGAGATAATGAATTCACCACCGCGCCATACTAGTTCTTTACCAGCATAGATA
>Ga0114994_10000252_pt1 | contig 33643 bp, 24 predicted proteins | sample ArcticOcean_MG_C_9_FD_87043 | JGI IMG/M metagenome (GOLD analysis project Ga0114994, IMG submission 87043) | Marine microbial communities from western Arctic Ocean - ArcticOcean_MG_CB2_152 | ecosystem: Environmental > Aquatic > Marine > Oceanic | place: Arctic Ocean: Canada Basin | collected...
ACGAATGGACACACATCAGTAGCTCCCATCCTAGGGTGCTCTCCAGAATGCTTAGACATATCTATGAGCTCTGAAGCCTTCTTAATAACTCTAAACGCAGCCTCTCCAACAGTTTCAGGAGGACCTACGAAAGTAATCACAGTGCGATTAGTGCTTTTACCAGGGTCCACATCTAATAATCTACAGCCATCTACGGTTTCTATTACAGCCGTAACTGCATCAATAATCTCTGGGCGTCTGCCCTCAGAAATATTAGGAACACATTCAATTAGTCTTTGCATGAGTACTGTTTTCAGCTTGTGTGTTAACTAGCCCAAAATTACCTCATCCCCCCACTATCTACCCTACCCAACACTCACCATTAACATACACCTTTTCAACAACGGCATCATTCAGTCTGTATGGAATAACCTCAAGACCCGACATTTTTACAGTTAATATCAAATTAGCAAGTTTCCCTGGCGAAATAGTTCCTACTTCATTCTGTAATTCCATTGCGGCAGAACCATTCAATGTTGCAGCAGCAATAGACTCTATAGGTTCTAGCCCCATTTTAATGGACCCCAATCGTACTGCCTCCAACATATTTCCAGAGGGAGCTGTTCCTGGGTTTTGGTCTGTAGCAATAACTAGAGGCAAACCCTCATCGATTAATCTTCTGGACTCAGTATATGGTATGTTTAAAAAATGAGAACAGAGAGGTAGTGCTACCGGGAATACAGGGTTAGACGTATTCATTCTATCCTTTAACGCCTCCACGTCATTGTCAGACAACACCTCTAGATGATCCACTGAAAGCACGTTTGTATTAACGCATAGCTTTACTCCATCAAGTATAGTAAACTGATTAACATGTATTTTAGATTTAATTCCTAATGCAGAAGCAGCCTCTATCAACTTTGATGTATCATCAACAGAAAAGTAACCCTTTTCACAAAAAGCATCGACGTAATCGACAAGGCCATCTGCAACAAATGCCGGCAACATATCATTAACAACATGCTCTGTGAACTCAGAGGCACTCTGGAATTCTTTAGGTACTGCATGACAGCCCAGAAACGTAGCCTTAATAGGAATTGGAGATTTCTCTTTAAGCCTTGCAATTACTCTCAGTATTTTTCTTTCACCCTCAAGAGAAAGGCCATATCCTGATTTTATCTCAATAGCCCCCACCCCTGTAGCGATAACATCGTGTAATCTAGACAATGACCTTTCGAACAGCTCGTCCTCAGTCAAATCGCCCAAAGCCTTAGCAGAGTTAATAATCCCGCCACCCTTAGCCGCAATTTCAGCATAAGAAAGCCCTCTCAATCTATCCAAAAACTCACCTGCCCTATCATTCGCATACACTAAGTGAGTGTGACTATCACACCATGACGGCAACACATAACGGCCTTCGCAATCTATTATCTCCAGATCTGTCCAGTCCTTAACACCAGGAAAGTCTGACATGTGACCAAAATCAGAAATCAAACCATTTTCAACCAGAAGCCAAGCATTGTCGTGAACTGGAAAGTTTTTCATTTCAGAACCCGCAACAAAATCAGGTGCATTTTTATATGCCCCAACTAGTCCTTTGATGTCTTTAAAGAGTGCTCGCATAGGCGGTAAGTTATACCTTGCAAGGTATGTCAGGCAATACTTTAGGCAAGGTCTTTCAATTAACCACTTTTGGGGAGTCTCATGGTGCAGTAGTCGGCGGTGTTATTGATGGCGTCCCTTCGGGCTTAGTTGTTGATTTAGAACAAGTTCAAACAGAACTTGACAGAAGAAAGCCAGGGCAGTCAATAATTACAACAGACAGAAAAGAAGAAGATAAAGTTGTTTTTCTCTCAGGCATCATTGAAGATGAGGGTGGCAAAACGGTTTGTACTGGAACACCTATAGCTTTTCAAATAAGAAATAAGGACGCAAAGAGTGAGGACTATGCAAGTCTCACAAAATCTTTCAGACCATCTCATGCTGATTACACATACTCGGGTAAATACGGCATAAGAGACGCTAGAGGCGGAGGAAGATCTTCGGCAAGAGAAACCGTGTCAAGAGTAGTCGCCGGAGCTATAGCCCAGCAACTCATAAAAGCCACAGACGGTATAGAAATTAGCGCGTACGTTGACAGAGTTCACGAAATAAGTACACCATTTCCTCCTGCTTTTTTCGACAGAGAAATCATAGACTCAAACATAGTAAGGTGCCCTTCGGATGAGGTAGCCTCTAGAATGATAGGCCGAATAGAAGAAGTGAAGAAAGCCGGAGATAGCGTCGGTGGATCTATAGTCCTTGTGGCCAGGAACATGCCTTTAGGTCTTGGCGAGCCCGTATTCGACAAGCTTAACGCCGAACTAGCAAAGGCCCTAATGAGTTTACCCGCAACTAAAGGTATAGAGATAGGTTCCGGTTTCAGCGGAACACTGATGAAGGGGTCCGAGCATAACGATGAATTCCAGGCAAATGATCGGGGGGAAGTATCCACGACCACTAATAGTAGCGGAGGCATTCAAGGCGGAATCTCCAACGGTGAAGACCTCGTAATAAGGATAGGATTCAAGCCGGTTTCTACGATAAAGAAACCGCAAAACACGGTTGATAGCGACGGAAATAACATAGTTCTAGAAATGAAAGGACGTCACGACCCGTGCGTTCTTCCTCGAGCAGTACCCATTGTAGAAGCAATGGTAGCACTAGTTCTAGCCGATCACACTTTAAGAAACAGAACAACACAGATTTAACATGACTGAAGGAAACTCTAAAAAAGGACTAGCCCTACACTGGCAAGTTATTATAGGACTAGTGTTAGGTGCTGTTTATGCATGGATGAGCATTCGATACGGTTGGAACGAATTCACTTTGAATTGGATCCAGCCCTTCGGCGATATATTTATCAATCTGTTAAAAATGATCGCGGTTCCACTGGTGCTTTTCAGCATCATCAGCGGTGTGGCTAGCCTTGGCGACATGAAGAAACTAGGTCGAATGGGCATTAAAACCCTTGCCATATATCTCACCACAACGATGTTCGCTGTGGTGATAGGACTCGCCTTAGTAAACGTTTTTAAGCCCGGCACTCACGCTGATGAGGGGCTTAAGGAGTCTAACCGGATCAGGTATGAGCTGTGGAGAGATGCAAATGACATTAAAGCCTTAGACGACATCAACATAAGTGCCTTCCCTGAAAACGCAGAGGAAGTTGCAAGAATTCAAGCAGAAACGACCAGCAACAACAACTGGGTAGCTGACAAACTTAATAAAGCAGAGCAGACAAAAGAAAGCGGACCACTCCAACCTCTTGTTGACGTAGTCCCTAGCAGCATTTTTCAGGCTCTGACCGATATGCAAATGTTGCAGATCATTTTCTTCGCCCTGTTTTTCGGCGTAGTTGTTACAGGATTAGGTGAGAAACGGAAAACGACCATAGTTAAGGCGGTGGATGCATTCAATGAAGTGTTCGTTCAGATGGTGTGGGTGATAATGAAGGCTATGCCTGTATTTGTCTTTGCTCTTATGGCAGGCCAAATCGTAAAAGCAGCCGGAACAGATCCAGAGCATTTCAGTCAACTCCTGTCCTTTCTCTTGCGATACAGCTTCGTAGTAGTGCTAGGCTTGGGAATAATGGCATTCATCGTGTACCCTGCTATCATAGCATTATTCGTTAAAAAAATAACTTGGAGAGAATTCCTTTCCGGAATGAGAGACGCTCAGATTACTGCTTTTTCTACTTCTTCATCTGTGGCAACCTTGCCGGTAACAATGAAATGTGTAGAGGAGAACCTCGGGGTTTCGGAAAGAAGTTCAAGTTTCGTCCTTCCTATTGGAGCTACTGTAAATATGGATGGAACTAGCATGTACCAAGCTATTGCCGTTGTAGCGCTTGCCCAATTCCACATGATAGACCTCACCCTGCCTCAACAGGCGATAATAGTTCTCACGGCAACCCTTGCATCTATCGGCGCCGCAGCTATTCCTAGTGCAGGTCTAGTTCTTATGATTATCGTACTTGAAAGCGTCGGATTAAATCCAGCATGGATAGCATTGATCTTCCCCGTTGATAGAATATTAGACATGTGCAGAACCGTTGTTAATGTTACTGGCGACGGAGCTGTGAGCACTTTGGTCTCATCTAGCGAAGGTGAGCTTGGAGATATTGACAGACCAGATACAGAGTAAAACCTTAGAGGAAATGAACAGGATTGTTTGGCTTATTATTTTATCCTTTTGTGGCTCTATTTCTATAGCCCAAACCTCCCCTTGCCCCGCCCCGGAACATCTGAGTTCGAAGGCTTCCAAACTTTTCGAGAAAGCCCTTGAAAAGAAAAAGAATAGAACTACAATCGATAGGATAGAATTATTAAGAGAGGTAATTGACATTCAAGACGATTGGGCAAACGCCCATGAGGAACTCGGCCGTAATCTTTTCAAGTTAGCAAAACGTGACACTGAATATATAGGGGAGTGTGTGAATGCCATACACAAATGGATGGAGCTATGTGAAAACTACTCATGTGATGCTCACTACCTGCTGGGTGCCGCTGCATTGATGCGGGGGGAAAACAAGCTCGTGATTAGAGAGTTCGAGCTTTTTATAGAGAAAAGCAATGACAATGATAACGGTTCTATTCAAAGAAAGAGGCTTGAAGTTGAATCACTGCTTCCTATAGTTCAATTCGAATTAGCATTCTATGCAAATGAGGACGCTTACATTCCCGAGCCCCTGCCTTTAGTTAGCCTACCTAGTGATGAATACCTACCGGCACTTTCTCCAGATGGTCGCATTCTCTTTTTCACTAGAGTGAAGACTAGAAAAGCTCGTGGAGATTTAATTACGAAGAGAAGTGAAGATCTGGTTTGGTCTAGAAGAAGAGCCGCAGGGGAAGACTTTGACGAAGGCGAAGTTCTTGAATACCCCTTTAACGTAGGAGATGATTACGGTGGAGTCAGCTTGTCTATTGACAACAAAACCTTAATAATAGCTGCTTCTAACCCCACAAGTAAGAACCCGAGAAACATTGATTTGTTTATGACCACGTACGTGGTAAACTGCCGGGACGGTAAAGGTGGGTTCTTATACTATTGGGACGACCTGACGCTGCTTGGAGATGCTGTGAATACCAGTCAAGGTTGGGAAGCTCAGCCGGCATTGAGTCCTGACGGCAGAGAGTTGTTTTTTGCATCTGCTAGAGAGACCTCCACCTTAGATAGTGACGGAAACCCTACCATGGATTTATTTGTTAGCACTAAGGATAGTTTGGGGAGTTGGACGCAGGCAATTAAATTACCAGCCCACATCTCTACTTCTTTTCAAGAAAAAGCTCCATTTCTACATCCCGACGGAAAGACCTTGTACTTCTCTAGCAATCGAACTCCTAGTGGGGGTGGATATGATTTATGGATGACTAGAAGAGACTCAATGGGGGTGTGGTCAGAGGTTGTGAACCTAGGGAGACCCGTTAATTCTTCAGGAGATGAGCACGGCCTGGTTGTGAGCGCACAGGGTGATGAAGCGTTTTTTGCAAGCAGTAGGCCAGGCACACAGGGATTAGACATCTTATCCTTTACCGTCCCTGAGTCCCTTCGTCCTGAATCCGTTAAGGTTATACAAGGAAAAGTCGACCCAGCACCACCCGAAGAAAATGTGGTTATAACTGTAAACTACATTCAGAGTAAAGAAGCAGAAGAAATCGAAATTAACCTAGAAGACGGATCATTCGCGGCTGTTATTAATCTAGAAAGGAATGAGGATGTTGTAATCAAGGTGGAAGGTGACGGGATCGCTTTTGAGGCTGTGGTGGTGAACCTAAAGAAGGAAGAAGATAAGGTTAAATCTTCAGGTGACCCCACCCCTATAATTGAGTTACGTGCACATAAATTCTCTCAGGGGTCGGTATTTGAATTACAGGACGTTTATTTTTCGACTAACAGCTCCACAATGAGCAGGGCCGCAATGATAATACTAACTGAATTTGCAGACTATCTATCAAAGAATCCTGAACTACAAATCAGAATTGAAGGTCACACGGATAATATCGGTGAGGCTGGGGATAACCTGTCTCTTAGTAACGACAGGGCTAGCTCAGTCGCCAAACACCTAGTATACAGAGGTGTTAGAGCAGAGAGGTTGATCGCTTTGGGATTAGGCCAAAACAATCCCAAGGCCACTAACAACACTCCGGAAGGAAGGGCTATAAATCGCAGGACTGAATTTAGCGTTTTTAAGTAAAAAGCGACAAGAATCACACACATATCAGCGTTGAGAACATAGTTAGGGTCTCTCCATAACACTCGCTTTGCGAAAGTATTTTCGTAAGATATGGAGTGTAAAATTTCCGCTATGATTAAAAAACTCAACTCTTCAGGCATTATCGCTACGTTATGCCTGAGTGCGGCCCTGATTCTCGCACCACAAATACAGGTTCACTCTCAGCTAACTCACGATTTAACGAGCGAGGAAAGGATTTGGACTAAAGCAACAGACGCATTTGAAAAGGAGCAATACTCTCTTTCCATGAATTTGTTTGAAGATTACTTGAACTCTTCTAAAGATCCTAATTCAGACAGACACGTCATCGCATCTTACCACGTCGCGTTGTGCGCATTACACTTATACCACCGAGACGCGGAGTACCGCATCGACGCATTCATCAATTCATACCCAGAATCAGCATATGTTCAAGCAGCTTTATGGCAGATAGCTGATCATCACTATAAACGTCGACACTTTAAAAAAGCTTCTCTTGCATTCAATAGAGTTGACATCCGAAAGCTTAACTCTAACACTCAGCGGGAACTTAGATACAAAAGAGGACATAGTTTATTTGAGCAAGAAAAGTATGAGATGGCTAGGTATGACTTGTTTGAAGTCATAAAGAAAGAAGGAACTTATTTCGCACCTGCCACGTACTACTTCAGTCACATTGCGTATTTAAACGACAATCCACAAGTGGCACTTGAAGGATTCGAATCGATAGCCGAACACGATGATTTTGCCGACATCGTCCCCGTTTATATTGCCCAAACCCTTCACGCTACCTCACAGTTTACTAGACTTAAAACCTACGGTGCAGAACTTCTTGAAAACGCAATAGGTCTAGAGGAAGAAATGATAACTGAAATAGCAAGACTAGTAGGCGATGCTTTCTATAAGGATCAGGATTTTACCACAGCTTCGATATACTTGGAGATGGCTTGGGATGGAACTAGAGGTCCTGGAAGAAAGCCAGATTTTGCATACGAAGTCGGGTACACTCGCTTTAGGAATAATGATTGGAGAGGTGCGCTGGATGTATTAGCGCTGACTGCTAGAGATGATAATAAGTTAGGCCAAAACGCCACCTACCACATGGCCGACTGCTACATTCAACTAGGTGACAAGGATAGAGCTAGGAGTGCTTTCGGCAGAGCAGCCCAAAAGGATTACGACATGGAGATAATGGAGGACGCTCTGTTTAGCTATGCAAAACTTGCTTTTGAGCTTTCATACAATCCCTTCGACGATGCCATAACCGCGTTTACTTCATACATTGAAAATTACCCTAACTCTATTAGACACGATGAAGCGTATCGATTCCTACTCGATGTATACCTAACTAGTCGCGATTACGACAGAGCAATGATTGCTTTAGAAAAAATCAAAGACAAGGACCTCACAGTACAAGCTTCATATCAGCTTCTTGCCTACAACAGAGGTGTAGAGCTTTATCAAGCGGGGAAGTATAAAAAATGCCTGCCATATTTTACTAAGGTTCGCACATTTTCTATAGATGCACAACTAGCAGCAGAATCATACTACTGGCAGGGTGAAGCACACTTCCTACTTAAGGACTTTGCTAGCGCCACAGGATCTTACGCCGCTTTTTCACGCGCTCCAGGCGGATATCTCAGCGAATATTATCCCGCAGCTGATTACGCAAGGGGGTATTCCTTATTCAAGAGGAAAATGTACCTAGACGCACTATCAGCTTTTAGATCTTATTTAGAAGCTAACCCCAACGACTCACCAAAGAGATTTCACGATGCACAATTGCGAACTGCTGATTGCTTCTACGCAAAAAAGGAATTTACCAGGGCCGTCAAATACTACACGACGTGTTTAAACAATGACGATGGAAATATTGACTATATCTTATTTCAGAGAGGAATGGCATACAGCTTAACAGAAGAAGACGGGTCATTAGAACTGCAGATTAGCGACTTAGATAGAATTCTGGAAGAGTACCCCAAATCGAGATTTGTGGTCGACGCTCTATACGAAAGTGCTCGCTCACAAATAGAACTTAATCTCTTAGACGAAGCTCGCGAGAGGATTAACCGACTCGTCGACGAACACCCTAGAAACACAAGAACTAAAGAAGCTCTTGTGGATCTATGCTTAATCGGAATCAAACAGAACAGACCTGAAGATGTTCTCGCTACTTGGGATAAGATTCGCAACACCTACGGTAATGACCCCATCGCTTCAGATGCATTCCTAATTGTTGAGCCATTACTCATTGAAAGGGGACTATTAGACGACCTGCCACCTGCTGTGGGGTTAACGGGTAGAGATATCGAAGACCGACAATTTCAAGCTGCCGTGAATCTAGCTATCAATGAGGAATACACGAAAGCACTTCCTAGGCTCGAAGAATATCTCACGAAGTACAAAGCCGGCCAACACTTAGCTGAAGCTAACTACTACCTCGCAGCCTGCTATCATTACGCAGGAGATGTGGCGGGAGCTTTACTTGGATATGAATACGTTATATCACAACCCTCCTCTGATTTCACTGAAGCATCGGCCCTAGGCGCCGCTACATTGTCATGGAACTCCGGAGACTACCCACGAGCTTTATCCCATTACAGACTGCTTGAAGAAATCGGGTCTCTTCAATCCAACAAACTAGAAGCATCGATAGGTTCTATGAGATGTTACTATCTATTAGGCCAACCAGATAAAGCCTTCAATTATGCGAACGATGTTTACAGTGACGCAGACACTCCAGAATCCATAAGAAGGACGGCGGCACTTTGGCTCGGCAGAATTAACTATGACAAAGGTGAACTAGATAAAGCGCTGGCGTTTTTCACATCGACAGTTGAATTCGGTGGGAATATCGGAGCTGAAAGTCAATACATGATCTCTAGAATTTCCTTTGACAACGGTCTATTCAACGATGCTGAGCAGAGCATATTCACCCTTGTAGGTGAATACTCAAGCTATGAGGACTGGAAACACAAGGGATTCATCCTGTTAGTTAACACATATCTCGGGATGGGTGATTTATTCCAAGCTAGAGCCACAGCTGAGAGCATAATCGCTAATGTAGATGTAGAATGGGTTCAGGACGTCTGCAGTGATTTAATGTTGGAAATAGAAAGTCTTGAGGCTGACGAATTAGACAACGAAGAAAACAAGTAATGAAAATATTAAAACTCATTCATGTAGCCCTTAGTATTGGAATGTTTTTCTCTTCGGGCCTTACAGCCCAAACAGATTCAGACACACTTAAGATGGACGTAACCTTTGTGGGAGAGCGAGAGATGGTGGTTAAGGACGCACTGAAGCTACAAAGCTGGCCAGAACCTCGCTCTTTAGCTAAAACTAATAAAGATTTCACTTATAGATTGCTTTCAAAAAGACTCAATGTAAATCCTCAATGGACTCTGGTAGAGCCTGTCAGACTCAGAGTTGATGCACCATTGTCGAGATTATACAGAGGATATATCACCGCTGGATACGGCCTCCATAATACTCCTCTAATTAATTTAAGCCTTACTGACCTGAGATCTCGTGAGGGAACGTGGGGAATCAGAGCTTCACACTTTGCGACGAACACCCCTATCGTAGATGTTGATGACAGGTTTCAGGAGAGCCAAGCCGGGGTTTGGGCTAGTAGATTTATAGGTAAAGAAAAGGTAGACCTATCATTTAATTTAGACAGAAATAACATTGTTTACTACGGCCGTTCATTTGACAACCCTATAGAAAACGACAGCTTGAGGAGCGAAAGATATATAACTCTTAGATCAGATATAGCCTTTAAATCTCACTACAGGGATTCAACAAAGTTAAATCACGTGATGAACTTTGGGTGGGGAATGCTAAGCGACTTAAGTGGAACAGTAGAAAACAACTTCGAGGGTAGTTTTACAGTAGGTAAATTTGTAGAAACCGAGAAGTTCTCACTCGCGGGTAGCATCAATTTCGATAGACTTACAATAGGCGAACATAACCCCGACAACCAATCCACTGACCAAGTAATTGTTGGCCTAGAGCCCATGGTAACATCATACAAAGGCCCACTCACTGTCACTGTTGGAGCTGGCATATGGGTTGATGCGGATCCAGAGAGTAGAAATGATGGGCAAAATTTTTATTTCTACCCTAAGGTTGATGCGTCTATCCGCTTGCTTAAGGACATCTTCGTCCCTTACTTGAGGATAGGTGGTGGTTTAGAACAAAACAGGTTCGAATCCGTTCTCGAAAAGAATCCATTCTTCTATGTTAACTTAGATGAAGCTTTAAAGACTACCAGCAGAAAGGCGGATATTCAACTAGGGATACGCGGAACTATAACAAGTGCCATGAGCTTTCAATTACATGCTAGAACAGTGAAGTACGATAACTACATCTATTTCTATAACGACACATTAATAGATGGCGGGTCGAGGTTTTCTATACTTTACGACACTCTAGGCATTAGAAGTTTAGGAGGGGACATTTCATTAGTCCTAAGCAAATCTTTAAGGGCGAAAGTGTCCGGTTCTATACACAAGTACAGCAAACAGGAAGAAGATGAAAATAACGAAGCTTGGAATCTACCTAAGTATGAAGCTTCTGTAGACATTGATTATTCCTTCCTTGACAAGTTCTCTCTGAAGCTGAGCTCACAATTCGTAGGCGAACGATATACTATGACAGGAATGCCACAATTAGGTGAGTCTCCGCTATTAAATGGCAATTATAAAGTTGCAATGCCTGCGTACATAGATGCGAACATCGGTTTAGAGTACAGATACAATAGAAGAGTGGCGGTGTGGGTCAGCTTAAATAACTTAACTGGAGCACAGTACAAGCATTGGGATGCTTACCCAAACCAAGGATTCCAAGCACTGTTCGGAGCTAGCTACTTGTTCTGATAAAGCGGAATTTATGTCTTTGTGGAACGTCTGAAAATTTTGTGGAAAAAAGACCGTTAAAAAGGGATAAAACCTGACTGTATTCCTAGAAAACTCTGTATTTTTAAAGTCTAGAATAAAGACTCAAAAATGTCAGAAGAAATTAAAAAAACAGGATACGACGCAGACCAGATTCTAGCCCTTGAGGGCATGGAGCACGTACGTATGCGTCCATCGATGTATATCGGAGATGTTAACGTCAGAGGATTACACCATCTTGTATACGAGGTAGTCGACAACTCCATAGATGAAGCGTTAGCGGGTCACTGTGATAGGATAGATGTTATTATCACTAAAGAGAACGGCATAAGGGTTAAAGATAACGGTCGTGGTATCCCGGTAGGAATACACGAAAAGGAAGGCGTCAGTGCTCTGCAAGTTGTAATGACTAAGATTGGAGCTGGTGGTAAGTTCGACAAAGACTCATACAAAGTTAGTGGCGGTCTTCACGGAGTCGGTGTCTCGTGCGTTAACGCGTTATCTATTCACCTTAGAGCTGAAGTTCACAGAGAGGGGAAAGCGTACGAACAAGAGTACTCTAAGGGAGTTGAACAGTACCCAGTAAGGGAGTGTGGTACATCTACCAGTAACGGAACCATTATTGAGTTCATGCCTGACACCAGCATCTTCGAAGTATTAGAATACAACTACGATACACTTGCTGACAGAATGAGGGAGTTAAGCTTCCTTAATCAAGGACTCACAGTAACTCTTTTAGATGAGAGAGAACTGGCGATTCCCGAGGACGGAACTGATCCTGTAGAAGGCGTATATAAAAACGAGACGTTCTTTTCAGAGAATGGATTGAGAGACTTCGTTAATTATTTGGACGCTAATAGAGAATCTCTAATAGCAGACGTTATCCATATGGTTGGGGAGAAGAATGGAGTTCCGGTAGAAGTTGCAATGACCTACAACACGTCTTTCTCCGAAAATTTATTCTCTTACGTAAACAACATTAACACATACGAGGGTGGTACGCACCTAACTGGTTTCCGAAGAGGACTAACGAATACTTTAAAAAAGTACGCTGAAAGCTCTGGCATGTTGAACAAGTTAAAGTTCGACATCAGTGGTGATGATTTCCGCGAAGGGTTAACAGCTGTTGTCTCTATTAAGGTTGCTGAGCCTCAGTTCCAAGGCCAAACAAAGACGAAACTCGGTAATGCTGAAGTAAGTGCTCCCGTATCTCAGTCGGTTAGCGAAATGCTAGAAGCATATTTAGAGGAACACCCTAACGACGCTAGAATAATCGTTCAGAAGGTAATCCTTGCTGCACAAGCTAGACATGCTGCACGTAAGGCTAGGGAGATGGTTCAGCGTAAGACCGTAATGAGCGGATCTGGCTTACCAGGTAAACTTGCAGATTGTTCTGAAAAAGACCCATCTTTATGTGAGATCTTCCTAGTGGAGGGTGATTCAGCTGGAGGTACAGCGAAACAAGGACGAGACAGAAAGTTCCAAGCTATTATGCCGTTAAGGGGTAAAATCCTCAACGTAGAGAAGGCTATGTATCACAAGGTCTTTGAAAACGAGGAGATAAAGAATATTTATACTGCACTTGGTGTAAAATTGGGAACGGAGGAAGATGAAAGAGCATTAAACCTCGAGAAACTTCGTTATCATAAAATTGTAATTATGTGTGATGCGGATGTCGATGGAAGTCATATTGAGACACTAATCCTCACCTTCTTCTTCAGACACATGAAAGATTTAATCGAGAAGGGTTATATCTATATCGCTACTCCACCACTTTATTTAGTAAAGAAGGGTAAGCAGCAGAAATATGCTTGGAATGATGAAGAAAGAGACACTATAATTTCTGAACTTAAAGGTAAATCCGGGTCAGATGGTGGAATTGGGATTCAGCGCTATAAGGGTCTGGGAGAGATGAACGCTGAACAGCTGTGGTCTACAACATTGAACCCTGAATTCAGAACATTACGCCAAATCACAATCGAGAACGCTGTAGGCGCTGACCAAACATTCTCCATGCTTATGGGGGATGAAGTTCCCCCGAGAAGAGCTTTCATCGAAGAAAATGCGAAGTACGCAAATATTGACGTATAGAAATTGACTCATATATATTGAAGGCAATATGACTGCTAGTAAACATACCGTTTGGATTACCGGAGCTAGCAGTGGTATAGGTAGAGCATGTGCACAAGTTTACGCCTCTAAGGGCTACCATGTGATTCTTTCGTCGCGTCGCGAATCGGCTTTAGTAGAAGTAGCAAAAGAGCTTTGCACAACGCTTTCTTTAAGCTCCGATCAATTCAGTATAGTCCCATTAGACCTTGCTAACACAGAGAGTTTAGCAGATATCACCGAGAGTGTTATCTCTAAGCACGTTCATGTCGACATCATGCTACACGCCGGGGGCATAAGCCAACGCTCTCTTGCTATTGAGACTTCGTTAGATGTAGATAGACGCGTCATGGAAATCGATTATTTCGGAACTGTCGCATTAACGAAGGCTCTTTTACCTCATTTCGTTCAATGGAAATCAGGTCAGTTCGTTGTTGTCACCAGTTTAATGGGTGTTTTCTCGTCTCCGCTTAGATCTGGATACTGTGGAGCTAAGCACGCTTTGCATGGGTTCTTCGAAGCCTTAAGGGCTGAACACTATGATGACGGGATAAGCATCACGATGGTTTGTCCTGGGTTTATAGCAACTGACATCTCTCTCAATGCTGTAGTAGGTGATGGATCAAAGCAGGGAACCATGGACGAGAAGACAGGAGCTGGAATGACCCCATTAGAGTGCGCTAATAGAATAGTTAAAGCAGTACACAAGAAAAAAGCTGTAGTTCTAGTAGGAAGAAGTGAGATCCTTGCAGTATATCTACAGCGTTTCTTCCCAGGGCTATTGAGAAGGATTATGAGAAAGACGGCGGTTACTTAATATACTCCCTACCCTCTACATCTAAGACTTTAGTGCGTTTCTTCAAATAGCGAAGAAGCAAGAAAGATATTGATGCAATACTTAGACTAGCTTGCCATGGTTGGCTAGGACTTAAGGCTTCAATCCAAGGAAGACCTTCTGCCAGCCCCTCTCTCAGTGAGTGAATAGCATTAATTGCCACAAAGGAAATCACTAATGCAAAAGCTCCGTTATACTCTCTTTTAAGGACATTTCTCAAAGAAAAGAAAACTCCAGGCTTTATCCATTTTAAGGTCTTGGGAAAGAAAGCAGGAATAGTTTCAGACCATTTGAGATAAGTGTCTCCGAATTGACCTCTGAGGTACCGTTCTTCTGTCATGGATATCAATGTATAGTATATCCAGAAAGCGATTGAAACACATATCGAAAGCGTGTTGGACCCGGTGTACAACACTAGCCCTAACCACATAAAGAAATTACCTAGATAAAGAGGATGCCTCACAAAAGAATACATACCCTTAGTATTGAGAACCATAGCGACTTGCCCCTCAGATGTGTTGCGGCCGGAAGTGCCTTTAGGCACGTAACCTATGGTGAGGGCGCGTATGATTTGGCCCAAAACACCTACTCCCACACATATTGCTACCCACCTAGGATCATTGAAAGCAGGGGACATATCGTCACCGTACGCAACTAACAGTGATCCGGGAATAAGTAAAACCGGGAGTATACCTCTCCAACGAAATAGCCATGCGCCTTTGCGCTCCATATCTTCAACTAGTGGCATGGGGAAATTTTATTAGGTGAATTTGATCTCAACCAATTAAGTGATGCAATGAGTAGTGGGTGCATATAAACGTCCTCACTCAAGTATGGCACTTCAGTCCTTAAACTAGAGTGGAGAGCGGAAAGTCTAGGAGACATTTTATCTTTATCTAATAAATCTGAAGCTTGAGCTGCACAAAGGGCCTCGATAGCAAGAACTTGCTCCGCATTTTCAATTACCTGCCAAAGCTTTAATGCTGCGTTAGCTCCCATACTCACGTGATCCTCCTGTCCGTTAGAGCTATCAGCATTGTCGGCTGAACTAGGGGTGGTGAGCTGTTTATTCAGTGACACTAAGCTTGCAGCTGTGTATTGTGCAATCATATAACCAGAATTAAGTCCGGGGTTTTCAGCTAAAAATGCTGGCAGATTACGTGTTCCACTCATAAGCTTAAAGGTTCTTCTTTCAGATATAGATGCCCATTCGTGAACAGCTAAAGTGAGGCTATCTAACGCCATGGCTAATGGTTGGCCGTGAAAATTACCGGCCGATACTACTTTGTCTTCATCGGGAAAAACAAGCGGGTTATCAGTTACTGCATTCACCTCGTTTTCAAAAATCTCCCTCACTCCTGCCACGACATCCTTAGATGCACCGTGAACTTGCGGTATACACCTAAAAGAATAAGGGTCTTGTACATGAACTCTCGAAGATTTCATTTTCTCTGACCCAGCAATCCAACTCCTCACTTCGGCTGCAACCTCCATTGCGCCCTTTTGGTTTCTAATTCTGTGGACATCGTGATCAAATGGCGACTCTAATCCGCTCCAAGCCTCCAAAGACCATGCGCCTATAGCATCCGCCCACTGCATTAAATTCTCTATTCTTTTAATGGCCATAGTGCCGTAGCCTAGCATCATCTGAGTGCCATTTATCAGAGCTAGTCCTTCTTTAGGTCCCAACACTAACTTACTCCAACCCATCTTTTCAAGAACCAAGGTGGAAGGCACAGGCTCACCACCATTGATTCTAACTGTACCCTCACCTATCAATGGTAAAACCAAATGCGACAGAGGGGCCAAATCTCCCGAAGCACCCAGCGAACCTTGCCTTGGTACTACTGGGATAATATCGTTAGAGAGCATGTCTAAAATGCGCTGAATGGTAGACAAAGCAACAGCTGAATGACCTTGACCCAAGGCCTTCGCTTTCAGAAGTAGCATAGACCTCACAATCTCTTGGGGTACCTCCTCCCCAACTCCGCATGCATGAGAAACCAGAATTCTCCTCTGAAGGTCAGCAAGATCTTCATCCTTTATTATGGTATTAGCTAATGACCCGAAACCAGTATTAACACCATATAAAGTATCGCTCTTAGTTGCAATTCTATTAGCAAGATAATCGTGACACTTTTCCACCTGCTTAACCACCTGAGGGTCAATGCTTAACGCAGGCTTCGTGTCTAGCCGTTTATAGACATCCTCTAGCTTCCACCACTCATTATCTAATAAGAAATAATTATCAGCATTCATGCTCGAAAGATACCCACGAGGAGCACTAACTTTGCCCTCTAAATTGCAACTGTTACTAATATGAGATTTTTAAACTGCATCGGTTTTGTTTTAGTATCTGTCACTTATGTTTCAGCCCAAACAAACAACTCAATAGACTTCACTGAATACGACCTCAAAAACGGTCTTCACGTCATTCTTCACGAAGACCACAGTACTCCCATAGTCGCTGTGACAGTGATGTATCACGTGGGTTCGAAAAACGAAGACCCCTCCCGAACTGGAATGGCTCACTTCTTCGAACACCTTCTCTTTGAAGGAAGCGAGAATATTGCACGTGGTGAGTTCGACAACTACGTTGAAAATGCTGGAGGTGTGCTGAATGCTAACACAACCCAAGACAGAACATTCTACTATGAGCTTCTTCCCTCCAACCAACTAAAGCTAGGGTTATGGCTCGAATCTGAAAGAATGTTACACGCAAAAATTCAGCAAATAGGAATAGACACTCAGAATGAAGTTGTAAAGGAAGAGAAACGCATGAGAGTTGACAACAAACCCTACGGCAACTTGTTAGAGAAAACTATGGAAGCCTGCTATGACGAGCACCCATATCAGTGGACACCCATCGGCTCCATGGATCATCTCGATGCTGCCACTCACGAGGATTTCATGAGTTTCTACAACACCTTCTACGTACCTAACAATGCTACGTTAAGCATCGCGGGTGACATAGATATTATATCTACTATTCAATTAATAGAACTATATTTCTCTGACATCCCTAGAGGAACTAAAGAAATATACATCCCCACGGTTGTAGAGAAGACACGCACAGAAGAAAGAAGAAGCATCGTCTACGGGAAAGATAGACTTCCGCTTGTTGTACAAGCCTACCCCATCCCGGCGCAGGGAACCCCGGACTACTATGCCGTTGATATGCTCAACCAAGTATTAAGTGGTGGTGCATCAAGCCGTCTCAATCGCAGTGTCGTAGACGAGAAGCAACTGGCTCTGTATTGCGGAGCATTCAGCTTCGGATTAGAACATCCCGGCCTCACACTAGCTTTCGCCATGGTAAACATGGGCGTAGAGCCTGCCGATGTTGAGTCCGCTATGAATGAAGAAGTAGATCTTTTAAAGTCGGAACTTATCTCAGATAGAGAGCTTAAAAAGCTTAAAAATCAAATAGAATCCGACTTCGTTTCTTCAAACTCATCTATGGCCGGAATAGCAGAGTCACTGGCTAATTACCACACTTATTTCGGGGATGCTAATTTGATAAACACTGAGATTGACAGGTATTTAGCTATTACAGCTGACGATATTAAAAGAGCAGCCAACATTTATTACAACCCTAGCTCTAGGGTCACTATTTACTTCCAACATAACGACACTAAAAGTGAATAATATTATGAAATTATTTTCTAACAAACACATTAGGACGCTCGCTTTATTATTCGCTACTGCACCTTTCACTCTTTTAGCCCAAATAGACAGATCTATCGCTCCCGAGCCTGGACCTGCACCGATAATTGAGCTAGGGGAATCTACAGTAACTGAACTCCCTAACGGCCTCACTCTTATCGTAGTCGAAAACCACAGACTTCCTAAGGTTAGTTGGAGTTTGAGATTAGACTACTCCCCTATTCTAGAAGGAGCTACATCAGGAATGCTAGATATGTACGGTGAACTTATGCGCTCGGGAACCACCACAAAAACAAAGGCAGAACTAGATGAAGCTATTGATTTTCTAGGAGCTTCATTAAACGCATCATCAACTTCATTAAGTGGATCATCACTAACAAAGCACTCTGATGAACTGCTTATGCTTATGTCTGACGTTCTGTTTAACCCAGCGTTTTCAGAAAACGAAATAAATAAACTCAAAACACAAGCATTATCCGGATTAATGGCAGCTGAAACGTCGCCAGGTGAAATTTCCAGTATTCTGACTAGAACTCTTAACTACACTCACCTACACCCATATGGAGAGGTCTCTACAGCAGAAAGTATAGAGTCATTGAATCGTGATGATTTCGTGAGTTTTTACGACCGATATTTCAGACCCAATATCGCTTACCTAGTAGTGGTAGGAGACATTAACCCCGAGGAAGCATACAAGATGGCTGAACAGTATTTCGGGGGTTGGGTAAAGTCAGACGTACCATATGTAAGATGGGAGGTGCCAGCAAGGGCTAGATTTAATCGGGTCTGTTTCTCTCCTATTGAAGGAGCTGTTCAGTCTACAATAAAACTAACGCACACTATTAACATGGCACCTGGTTCTGAAGACGCCATTGCGGCATCCGTTATGAACAGCATTCTAGGTGGCGGAGCGTTTTCTGGCAGATTAATGCAAAACCTTAGGGAAGACAAGGCTTTTACGTATGGAGCAAGGTCTAGCTTTAGCACCGACCCGTATGTAGGGTCATTCACGGCATATGCAGACGTTAGAAACGAAGTGACAGATAGTTCTATAGTTGAGTTTTTATATGAAATAAAGCGCATGACAAGTGAACCCGTTGATAGCGCCACACTAGCCTTGACAAAGAATTATATGACTGGATCCTTTGCCAGGAATCTTGAAAGCTCATGGACCGTAGCATCGTTTGCTTTTAATATTGAGAGATACGATCTACCTAAGGATTACTACTCTACTTATTTAGAGAAGCTTGCTGCAGTAACTATAGAAGACATTCAACGAATTGCAAAGCATCACCTGAAATCCGACCAAATCTACATTACTTGCGTAGGGTCTAGGGACGTTATTCCAAGTCTAGAAAAATTCTCTACCCATGGAATTGTGGAATTGTTCGATGCCTACGGTAAACCGTTGATAGAAAGACGTGATGCAGCCCCAGGAGTAACTGCTGAGTCCGTTATCACAGATCATTACAAATCCATAGGTGGGGTTAGAGCTTTGTCAAAGATCAAAACACTAAAGAAAACGGGATCTATAGAGATAGGGGGCGCTATGACACTAGGGTATAGCCAAATAAATTGCTACAGAAAGGGGGCACGTGGGGCACATCGTTCTTTCAGCATGTCAGGTCAGGAAATAATAACTAACACAATAACTGACGAAGGTGGTGTTGAAGCTCAAATGTCACCTTTAAAAGCTATGGAAGGAAGTGATCTGCTTAGAAATCAATGGAGCTCACTATCGCTCACTTACTTGTTAGAATCTGAAGATTATGGTATATCAACTGAACTATTAGGCATTGAAAACATAAATGGTGTTGAGTATCACGTGGTTAAGTTTTCTAGAACGGATATTCACATAGACTTAACCGGTTATTTCGAACTAGAGAGCAAGCGACTAGCGATGACTAAAGAATCAACTAGCACTTTAGAACAGGATATGACGAGCACAACTAATTACAATAATTATATAGACCTAGGAGATGGTATTTCATTCCCAATGGAGAAGGTTAGTATTACAGGGATTCAGAGAATGTCCATAAGAATAGGTAATGTCGAAATTGATAGTGAAATTGATCACACTAAGTTTACCTTAGATTAAGTTGTTACACTAAATACTATCATGACAGACACAACAACCCCGTTAGTAGATTTAAGGGAAGTAAGGCTTAATCAAGCCGAACACATAGTGCTTGACGACGTTAATCTCGTAATCGTTCCGGGGGAATTTATCTACTTGATAGGGAAGACAGGTAGTGGGAAGTCTAGTTTATTGAGAGCTTTATACGGTGATTTAGATTTGGCTGAAGGTGAGGGCGAAGTCTGCGGAATGAAGTTAAAAGACCTGAATAGACGTAACGTACACAAGCTGAGAAGAAAATTAGGAATAGTGTTTCAAGATTTTGGTCTATTAACAGATAGAACAGTAGACAAGAATTTAGAGTTTTCACTCAGGGCTACTGGATGGAGAGATAAGAAAAGGATTTCTGAGCGAATAAATGAGGTTTTAGAAAGAGTAGGACTAGGAAACAAAGGGTATAAATTCCCACATGAATTATCTGGCGGGGAGCAGCAGCGTGTAGCAATCGCTAGGGCACTGTTGAATGAGCCCGCACTACTCATTGCTGATGAGCCTACAGGGAATTTAGACCCGGAAACAACTAGAAATATCTTAGAGTTGATGCATGGATTAACTACTGGTGGTTGCAGCGTGGTGATGGCTACACATGACCACGCTTCAATGAGTGCCTTTCCTGGCAAGAAACTTCTTTGTGAAAATGGTGAAATAACCGAACTGTAGGGAGATAAATATGGCTCATTCAGTAAACAAGCCCATTCTTAGTGTTGTTATACCCTCGTACAATCAGTTAGAAGGACTGAAGAAAACGGTAAACTCGTTACTAGGCCCGTCTGAAGATAAGTGGCTCGAAATAATAGTGTCGGATGGAGCTTCTACCGACGGGAGTGCTGAGTGGTTACTAGAAAACGTTGAACTAATACATCACACTAGAATCGCTCCTGACAAGGGCATTTATGACGGCATGAACCTTGGAGTTAAAATGGCTAGTGGTGATTGGGTCTGGTTTTTAGGGACTGGCGACACACCCACCGGTAATGCCCTTGTTGAGCTGAGGGAATATCTTGAGATAGAGGAAGAGTCATGCATGTTAGCTTACGGAGTTCATCTTTTGCCACCACGTGAGCCAGGGGTTCCAGAGTTTTATACTCCGATATGGAATCATACTCTTAAAATAAGAAATACACTTCACCATCAGGGTGTGATTTATTCGAGAGACTTGCTTGCAAATAGGCCATTCTGCCTCAAATACAGGGTCCTTGCTGACTACTATCTTCATCTCGTACTCATGAATGAAGAAATTAAGTGCAAATGTTCAAACACTATTATTGCGGAAGTAGACTCAGGGGGAGTAAGTAGGCAGTTTACTGCAGATTTATACCGTGAAGAAAGAGCTCTTAAACGAGATGCAATAGGAGGTTTACCGAGCTTGTTGTTTCAAGGGGTCACGACTAGATTAAAACACCTATCGAAAACTCTGTCACGGTTGTTTGCCAAATAACAACTACTTCACATTGACCCAAGGCTGTAATAAGGCTTGCTCTAATGAGTGTTGTATCAGGTGTGAGTCCACTCCCCAATGTAATTTCTCTCTGGCTATCATGCAGGAGTTAAACCACTGATCTCTGGGTGTAGACAGTACTTTTTCTACAGCTGATGCAATCGCCTGTGAGGTAACTTCCTGAATCACCACTCCTACATTATGGTCTTCAACAATTCGTTTTACTTCAACCATAGGACTTGCTACAATAGGTAGACCTACGTGAATAAAGTCGAATAATTTATTCGGGAGGCTGAGTTGATAGTTTTCGTGAAGTGCTTTGTCCAAGCTCAAACCCACATCAGCCGCTGCTGTCAATTCCCTGAGCTTTCCATATGGAAGACGAGGAATACAGAAAAGACGCCCTCTCCACCGAGCATCATCAATCCTGTCTAATGACTCCTCCCACTCTACTCCGGCTCCCACAAGTACTAATGTGACATCCTTCATTACCACTAAAGCATCTACGGCATCAGACGTTCCTCTATCTCTATCCATAAACGCTCCTTGGAGCAACAATATGGGTTTATCAGTAGGCACGTTATATTTCGAGAAAGGCTCTCTAGGATTGACCGAAGGGACATCACTTAAAACTGGCATGTTTCTTAGAACACCCACTTCAACAGAGTATCTACCCCTAAACTTTTCAGCTATAGATTTGTTTACCGTTAGCATACGTCCTATCCTTGGAACAGTATACTTTTCTATCATTAACCACACCAGGCGACGTAAGGGTTTTCCTGTAAGTCCAGCCGCTTCTGTGAAGAATTCATGTGAGTCATAAACAACTGGCAACCCTCTCCTTCTTCCGATTATTAATGCAGGCAGTAGAGTATCTAGATCATTTGCCCATATAGCTTCTATGTCAGCTGTCCTAAGCCAGCTTATAAGTCGACGTTGTAGCTCTAAGTAGAACCTAAATCCAGAATTGGAATTCATCTTAAACCTCACTGCCGATCCCGGGCCAGAGTAGGAAGATGAATCTGGGAGTTCTCTCCCTATTAAAACAGGTTTATGTCCGTTAGAGATAAGTACGTCACAGGTTTTCTTAACCCTTTGATCAAAGACCAAATCATTTGAGACTAAGACAGCGATCTTCATTTAAGAGTACCTGCCTTTATTTGTTCTAAAACGCGTTTTGTGTATCGAGGGAAATCACCCTTCATCATCCACCCGAAATATCCCGGGTCTCTTTCCAAAAGCTCCACGGCTGACACACCTTTATGTTTTCCAAAATTAAATACAATCACATCATCCTCATTGTAAATCAGCCTTCCTGCTAAATCTACATTCTTATTCCTCTGACAGAACAAGTGGAGTTCTTCAATGTCTAAGGGCACTGGCCCCACTGTTTCTCCTCTACTGTCAGAAATAGTCACATCCTTGTACCTGTCTAATTGAGATATTAATATTTCAAGTGTGGCAGCTGTGTCAGGATAAGCTTCGTGAGCACCTTCAAGCTCTTTATCACAATAGAATTGATAAGCTGCCTTCAGGGTCCGTTGCTCCATCTTATGGAAGATGTTTTGGACATCGATGAGGCTGCGTCCTTCTACACCGAAATCTACCCCCACTCTCATAAATTCTTCAGCTAACATCGGGACATCGAACCTATTGCTATTGAAGCCCCCTAAGTCACATCCTTCTAGGAATTTAGCGAGGTTAGATGCTAGTTGACCGAAGGTAAATTTACCCGCTACATCCTCATCATATACACCATGAACTAGGCTAGACTCAAGTGGTATAGGCATTTCTGGGTTAACTAAAATCCTGTGCTCTGAGCCTACTTTCTCAGGTTTACGAATCACTGTTCCGTCAGGAGAAACCTTAATCATGGCTATCTCAACTATCCTATCAGTTCCCACTTGAGTACCCGTAGTCTCAAGATCAAATACTACTAAAGGTCTTTTAAGTTTAAGGTTCTTCAATCCCTCTTCAAATCCTATTGCCATTTCATTTTGTTTATGAAATCTAAGATACGCACCTGGCGCGAGCTAGGCAAACAATATCACAGACGTAGTGATTTAATTAACCTTCGATGGGTCTATCTATAGAAAATCCTTCTAGATAATCCGCAACTCTTTTCACAAAACTACCGCCCAGCATACCATCAACGACTCTGTGATCATAACTATGTGAGAGGAACATCATTTGACGCACTGCAATGACATCTCCTTCTGGAGTCTCTAGAACAGCTGGTTTTTTACGTATCGCACCTAGGGCTATTATACCCACTTGTGGCTGATTGATGATCGGAGTTCCCATGACATTGCCGAACGTACCCACGTTAGACATTGTGTATGTACCACCAGAAACATCATCTGGCCCTAACCTGCCCTCCCTCGCTCTAGTAGCTAAATCATTAATCTGACGCGCTAGACCTTGAAGATTATACTGATCAGCATACTTAATAACTGGCACTATTAAATTACCCGTAGGTAGAGCTGCTGCCATACCTAGGTGAATCGCTTTGTGATAAACGATAGTGTCGCCATCAATACTTGCATTCACCCCTGGGAAATCACCTATAGCTTTAATAATAGCTTCGGCAATCAAAGGAGTGAAGGTTAGTTTTTCACCGAACTTCTCTTGGAATGCGTTCTTGTTTTTATTCCTCCATTGTACTAATGCAGTAACATCAGCTTCGACGAAAGAAGTAACGTGTGGTGAGGTTTTGACTGAATCAACCATATGGTTAGCAATGAGCTTTCTCATTCTATCCATCTCAACTAAATCATATCCTCCAGAAACAGACTTAAAGGCTGGATGTGGTTCGTGAGAAGATTTACTCACGTTATGTATGCTTGCCTTTATCTGTGAGGGCTTAGGTGTAGTTGCAGACGCAGAAGCAGTCTTAATATTAGACTTTATAGAAGATCCTTGAACGCTAGAATCTATAAAGCTTAGGATATCCTTTTTTGTAACTCTCCCCTCTGCTCCTGTACCTACAATAGATTCAAGCTGTTCCATAGAAACACCTTCCTCTGTAGCAATACTTCTAACTAAAGGAGAATAGAATCTTCCAGAAGGACCATTGCGTTCAGGAGCAGAAGCAGAGTCTACTGCTGTTGAAGTTTCTGACTGAGCTACAGCTTTAGGCGCGGACTCCATTGGAGGAGGTGTAGATGCAGGAGCTACAGCTTTAGGCGCGGACTCCATTGGAGGAGGTGTAGATGCAGGAGCTACAGCTTTAGGCGCGGACTCCATTGGAGGAGGTGTAGATGCAGGAGCTCCTGCATCTTCTCCACTTATTTCATATCTAGCAATAGGAGCTCCGACAGGAACTACATCGCCTTCAGATACTAACCACTCAACGAGAGTACCATCTTCAGGGGCTGGCACCTCACTATCTACCTTATCTGTAGCTATTTCAACGATTGCTTCATCCGATTCAACACTTGAACCAGCATCGACCATAAGTTTAGTAATAGTAGCTTCTGCTACACTCTCACCCATCTTCGGAAGTAGAATTTCAATAATCGCCATACTATCAGTTTTCGTTTTGCAAAAGTAATGAGTTCAGAACAAGCTTTAGGTCTTCAAACCAATGGTAATATCTCGCATACGATAAACTTAGCCTTTCTGAAACTCTAATGTCTTTAGAATCAAAGGCCTTAAGGATATATGGACGGGAAAAAGCTCCGCTTTTTGTGCCTGGAATATCTATCCCAACCCATGTTTTAGAGCCGAAAAGCACGTGAAAGGCATTCAAGACCCATCGAAAACGAAGGGATATCAACAATAAAGGGGAGAATATAATGAGACAAAGAGATGAGATAATGTCAAAGAGTCTTTTCGAGCGTTTTGCCGAAGCTCCATATATGGCCCTATCTAGTTCTGTAACGGGGTCAGGGCTAGGTCCACCTGCACCTACTAATGACCCGTCATCGGACCATGCAATTCGACAATGCAGAATCTTACCTGATAGAGACGAAAGAGCAGATATTATTTCACTTGCCGTTACATCACGACCACTAAAAACAACCTCACCTATCCTATGTACTCTCACATAATCCACTATTGAATTAAGCTCAGAGGGCGCCATAATACAGGTAATACATTCGGAATCCTCATCCTGTGGATCAACTTTGTCTAAAAGTTGTAAAATAGCTTTTGTTTCTTCTTTATTCCCTACGACTAATCTATTAACTGATGGCTTGCCAAGTCTCCAACCGCCAAGCACAATTCTACCCACAGTTACTATACTAGCAAAACTCACTGCCCCAAGTAATATAATGGCACGGCTAAATCGTAAAGACTCGGGCAACAATCCGTATAGCGCTAATAATACTATGGCACCGACACCTATCCCCTTCATCACCCTTCTAGGAATCCATGGTTTATCATAGCCACCGAAGACCCAAAGCATAAATACCGAAAAAACAGAGTAGCTAGCTTGAATCTTCAGGGTTTGGGCAAAGTCATAAGTAATGCCAGAGTAATCAGAGTAGAGATACGTAACACCTACAAGGGCTGCGAATAGGGCCATAAGCTCCAGTATCGGGACCCACAGATTCGCAACCGCTCTTTTCATAATCGACAGCCCTGCCCTAGCGTAAATCGCTATGCGAATCAGCAAATTGAAAACCCGTGCCTGCCCTCCTTCAAAGTGTTTTGCTGCGAAAATGAGCATCGCTTTGTAAAATACGGTCACATAATTCAGACTGCCTTTCTTAGTACTCTCACCCTTATAGTGGATGATTTTGGTTTCTGCGAAATAATGATTTTCCCAGCCTCCTTTGATAATGCGCCAGCTTAGATCAATATCCTCTCCGTACATAAAGAAAGCCTCGTCTAATAACCCCACACTATCTAAAGTGGTCTTTCTCATCCACATGAAAGCTCCGCTTAAAACTTCAATTTGGGCGTTTTCATCGCGAGATCGGTGTCCTGCGTAATAAGAGTTCAGAACTGAGGAAGAAGGAGCTAAACGAAAAAGACCTGAGATGCGGCTCAAAGATGCCCATGGCGTAGGCAGTCCGCGCTTGCTCTCTGGTAAGTAAACGCCACTTCCGTCATACATGGGTACACCCATGCCGCCAAGTGCCGGGTTAAGGTCTGCAAATTCAATACACTTCTTAAAAGTGTCCTCACTAACAACTGTATCTGGATTCAGTAGTAGGATATACTCTCCAACTGCCTCCACAATAGCAATATTATTTGCTACAGCGAATCCTACGTTTTCAGTATTTCTAATCAGCTTCACATTGGGGAATCTCTGTTCAACCATATCGCAGGTTCCATCGACAGAAATATTATCTACCACGAATACCTCGACATCGTTTGTGCCTACTTGTTCTACCGCTCGTTCAACGGAAACAAGACATTGAGCTAGAAAAGTCTCAACATTATAACTGACAATAATTACACTAAGCTTCATAGGGCAGCCTGTTGTCTATTGAACGTGAAAGTGTTGCTTCGTCAGCGTGTTGAAGCGCTTCCCCCACCCCCACTCCTCTAGCTAGAGTTGTGACTGTGATAGAAAATGGAGATAGTTTTTTAAATAAATAAAAGGATGTTGTTTCGCCTTCCATTGTCGCGGGCAGAGCAAAAATTATTTCTACTTCCGACAACTCCTCGGAACTTACAACGCTGATTCTACTCGTCAGTGTTTCCAGGTTGATGTCTTTAGGGCCTATTCCGTCCATAGGGCTTATCACTCCGCCAAGGACATGAAAAACACCTCGGTAATTACCTATGTTTTCAATTGCAAGAAGACCCCTTATATCTTCCACTACACAAATCAGGAGTTGATTCCTTGTTGGATTAACACAGATGCTACACACATCTTCTTCAGTAAGGTTATGACAAACCTCACAAGGCATCACACCGTCACTCATTGCTATCAATGAATTCGCTAGAGAATGAACTCTTTCAGAATCTCTCTGCAGCAAGCTTATAGCTAGGCGTAGAGCCGTTTTACGACCTATACCTGGCAATGTTGCTATTTGGTCTACAGCAGCTTCAATTAAACGTGACGGGAGTTGATGCACGGTGTAAAGATAAACCGCGTAGCTCGCCTCTCGCACCTTACTTTTGACACTATGACGCCTACCCTATTTCTAACGATTGCACTCACATATATAGCAGTACTTTTTTTAATTGCGAAATTTACTGGAGGCAAAAGTGGTGAGGATGGATTTTTTCTAGCTAATCGATCAGCTCCTTGGTACGTAGTCGCATTCGGAATGGTAGGCGCATCACTAAGTGGTGTGACTTTCATCTCAATTCCGGGCTGGGTAAATACCCAGGACTGGACATACCTGCAAATGGTTTTCGGATACATGGCCGGTTATGTTTTCATAATGGTGGTCTTACTCCCGCTGTACTATAAAATGGGACTCACCAGCATTTATTCATATTTAGGAGAGAGATTTGGACCAAAAGCTCACAAAACCGGCTCGTCATTCTTCATTCTTAGCAGGGTAATAGGAGCGTCATTCAGATTGTTTTTAGTTGCTATAGTGGTCGAATTAGCCATCCTAGAGCCCATGTTCGCTTCCGGTGGCGAAGTCCCCGGATGGGCGTTTGCTGTAACAGTAGCTACTGTGCTTGGCGTGATTTATCTCTACACAAAAGAGGGTGGAATGGCGACTGTGATTTGGACTGACACGTTACAAACGGCATGCATGTTAGGAGCGGTTGTTCTAACAGTTGTTGCTATTTCTCAAGCTCAAGGAGTTAGTCTTTCAGCAATCCCTAATTTGATCGAAGAGGGCGGGTTGACAAAGGTGTTCGTGTTTGACGATTGGAAGGCTGGAAATCACTTTGTGAAACACTTTCTAGCAGGAGCTTTCGTGTGCATTGCTATGACGGGGTTAGATCAGGACATGATGCAGAAAAACCTCTCCTGCAGAGATCTTAAATCGGCAAGACTCAATATGGGGACTTTTGCTGTGGTGTTGCTTGCTGCTAACGTATTATTTCTAGCGCTGGGCTCGTTACTTTACATCCAAGCAGCATCGGAGGGGTTAGAGCTTCCAGAAGCAACAGATAAGCTGTTTCCCACACTCGCACTAGGCGGTACACTAGGAACTTGGATGGGTGGTGTTTTTCTAATAGGACTGCTAGCCTCTGCATTTAGCTCAGCAGACTCCGCCCTTACTGCTCTTACGACCTCTGCATGTGTGGACTTAATAGAGACAGAAAAAATGGAGAAAAAGAAGGCCACTAGAATCAGAAAAAGAGTCCACATACTTATGGCTTTCGTTCTATTCTTTGCCATAATAGCATTCAGCCTAGTAAATGACACAAGTGTCGTCGCAGCACTGTTTACTGTTGCAAATTACACTTACGGACCACTAATAGGATTGTTTTTCTTCGGTTTGCTTTCAAAAAAGATGCCTTCAGACAAACTCATCCCATATGTGGCGATTCGTGCACCCATTATTTGCTTTATTCTTGAATATACTTTGAAAGCGAAATACGGGTTTAGTTTTGGGTTTGCTCTTCTTCCAATTAATGGTGCAATTACTGCTTTAGGGTTAGCCCTTCTACCAAAGAACTCATTACCTTTGCCTCGGTAATTTTCCACACTAAACTTTAGCATGAACAATCGTACTTCTGACCTTCTAAACAGACTTTCTGAATCAGCAACAATAGCTATGGCTAGAATGGCTAGGGAGCTTAAAGATTCAGGTATTGACGTCATTTCTCTCTCTCTGGGAGAGCCGGATTTCGACACTCCAGAACCTCTTAAGCAAGCAGGAATTGATTCAATTAACAACAACGAAACGCACTACACACCCGTTGCCGGTACGCAGAGGGTACGCGAGGGTATTTCCGCTAAGTTTTTAAGAGATAATGGTCTTTCTTATTCTCCAAACCAAATAGTAGTATCTACTGGCGCTAAACAATCACTTGCGAATGTTGTATTATCAATAGTAAACCCTGGTGAAGAAGTGATTCTTCCAGCACCATATTGGGTGAGTTACGCTGAAATAGTGAAGCTTGCTGGCGGCATTCCAGTTGTCCTTCCTACAAGTATCGATGAGGATTACAAGATCAGTCCTGTTGATCTTGAGGCTGCTATTAATTCCAAAACTAGAATGGTTATTTATAGCTCTCCTTGTAACCCTTCTGGATCTGTGTACACTATGGCAGAAACTGAAGCTATTGCAGAAGTGCTCATGCGACACGATAATATTATTACTATCAGTGATGAGATTTACGAGCTGATTAACTTCACTAGTAAACACACTAGCCTTGCAGGGGTTCCAGGAATGATGGAAAGAGTTGTTACAGTTAACGGGGTCTCAAAAGGGTTCGCTATGACGGGTTGGAGATTAGGCTACATAGGGGCTCCAAAATGGATAGCAGATGCTTGTAACAAGATTCAAGGTCAGTTCACCTCAGCTCCTTGTTCCATAGCTCAGGCGGCAGCAGCAGCAGCAGTAGAAGCTGACCCAAGTATTTCTAACCATATGCTAGAAGCTTTTCTTAGGAGAAGAGACCTGATGCTTGATGAGCTTAATAAAGTCCCCGGAATCAAGCTTAACAAGCCCATGGGAGCTTTCTATTTATTTCCCGACGTAAGTGATCTATTCGGAAAGAGCTTTGAAGGAAGGACTATAAACAATGCTAATGACGTAGCTATGTATCTAATGGAAGAGGCACACGTTGCTACAGTTAGCGGCTCTGCCTTCGGCACACCTGAGTGCATTCGACTCAGCTATGCAGCAGCAGATGATGTTCTTGTTGAAGCTGCTAGAAGAATTAACAATGCCGTTTCTAAGCTCTCATAATCTCAACAATGTTAAGTAAACTCAATCAAATCCCTAACCTGAGTGTACTCGTGGTAGGTGATATTATGCTTGATGCTTATTTATTCGGGGAAATAGAGCGCATGAGCCCTGAAGCTCCTGTTCCTGTTGTTAGTTTGACCAGTAAAAATGAAAGAATAGGAGGTGCAGGAAATGTCGCTTGCAATGCTATATCGATAGGTTCAAAAGCCTATATCGCTACAGCTATTGGTGATGATCAGTCGGGAAAGAATTTATTAAACCTCCTGAAAGAAAGGGGTGTTGGAGTAGAAGCTTGCGTAATTGAAAAAGAAAGAGCTACGACTATAAAAACCAGAATTATTAGTAATAAAGAGCATATGCTTAGGGTTGACAATGAAACCACTGAGAGCATACTGGACTCAACTACTGATATTATCATAAATAGATGTACTGATCTTCTAGAAAAAGCATCCATAGATGTTATCATTATAGAAGATTATGACAAAGGGGTTATTAATGAAAGGTTGTTCCGGTTTCTTAAAGAAGAGGCCTTAAAACGCAACATTCCATTGGCTGTAGATCCTAAGTTTAAGAACTTTAATATTTACAAGGGTGTGGATTTATTCAAACCAAACTTGAAAGAATTGCAAGAAGGCTTAAATACCCCCATAGCTTCTGAAAACCACCTATCTCTTGAAAACGCTGTAGATACACTTCACTCTGAATTAAAACCGAAGATATCTCTAACGACTCTTGGCTCTGATGGAATGTGGATTCACGGTCCTGAAAAAGATGTGAATCACCATCACACACCTGGAGTAGCCAGAAATATTGTTGACGTGAGTGGTGCTGGGGATACTGTTATTACCGTTGCCGCGTTGATGCTTGCTGTAGGAGCATCACCACAAGAAATTGCAAAAGTGGCAAATATAGCTGGCGGTTTAGTGTGTGAGAAAAGTGGTGTAGAGGAGATTAATATGGAACTTCTAATAAAAGAACTAGAGTAATGTCACTATTAGTAAAATAACCATGGGAACTAAAGTCACTCCATATACAGAACCAGAAAACGAATCTAAAAAGAAACAGGTTCAACGCATGTTTGATAGCATTGCGCATAAATACGATTTCTTAAATCATCTGTTTTCTCTAGGTATAGATGTGCTTTGGAGAAAAAGATGCATACGAATTTTAAAAAAAGAACATCCATCCACAATTCTAGACATGGCATCTGGTACGGCTGACTTTGCTATAGAAGCAATTCGAATGGGAATAGATGCACATGTTACGGCAATGGATCTCTCTCGTGGAATGTTAGATGTGGGTGAGGTAAAAGTGAAGGCAAAAGGATTGGAGAAGTCGATTACTTTCGTGCAAGGGGACTCGGAAAATTTACCCTTTGAGGATAATTCCTTCGACGCATACACAGTAGGGTTTGGGGTAAGGAATTTTGAGAACCTAGATAAAGGACTGTCTGAAATGTTTAGAGTTTTAAAACCAAACTCAATAACAGTTATACTTGAATTCAGTAAGCCCAAACACTTCCCTATCAAGCAGTTATTCGGCTTTTATTTTAGATTTATAATGCCCAGCCTAGGTAAACTAGTATCAAAAGATTCAGCTGCATACACATACTTGCCTGAGAGTGTAATGGCCTTTCCCGAGGGTGAAGATTTTATAATCAAGCTTAAAGAAGCTGGTTTTAAAGACCTTAGTGCAACTTCACTTACAGGAGGTATTGCAAGTATTTATATAGGGCGTAAACCAGCATGATTCTTAGAGTCTCCCCTAGCCTGATTTCTGGACAGATATCGGTGCCTAGCTCTAAAAGCTTAAGCCAAAGGTTTATTGCCGCATCACTCCTTGCTGGTGAGCCCACAAAGATTTACGGCCTGTCGGACTGTAACGACTCTACAGCAGCACTGGAAATAGCCGCAAACCTAGGAGCGGAAATAGAGCTTGGGTCTAATGCTATCCTCATAACACCCTCCCCTAACGGCATCCCATCACCTAGGACCACTAGTCTGTCAGCTGGTGAGTCAGGGCTATCGTTCCGGATGTTTTCTGCATTTATAGCACTATGCAATGAACAGATTACTTTTACGGGTCATGGATCGCTTTTATCTAGAGACCAAACCCTAATCTCATCAGGCCTCCTGGCCTTGGGCGCACAATCCACATCAAATCAAGGCAAACCACCCCTTACCATCACCGGCCCCATTCTCGGAGGTGAGATAACTATTGACGGAAGCAACGGGTCTCAATTCCTCACAGGGCTTCTACTAGCACTCCCCTACGCTGACATCGACTCTACAATTCACGTCAAGAACTTAGTCTCTAGACCTTACGTAGAGATGACACTTGAAGTAATGAGCACATTCGACCTGGACTTCACTCATGAAGAAAATGAGGACGAGGATATTTATCATATTCCAGGTAATCAAAGCGCTTTGGGCGGTGAATTTGCCATTGATGGCGATTGGAGTGCCGCGGCCAGCCTATTAGTTATAGGTGCGCTTTGTGGGAGACCTGAGTTAGAGGTTACTGGCATTAGGGGTGACTTTACTCAGGCAGACTCAGCAATAAAGGGTGCACTGTTATTTGCGGGATATCATTTGCTTGGGACTGATGAGGGCTTGAGCGTTAAAAAGAAACGTCCGAAACCCCTCAACTTAGACTTAACGAATTCACCGGATCTATTTCCTACTCTTGCTGCTCTTGCTGTTTTCAGCAACAAACCATCAAGATTCAGGGGTGTTCACAGATTAGAAAATAAGGAAAGCTCAAGAGCAATAGTATTACAGAGCGAGTTCAAAAAAGCCGGAATTATTATTGACATCGAAGGAGACACGATGATTGTTCACCCGGGCAAACCCATATCATGCCGCATCAATCCGAACGGTGATCACAGGATTGCTATGGCGGCCGCAATTTTGGGATGTGCAGGATGTGCTGACGTGGAAATTTTAAATGCGGAATGTGTCGCAAAAAGCTACCCCACCTTCTTTGACGATCTCGCTTCTATAGGTGGGATTGTAGAAGAAGTTAAATAACACCATTCCGACGTATTGATCGAGGGGATCACTGAGCACTTGAATTCTTCTCTTTATCTCCCTTTAATGCGAGTACCGCAGCAACTGTTGCCAAAGCGGGCGCGAAAATAGGAGCCAGTGTGAAGTTAACGATGGGAATTGCCATCCAAATCGCAAAGGGAACACCTATCCCAACAGCTAATCTACGCGATTTAAACGCCATGCCTAACGAACCAAAAGCACCCATATCTTCTCTTTCCCATACATAGTCTAGGGCAGCTGCTCCATAGAAGAAAGCGCCAATTGTAAACGCAACAATAACTTCAAGGGGCGCAATGAAAGGCAGCAATACGGGGAAAACCCATCCTGCAACAAGCGCAACCACCAACAAAAGTAACGCGAGAAATAATTCTATAAATAAATAAAGAAGTGCAGTTCGGATGCCGCGAAAAACCTCTCGAATAAATTTCTTTAAAGAGAAAGGACGCTTCACTCCTGTTAGTTTCTCTTCAGTCACATCGGATATGACAGACATGA
>Ga0114994_10000253_pt1 | contig 33625 bp, 27 predicted proteins | sample ArcticOcean_MG_C_9_FD_87043 | JGI IMG/M metagenome (GOLD analysis project Ga0114994, IMG submission 87043) | Marine microbial communities from western Arctic Ocean - ArcticOcean_MG_CB2_152 | ecosystem: Environmental > Aquatic > Marine > Oceanic | place: Arctic Ocean: Canada Basin | collected...
AAGCGTGCGCGCAAGCGCGCGCGCGAGGCGCCACCGGCACCGCCGCCGGCGCCGCGCCGGACCGCGCCTGCGCCGGCCGCGCCGTGGACCGCGCCGCCGCCACCACAACCGGCGCTCCCGCAGACCGTCACGGCGCGCGCGAGCGCAGGCTTCACGAGCCGCTGGCCCGACGCGAGCGGGGCCTTCGCCCCGCCGCAGGCCGTGGAGGACGCGCCGCCCGCGACCGCGTTTAGAAGGGCGCTCCGGCAGGCCGCGAGCGTCGAGTTCTATGGCGGCGCCCGGCCGCTGCGCCACTACCTCTGCGTCATCGACGCCCGGGACGGCCGCGATGCCGCCCAAGCGGCCCACGAGCGCCTGGCCCAGGCGCTGGACGGCGACGGCGCGATGTGCGTTTGTGCTCTAGTTTGCGCCGTGGACCGGCCGGAGTGGTCCGACGTCGTGCTGCGCTTGGAGCGGCGCCTGCCCGATCAGTTGAAGACGCGACTCATCTGGGTGCAGGGTCGGGACCCGAAGGGTGAGAAGGCGCAAAAGGCCGTGGCGGTTTGGGCCCGCACGTACATGCGGCGCTTCGAGAAGTCAAGGGGCAAGAACAACGACGAGCCCCTCGAGTTCCTGCACGGCCAGTGCGTGGACGACGTCAAACGGTGGAAGGGCCCGCGGCCCACCAAACACGGTGAGGCATGGGCGCCGGCCCTCCAGACGCTCATGGGCGGGGAAGCCGGCGCCGAGGCCGTGGCCGGGGCCTTCCCGTCCTACGCCCGCCTCGTGGAGGTGTTAGGGAGCGAGGGGCCCGAGGCCGTCGCGCGCGTGCCGAAAAAGACCGCCAAGAGGAACCACACCGTCGGCCCCGCCGCCGCGGCGAGGCTGCGGTCCGTGCTCACGTCGGAGGATCCGGATTTTGTGGGGTCGTAAGGAGCTTGTAGTTGTCTTCAAAAACCCGTGTGTGTGTGACTACTTTTTGTGACTATAGCCCACTTAGTACGGACCCCGCGCGTTCAAGAACCCGTCAAAGTTGTCACGCTTTTGGTCAAAACTCACAGCGAGGCGCCCATTCCACGCCGCTTTTGTATCGCTGCACGTCAACATCGCTCGACAGCAGCTCGTGACCATCCTTCGCACGCAAGGTTGCGTATCGGGACGGCTAGAGCAGCAGCGAGGCCCAAGCCGGCGGTGAGCGCACAGCGGCGCACGCGCAAACCATGTCCATCGTCAACCCCAAGCCGTTCCTGAACGATCTGACGGGCAAGGCCGTCATCGTCAAACTGAAATGGGGCATGGAATATGAGGGCAAGCTGTTAAGCGTGGACTCCTACATGAACGTACCGCTGCGGTGTTGGAGAGGCGGCTTCAGCTTGAATGTCAGTGGGGCGCCAGTCGACAGCGCGAGGCGACACGTTCACCCACACAGGTTCAGCTCGGCGACGCCAAGGAGTACATCGACGGCCAGCTCGCGGGCGCGCTCGGCGAGATCCTCATCCGGTGCAACAACGTCATGTACATGAGGGAGGCGCCGGCGGGCGACGCGGCGATGGAGGAGTGAAGATCCTAAGTACGTTTTCGGTAATTGACAAGAGGACTTACAGGGGGGAGAGAGAAACGATCAGGCCCAGACCGGCGCGGGCACCTTCTGCGCGCTCGCGACGAGGAGGCCCGACGGCTCCGGCGGCGCCTCGGGGTCCGCCATGGCGTCGGCGACGGGTTCCGCCGGGACACGAAGATGCCCCCGGCGACGCCCACCAACAGGATGGCGACGGCGACGAGGATCATGGTTATTGGCCCCCCGCCGGCGCTATCCGGAGAGTCGTCGTCATCAGCACTTGCAACCGCCAGCGGGTCGTAGCACTCGAGCCGCACGAAAAAAATGTTCCAGCAGTGGCCGCCGGAGACGCCCCCGGCGCTGTTGATGAAGATGCAGACCCAGGGGTCCGTATCCTGGGTGAGGCACTGGCCATCTATAAAATCGAAGGATTGGTCCAGGTCGGCGCCGCAGCCGTGGCTGTCGTAGGTCGCCAGCGTGATCGTCGCGGCTGGCGACGAACCGCACGCCGACGCGTCGATCCGCATCGACACGGGCGCGTCGAACTCGTAGAAGTCGAGGCAGGCGACGTCCGCGGCACTCTTGACCGGGTTTTCGAGGTTCGTCCACTGGCTGTCGGCCCAGCTCAGCGTGTGGCTCTCGCAGGGGCCCGAGCCCGGCTCGCCCGAGTCGTAGCCCTTCATCTGGAAGCCGGCCTCGGCATAGAGGGGCAGCAGCCCCAGGAGGATGAAGCGCATCGTGCGACGCTGCGACCACTTGTGAGCTCCTGTGCTGTCTGGGGGGAGCTTCTCCCGAGGCGTGGAATCGTTTGAATAAAAATGACACGCGTCGGCGCCGGGCCCATGCGCGTTGGCCCGCCTGTTGAGGGCTGGAGATAAGACTCCTCGAGCACCGAAAACCCAAGTAAAATCGGGTTTTATGCAAAAAGGGCTTCCATGCCCATTGTTTTGCTCTGGCGCAGCCCGTGGGCTGCCAATAGGTGACTTAACACATGACGTATTTATAACGGCTGCCCCACGCGGTGCTGCTCCCTCGCGCCGAGCCTCGGGCTGCCGCCGGGCGGCTCTGTAGCATTAGTTCCTAGCAAGCAGCACGCATGAACGTCACGTCCCTGCGGCGGCCGGCGCCCCGGCCGAGCCGCCCGGCCTGGCGCGCGCCGGGCCCCGCGACCGTGCCGAACTGGTCGGCGCGGCCGCCCGAGCACTTCCTCCGCCGCGCCGCCGTCAGCCCAACGTCGCGCGTGCAGTGCGGCCGCGCGCGGGCGCCGACCGACGACGCGGGCCTCTTCGCGGAGGAGACGCCGCGGGCAGCCCCACCACCAGTCTTCGCGGAGGAGTTTCCGCGGGCCCCACCACCCACGCGCGTCGCAGCCACGCCGCCGCCGCCGTGGTCCCCCGGCACGCCGCCCCCCCGCCCGCCGCCGCCGCCGCCTTTTGTGCACGAGGGCGTCGTCGAGTGGTCGCCGCCCCAACCGAAGACGCCCGAAAATGACGACATCGTCTGGGCGCGGCCCCGCCCGCTGCCGCGGCCCGCACAAATACCGCCGCCGCGGTCACCGCTCGACCGGCTCGAGTCGCTCGCGCACGACAGCGACGACGCCTCGAGCGTAGCCTCGCGCGCCGCGGACGCGACGCCCGCGCTGCGGCGCGACGAGTTGGCCTCGCCGACCACCATGGAGGCCGTGGGCCTGCTCGTCGAGCACGCCGCGCGGCTCGAGGACGAGGTGCGGCGCCGCACGGGCGAGCTGGAGGACGAGGTCTCGCGGTTGCGGAGCGACGGCGCGGCCCAGGAGCACGGGGCGCTCCGCGGGGAGCTCGCGGAGCTCAAGGAGGCGATCCTCGGCGCCGTGGCGTCGAAGCCGCCTGATGCCACCGCGCTCGAGATCGCGCGCCTGCGCGAGGACGTCGCGGCGCTCCGGGCCTCCGCGCGCCTGCCGTCCGAGGACCTCGGCGACGCGCTCGCCGCCGTCACGCGCGCCGCCGTGGACAAGGTCGCCTCCATGCGGAGCGGGACCGCCGTGGATCCGGACGATCAGCACTGGGCGCCGGATGCCGCCGCAGAGCGACCCGAACAAGTGTCGCCGGCGGTAGATCAGCACTGGGCACCCGCCGCCGAGCAAACCGAACACGCGTCACCCGGCCCCTGGGCGCCGCTGACGACGCCCGAGGGTCACGTCTACTGGTATCACACGGAAACGCACGAGACGACGTGGGAGCGCCCGGCTGCCGCGGCGGAGGCCGTGGCGACGGCCCGCGCACTCGCCGAGCGGGACGCCCGGATCGCTGAGCTCGCCGAGCGAGACGCCCGGATCGCTGAGCTCGAGGCGAGGTGGAACAATGCGTCTGCGTCTCGCCGGGAACCTACGCCGGACGAGGCCGCGCCGCCGACCGCCGCGCCTGCGCCCGTCCCACCGCCACCGCCGCCCCCGACGGGCGCCTGGGCACCGCTGACGGCGCCGACGGGCGACGTCTACTGGTATCACACGGAAACGCATGAGACGACGTGGGAACGGCCCGTATCGGCGCCCGCCGTCGCGCCCGCGGCGGTGCCTGAGCCCGGACCTACGCCGCAACCCGTTGCCGCCCCGGCGCCCGTTGCCGCGCCAGAGCCCGCCCCGGCGCCCATTTCTACCGTGCCGGCGCCCGTAGTAGCGCCTGCATCTACTGCGCCGGTGCCTGTAGCAGCTCCCACATCTACCGTGCCGGAGCTCGTAACAGCGCCCATTTCTACCGCACCGGCGCCCGCCACGTGCCCCGCCACGGGCGGTCTTGAGGCGCAGATCGAGTTGTGTTCGGCGCTGCAAGGCTTCGGAAAGCTGCTGAACGGCGAACCGGACGCCGCTGCGCCGCCGAGGCCCGACGACATTAAGCTCGAGGGCCTCGTCGGGAACCTGATCGGCGTGCTCAAGACCGACGCGGGCAAGCGCGACTTCGAGCGTCTGGCGGCGCAGCAGGCCGCGCAGGACGACGCCGCGATCCCGAGACCGGAACCGGCATCCGAGTTCGTCTGGACGGCCGCCCGCCCGCCGACGCCCGCCTCGGATGCGTCGGCGCCGGCCACCCCCGCCGTGGACGAGCCGGTCGCCCCCGCCGTGCCGTCGCCCGACGCCCGCCTGCGCGCCGAGGCCGAGGCGCAGCGACGCAACTTCGAGCGCCAGGAGGAGCTGCGGCAGGCTGAGGCCGAGGTCGCGTTGCGGAAAGCCCGCGACCTACGCGCCGAGAACGCGCGCCTCCGCGAAGAGATGGAGCGGCTCCGACGCGCCGCGGCACGACCGGCGCCGCGCGAAGACGCGACGGCGGCCGCGGCGGCGCCGATCATCGCCGAGCTCGAGGCGCGCGCGGAACGGCTGCGCGAGCTCGAGGAGGCGGCCGTCGCATCCGCCGCCGCGCGCGCCGTGGCGGATGCCGCGGCGGCCGCGCGCTGCGACCGCGCGGCGACGGCCATGGACGCCGCGGCGCAAGCCGCCTCGAAGGCGGCGGCGGCGGCCGCGATGCCGTCGCCACGCGCCATGGCTCCGTTCGCCGCGCGACCCGACGACGACGCCGCACCGGTCGCAGCGCCGCTTGTGCCGTCGCCGGAGCCAGAAGCTGCCTCCAGGAGCGGCCTCCGTGCGTCGCGGAGCAACTCCTCGCTCGAGGAGCAGATCGCCTCCGGCCGTCGGAGTCTGCGCAAGTCACCGCCGCCCTCGCCCTCGCCGGCGCAGAAGACTCGCAAGAGCGTCGAGTCCTACATGGCGGCGCGTTGGCGAAAGGCTGAGTCAGACGCACCGCTCGACGCCGTGGACGGCCGCGCGCCGCTCGACGCCGTGGACGGCCGCGCGCGGCGCGTCGTTGCAGCGGCGTGTCCCCTCGATGGCGGCGACTCCAGCGTCGGCGTGCGCCTCCAGGCGTATGAGCCTCCGGTTTCGGAATCAATAGCATCGTCATCGGACGATAGCTCGAGCATCGCTTCCGTCGAGGCGGAGCTAGCCACCTCAGCTGCGAGGCCGCGGACACTGCTCTCCAAGGCGCGCGCCGTCAACGGCGAAACGCGCAAGTTCTCGGCAGCGTCGCCCGAGCCGGCGCCGCCGCGCGCGCTTTCGCCCGAGCCGGCGCACCAGACCGCGATGTCGCCCAACAAAGCCGAGACGCGGCAAACGGCGGACGACGAACCGTCTGCGGCGGCGCGGCTCTTCGCGCCCGTGGCCGCTTCGGTAGCGTCCTCGCCGGTCTCCGTTGCGGGCTCAACCGTCAAACGCGCGTCAGACGAGGACCCAGTTGCCCTAGCTGCCGCCCAGACGCGCCTCGCGGCCTCGGAGGCCGAGCTCGAGGGACTCCTCGCGGCGCTCGCCGAGACGCGGCGCGCCGTCGCCGAGACGCGGCGCGCCGTGGACGACGTGGAATAATAAATTAGTACTTATCACCGGTCGGCAGCTCCGGCACGGTGGCCTGGCGAATGGCCGTCTTGGCGCCCTTGGCGAAGGTCCCGGAGCTCGTCTCCTTGACGGCGCCGGCCACGGCCTTGCTCGGCGTCCCGGAGACGCGGCCGCTGGGGCTCACCTGCTTCGCCAGCGAGATGCGCAGCTCCTCCCGCTTCAGGCACTCTTCGATAACGTGCGCCAGCGCGCCCGCGTAAAACGGGTTGGCCAGGTTGAAGCACGCCTCCTTCTTGCTCCACGTTAAAGCGTCCTGTATGGCTTTGGCCAGGTTCGCGGGCGGCGTTGACACTTTGGCGAAGTTCAGCGCGTGGCCGTACACCGCGTTCACGTCGAACTTGGGCGGGGGCGTCTTAACTTTGGCGTCTAACCATAACACAGAGGACGCCTCGGCCAAGGGGTCGACGTCGTACCGCAGTCGCAGCCGCACCCCTCCTTTAGGCTTCAAGGAGAACCAGGCCTCCACCGACCCGGCGCCCGCGAGGTCGTCCACGTCCACTTCGCCCGTGCACAGCAACTCGTCCTGCTGGAACGCATCGAAGTCGAACACTTCTATTTTGAGTTGGGCGCCGTGGCGCCAGGCGTCAAAGTCCACGGCCTCATTGGTCCAGTGCGGGTTTAAATTGCGCGCCACGTGGCGCGTCGTGTGGTGGCTTCGTAACTCCGGGGGCCACTCCTTCGTCACCTTGCTGAGCGAGGTGCCGGACAGCGTGGCCACGACGTACGGGTCGCTCGTGCCGCCCAGGTCGGCGCTCGGTAAGCGCGACGCCGCGAGGACGTCCAGGGACAAGCGTCCTACTCGGAGCCGTTGCTGTCTTGCGCGCCCGGCTATAGGCGCAATAACTAAACGCGGGAGCCGCCGGTGCCACCAGCGCTCGGCCTGCTGCTCGGGCTGGTCGAAGGGGATAACTATTCGCTCACCCGCGGCGCCATTGGTCGCGTCCGGCGTGGGCGCTTTCGTCGCGTGTGGCGAGCCGCTCCTGGGAGACCCCAGGGAAGCCTCGGAGCGGGTCCGCTCGAGGCGCGGCGGCGGCGCCGCGGCCATGGTTTCTCTGGACCTCAGGGCGTGACGAGTCTGCGCCTCGGATCTCGGCGCTGGCTCCGCTAGCGATTGCTCTCCAAAAGTTTCTCGGCTCTGGTTTCACGCCTGAGATGTCTTGTCGTACGCGTATGGTCTCGCCAGACGAAAGAGCAAAATACCCACTGCGTCACGAACCGCGCGCGACGAGATGAGCCACACGCCGCAGGGAACAGCGGGAACCGCGAGACAAAACTTAAGATGAGCACAAACCCGTTTCCTGGGGTCGGCCAACTGAACGGTCATGACAAATAAATTATTTATAACACAAGTGGGGCCAGCCCAGGGAACGGCTCCTCCCAGTCCATCGCCCAGGCGACCAGGGTGTCTCCCCCCCCGCCCCGCCCACTAGTTCTTGCACCGTAACAAGAATGGCTAGACGCAAGCGCATCGCGCGCCGGCCACCGTCAACGAATAAACACAGGATCTTAGGTCCACGGGGCCGCTCGGGTCCGCACCGGACGACGGGTCGGGTCCGCGCGCCAAGAAAGGGCGCGCGGCCGTCATGGGTCGCCGCGGCGCGGCCGAGCGTCCGCCGCGCTTACGGCGGGATCGGCTTCCGCTCCTCCTCGCCGTAGAGCATGGAGTTCATGGAGAGCATCTTGCCCAGGTACTTCTGGTGGTACTCCTCCGCCTGGTAGAAGTCCATGGCCGGCTCGATGGCCGTGTGGCGGCACCACTTCTTGCCGTCGTCAATCAGCTGGGCGCGCATCGTCTCCGCCGCGAGCTTCTGCGCCTCGTCGTGGTAGAAGACGGCCGAGCGGTACTGGCGCATGGCGATGCCCGGCGTGTGCTCCTTCCAGAACTTCTCGAGGACCGCCTCGTACGTCAACGTCTCGTCGAACTCGACCAGGATCGCTTCGGTGTGGTCGCCGATTCTTTTGTAGGTGGGCTCGAAGAGCTCGCCGCCGGTGTACCCGACAAGGGTCATCTCGACGCCGGGCGTGGCGTCGAAGGATCCTTGCGGGTGCCAGAATCAGCCCATGGCTAAAGTGGCCACGCGCGGCGGCTGGTTCAGCGTGAGCTTCGGCGCGTACAAAGGGCAGGGCGTGACCCGCGAGTCCGTGAGGGCGGCCGCGGTGGACGCCATGAGCGCTAGCGTGCGCATGGCTGCCGCACACAGATCCGATCTAGACGATGGGTGCAGATGGCGTACAGATGCCAGAGGCCACGGCTGACAAATTTGACACGGAGCACAAAACCCGCGAGAAAACCCGTCTCGAGTGAACTCTTAAAATTTTAAAGCTGCGCACCTGCGCACAGCTACGCAGAGATCGATACAGACACTGCAAGCCTTGTCATATGCTGCCTGCGTATACATGACAGCACAACAGCGGAAGAAAATGGCTCAAAGCAGGCCAACCAACCGCCCGGCTTGGATGCCCGAGGACGCTTACGCCGCCGCCGTTCAGCGACTAGTACGACCGCCAGCGCCCGCACAAGACGCGGCACCGTCGATCGCGCCCATCAGCACGGCGGCAGCGACGCGCCTCGTATACATCGAGCGCTTTGTCGACCCGCCGAACCCGTACCTGCCGGCGGAGGAGCGCAACGACCTGGACGTGGCCTACCGGGAACTAGGGGCGCGGTTCGGCTTCGCGCGGCGCGTGGCCGTGTCGCCGGCGGGCGACGTCGTGTGCGCCTTCGCCGAGCTGGAGGCGGCGGAGCGCTGCGTCCAGGCGCTCCACGGCCGCCGCGTCAAGGGACGGCAGCTCTGCGCGGACTTTTTAAGGGAAGACGACGACGACAACGGACCGCTCCTCGACGACGCCGGCGCGCCGACGGCGCCGCCGCACCGACCGACGACCGTGCGCGTCGGCAACGCGTGGGCCGCGGGCACGTGTGCAGATTTCGTGAGGCGAGCGGCCGACGCCGTCGCCGTCGAGTGCTCACGCTTCGGGCCCCTGCGGCGGGCCGTGGGCGACGCGGGCGAGGTCTTGGTCCAGTTCGCGTCGTCGCTAAGCGCCGGGGAGTGCACGCGCGAACTCGGAGGGCTATCATTCGACGGGCGACCGCTGACCTGCGTCCTCGACGAACACGAGGTGGCCGCCGCGCCCGAACCCGCGCGGTTCTGGCAGCACGACCCCGATCGCAAGCCGAAGTCGCACCGCGACCGACCGCCGACGCCAGTACCCGATCGGTCGCGCTCGCGCTCGCCGCAGGGCCGAGACCGGCCGCCGACGCCCGTGCCCGACCGATCGCGGTCGCGCTCGCCGCAGGGCCTCGTCGCGGACTACTCGTCGGACGATGGCTGAGTTGCCTCCCGGCACGTTGTCGCCACTCGTCCGACGATGACCAGTCGACGGCACGGTGGTGTTGGTTCAGAGATTAACTATGTTGTGTATGTTACCGGACTAGTTCACCGTGAAGCGCGCCTCGTTCTTCTTGATGACGTCTATGATTTTTTGGTTGCCCTGGATGATGTCCTCCGTGGCGTACAGGTCCGCGACCTTCTTGAACTGGCCCTCGTAGCGCACGTGCTCGACGATGCGCGAGGCGATCGTGGGGTACATGCCGGGGCAGTCCATGTAGCCCGTCGCCTGGGCCGTGTTGATGTTGACCTTCTGGGTCTTGCGCTCGATGACGGGGTCCTTGAAGCCGCCCGGCGGGCCCGCGGCGTGCGCGGCGCCGGCGAGGCTGGCCGTGCCGGCGGCGAGGCTCTGCGTCCACGCGCGCCGCGTCGACGGCGCCAGCGCGGCGGCCGAGGCCACGAGGAGGAAGAGGCCACGCATTTTGATGAGTTGTACTGCGCGTGCGGATCTATGCGGCTGCGAGCTGCTCCGTGCTGCGAGCAAGAGCTTGAGGAGCTTGAGGATCTGCCTGAGGCGTGCTCACTTCGCTTGCGCGCTTTGTTTCGCGTCTGCTGTACAGGTAATGAGTCTGCAAGACCTTTCACTGGTCCAGGTATCTCGTGCCGCCGCGAGAGGGGGCGTGCAATCCTGCTTAAGTTGCTCTGTATAAAACCCTTACACGAAACCCGTCGATATCGATAATCTCGCCGCGAGGATCGACCGCCTCGTGCTGCTGGAGCAGCGACCGGTGGTGCAATAAAAGTGAGCAGCGCACTCATCTCAACTATCTCCTCTCGCGCGCCAGCAAAATGTGGACCCAACGCTAGCGTGGATGCCACAGCCCACCAAAGACAGGGCCTAAGATCTCCTGGGCGATACCCGTGCTGCGCGGCGTAACACGAACGCAGCAGGAGAACGATGTCCGAGTTCGACGAGGAGGACCCGGAGGTCGCCGCCGCGTCCGCCCAGGGCGGCTACACGCACGAAGCGAGCGACGACGCCGGCTTCGTGAGTCTGGACGCCGTCAAGAAGCGGTACTGGCCCGACGTGGACGAGGAGGAGGAGGACGACGACGAGCTGGACCTCAAGGAGAAACTGCGGAGGGAGCTGACCTGCGCGGTCTGCCTCGGTCTCTTCCGGGACCCGATCGCGCTCCGGTGCGGCCACGCGTACTGCCGCGCGTGCGCCGCGACGTTACGGCTGCGGTCCGCGCCGAGGAGGGCGCGGTGCCCCGCGTGTCGAGGACCGCTCAGAAGAGGCGAGGACGAGGAGACGCCCGCGTGCGTGCCGCTGCGGAACGCGTGCCGCTTGCTGCGGACGGCGGAGGAGGTCGACGCGGACGACTCCCTCGTCCGCGCGAGGAAGGCCGAGGCGGCGGCGGAGGAACGGCGGCGGGAGATCGACGACGCTTTAGGAGAATGCCTGGTCGCGGCGTCGCCGAACGATCCGCCATTAGGCTGGCGGCGCATACAAATGGGCGGGCGGCTCGTCGTGTGCACACGAAACATACGACGAGAGGACGCGTCGCACCGCATCGCCCTGGCGCTCCGTTTGGACCGGTGGGACGCGGACGACGACTCGGCGAACTTTGGGGTCTGCGTTCTGAAGGCGGAGGACGACGAGGATCCCATGCCCCTCAGTCTGAAGGCCAACGGGACCGACGACGCGCTCATCGCGAGAGACCATGCGGGATGCATTGTCCTGGAGGGCGAGAACGCCGCGTCGTTCGGGGGCCCCTGGGCGAGTACCGCTTCTTTGGTAAGGGGCGAGGCCTGGTTCTCTGACATTGACGTGTGGGGCGGCGGCGAGCCCTTGGAGAGCGTGGGCGACTGGCTTGTCTTAGATTTGGTGGACGCGGAGTGCGGCCTGGAGTTAAGGATCGCCGTGCACCGCCACCTCGGCGACGACGCGCCGCGCGGCACCGAGTCCGACGAAAGCAGCTCCGACGGGTCGCGAAGCTCGCGGTACGAGTCCGACGGGGGCTTCATCGTGGCGGACGAGGACGAGGAGGCCGTCGTGGCGTCGGCCCACGCCCGGTTCGAGGACGAGGATGAGGACGCGGAGGCCGTCGAACTCTCCGCCGACGCCCAGTTCTCGGACGACGAGCGCGAAAGGCCGGCGCGGCGCACGGGTCACATGAGCCCTCACGCGGCGCAGGCGGCGCTGGACGCGGGCTTCCTGGACGGGCTCGGGGACGCGGGCGGGGCGGAGTCGTCGGACGACGAGGAGGAGGAGCCGGTCGACCGGCGGAAGCGGCCGAGACGGTAACTCTAGTTTAAACCGGAACAAAGCTTTAGTGGTCGTGGTCGTGGTCGTGGCCGCACGCCTCCGAGGACTCGACCGTGTCCAGGTCCCGGACGTACTTCATGCGGCGCCAGTCCGCGGGCTTGCCCCGCAGCGACCCCTCGGCCGTCGTCTCCGAGCTGAACTTCATCACATAAGTCCCGAACTGCCCCCAGTCGATCGTGAGCTCGTCGTTTTTGAGGGACCAGTGCGAGTGCGCCGGGTACGAGTGGCACGAGAAGTGGTTGAAGCCGTCCCCCCGAAACTGGACGGCGAAGCGCCCGCTGGCGTACTCAAAAGACCACTCCGTGCCGCCGCCCGTCGGCGAGAGGAGCTTGAGCTCCACTGGCGACAGGGGCCTTATGGCCTTCATGCGCCGCCAGTCGTTGGGGCCCGTGCACGGCGCGTTGTCGGCGAAGCGCGCGCCACTGAGTTCTCGCAATACAGCGTCCGTCACGTCCATGCGGTAGTCGCCGAAGCGGCCCCAGCTGATGGCCAGGGCGCTGCCGCCGGGCAGGACGCACCACCGCGACGAGGCGGGGAAGCCGGGCGCCTGGAAGACGCCGCCCGGCCGCAGGCAGACCTCGAACTCGCCGCCCGAGTGCTGGAAGCTGTACCACGCGGCGAAGGTGGCGTCGTCCGCCGGCTTGGGGCGGTTCATCTCGACGAGGTCCGCGAACTTGGGCGTCAGGCCCGCGGCGGCGAGCGCGGCGGCCATGGTTGGTTCGGCTGGCTTTCTGGTGACGTGTCGATATGTTAGTATGGTGCTGTGGCTGGCGAGGGGTCCTTAAAAAAACGTCGCGTGCGCGCGTGAGCATGCGCGCTAGCGCACGGGTTTTCGGCACATTTATACGGGTTTCGCGTAGTTTGGGCAGCAAAAATAGCTCCAGGGCAGCCTCCCACCAGACACGCATTGTGAAGACGCATTCATGGTCTGATGGCGCAGCTCCTGGACACAATTTACAAGCGGCCCCTGCGCGTCACCTTCGCCGTGGTCGACGACGCCTCGGCGCTCGAGGCCGTCAAGCGCCTGGTGACGGGCCACGAGACCAAATTAGCGCTCGTGCCCTCGGACTCGCCGCACCGCTGCGTGGGCTGGGATCACGGCGGGCCCGTGCTGGTACGGGTCTACAAGCGTGCGGTACGAGCCGATGCCAAGCTCGAGGCGGACGTCGCGGCCGCGCTTGGCCCGCGGATCCTTGGGACGTTTGTGAACGGTCATATCGAGGAATACCTCATGTACCACACTTCTTCCAAAGTGCATGCCCCGCCCGACGCGGTGGACGGTTTAGCGAGAGCGCTGGCCGGGGTCCACGCGCACGCGCCGCCGCTGGAGGTCCTGGACGTCACGAACGCTTCACCGCGGTCGTGGGTCGCCTTGCGGCGCGCCCGCGAGGTCGCGCAGAGCCTGAGCTTCGACACGAGAGGCTCGCTCGTGAAAGCGCGCTACGCGGCCGTCGCGCCGCTGGTCTCCTCGAGGCGCTTGGACCGTAACCTGGACCAGCTCGAGGCGCGCGTGCCGCCCGGGGGGCGGGTCGCGCTGTGCCACGGCGCCGCCGCGAGCCACTGCGTGTTGCGCTCGGACGACGGCGACGCGCGGCTTGTCGATTGGGGCGCGGTTGGTGTCGACTACGCGGCGTGGGACATGGCGCGCGCCCTGCACGACGACGCCGAGGCGCTCCCGGAGCTCGCGGACCGCCGCGCTTTCGTCTCCGAGTACCTCTCGGCCCGCGACGACGCGCCGCCTGCGAGGGCCGCCGTGAATGCCCTCGTGAACGACATCCAGTACTTCACGATCTGCGACAACTACCTCCGCGGTTTTGGTCTCGTCGCGTGGGCCCACGCCGCGGCAACGGATGGGGCCGCGGCCGACCTTTTGTCCAAGGCCGCGGCGCGACTTCACGCCGCGCGCGCGCAGCAGTACGTGGTGGTCTGGTGAAGTAATAGTTTTCTGTGAGTTTCCCCGTCGATATTTAACGTGCGGGTATTATAAAAATTATCTCGGATTTTGCTCTTTGCTACTCCAGGTTTACTCAGTGGGCTGCCCTTCCGCCCGCATGGATGCGTACCACATAGCGTACACGCTCATCGCGCTCCTCCTGGCGATGGCATGGTTCGTGCGGCCGCGGAAGCCACCGCTCCAGGACGACCCAGAAGCACCCCACGCGCACTGGCGCATCATGGCGACGACGCTGAACTGCGCCGAGGCCCCATCGGTGCGCACATTGTTCGGCGATAACCAACAGAACGGTTGTGTGCGGGCGTGGCTGCTGCGCGGCGCGGACGTCTACGCCGTCGCCGTGCAGGAATGCCTCTGCTGGGACGAACTTCGCGAGAAAATCCTGGACCACCTCGGCGAGGATTATGTGATTGTGGCGCACGCCGCCATCGGCTCGCAGAGTTCAAGGGGCCGCATCGGATTGGCGGTTCTTGCGCGCCGGTGCGACGTGGACGCCGGCGCGATCTACGCACTCGGTGAAAAGCAGCTACCGCTGGGCGCGGCGGCGACGGCGACCAAGGGCAGCGTCTCACTGGAAGTGAAAGTCGGGGCGCGGACGCTGTGCTTCCTCGGCGCGCACCTGCCGGCGGACGCCGGCGGCCTCGCGCAGCGCTCCTTACGCAACGCCTGCGCGGCCGCCCTGCTGGGCGGCGAGGAGGCGGTCGCGCTCCAGGAACGCTGCCACGTGCTCTTGCTCGGCGATTTGAACTATCGGGCGGTGCCGTCAGACCTCGCCCACGCGCGCGACAGTACGCTGAAGCGCGTCGCCGCCGCGCGGCGACGCCCGGTTCCAGTCACGTGGGCCGCCGCGACGCGCGACGACGAATTATCCGAAGACCGCCGGGCGGGCCGCGCGCTCTGCGGCTTCCGGGAGGCTCCAATCTACTTCGCGCCGACGTTCCGGCGCGTGCCGGGCGTGGCGCTGCCCGGCAAGGACGCGTCCGCGGACGAGCTCTGCGCGGTCTACACGCTGTTCAAGCCGGAGGCCGGGGCTGCGACCGTGGAGGAGGCGCTTGCCATGGCGCGGAAGACGGAGGCGCCGCCGGCCCGGGCAGCCAGCGCCGCGGGCCTGCGCTATACGGCGTGGACGGACCGCGTCCTCGCCGCGTCGCCGCCCGCCGACGAGGCCGCGCTCGAGCTGCTGGCGTACGACGCGCCCGAGCTCTTCCTGCGGAGCGACCACCGGCCGGTGCGGCTGCGGTGCACACTGGCGCGCGCGCCGCTCGCACCATGGTACGCCGGGGCCGTGCGCGTCAAGCTCGACGAGCTTTGCTATGACGCGTCGAGCGGCGACGATGACGCCGAGCACGACCGGCTCGTCGCCGAGCTCGTGGGCGACGCGCGAGCGCCGGCGTGGGATGTCGTCTCGCTCCGCTTGGGCGCCGCGACCGCCTCGGCGCCGTGGGCCGCGCGGGCCGTCTCTGTCGAGGGGGAGCACGCGCCGCGCCATATCATCGTTGCCCTGGACGCCGGCGCCGCGCTCGTCGCGCTCCCCGAGCGCGACTGGAGCCGGCGCTTCCGGGAGCCGCTCGTGCGGTTCGGGCGGACTCGCGGCGTGCTCTCGGGGCGCATGCGAATCGAGGCGTATTTCCCCGATGTGCTGCAGTAAAATTCGATGTTTGGTAAAACACTTTTACATAGTAGTGAGCGAAACACTAGCTCGACTCGCAAAACCCGTCAAACAAGATTTACCCGAAATTTGATCTGCACGCCGTCGCGCAGCGCGCACAGGCGCCTGTACGTCACTCCCCGCTCGCAGTAGACGCACACATCACGTCAATAATAAGGGGCTGCCCCACTGCCCCACTGCGCGATGGCTGACGCCGATAAAACTGACCACAATCAAGAGGGGACCAATGCCCAGACCATGATGGAAGCCAATGCCTGCCAGCGCCGCTGCTGCCCCGCGCCGGCGCTCAAGAATGCGGAAATATTAGGCTTCATGTGGGATCGCATCGGCGCCACGATACTTTTTATTACGATCCTCACGGTCCTGCCCGGCCTCACGGTGCTGGCGCGCCGGGAGGGCGGCTGCTACAAGTACGACTGTCCCTACGCGAACGAGGACAACGACGACCTCTGCGATTTCACGGGCGGCGACCGCGAGCGCGGGCTCTGGTACTGCAAGGCGGGCGGCGACCGAAGCTTTGACGACAAGCTGTGCAATAACGATGACAGGTGCAAGGTCTATGGGCTATCGCCGGAGTCGACCATTCCGTTTGTGGCGATGGTCTCGGGGTTGTGTTGCGCGGTCCTGATGCCGCTCGTCGGCGCCTTCGTCGACCACTCGTCCAAGCGCTGGGAGGCGTTAGTCGCGACCGCCATACTGCTTATCGCGGCGAACGCGCTCCAGATATTCATTGGCCCCTCGACGTGGTTCGCCACGGCCCTGGTCCAGGCGATCGTCGGCGCGGGCAGCTACATGGCCCACCAGGCGTGCCTGTTTGCGTACATCCCCGAGATAGTAGAGGACTTAAGCGAGGTGCCCGGCGTAACAGGCGCGTTGAAGGCCTGGGAATCGCTGATCATCATCCTATATTTGGTGGTGGTCGTTGTTGGTGGCGGCGCGCTCGTCAAGGACGGACCCAGCGGAGACGTGCAGCTCGCGCGCCTCGGGCAGGTTGTGGCGGTCGTCGTCGGAAGTCCGCTAATGGCTCTTGGTGTGGGCCGCTACCTCGGTCGTCGACCGGCGCTCCAGAAACTGCCCGAGGGCCAAAGCCTCTGGACCATCGGCTTCCACCGCGTCGCGAAGACGGTCGGCGTGTTACGCACGGAGTATAGGACGCTCGGGTGCTTCTACCAGGGCTACGCGTTTTGGGAGAGCTCGAACACGGCCGTCGTGTCGCTCACGGGGGCCTACGTCCTGACGCAGCTCGGTATGACCGCGGGCGACTTCGGGATGATCGCGCTCCTCTTCGTACTCTGTGCTATTCCCGGGGCGCTCGCGTCGATCAAGATCGCCGAGAAAAACTGGCTCTCGCTCAAGGCCTCGGTAATTGGCGCCCTGATCCTCTCCAGCGTGTGCCTGTGCTGCATTAGTGCCTTTGTATACTCACCGAAGACGAAGCAGAACGTCTTTGCGGTAGTTCCGTTCCTTGGCTTCAGCAACGGATGGATCTACCCCGCGCAACGCAATCTGCTGGTCGCTCTCATCCCGGGCGGCTGCGAGGCCGAGATGATGGGTTTCTTTCAATTCAGTGCAATGGTTCTCAGTTGGGCGCCCTCCGCTGTGTTCCTTGCCATGGGCGAGACGACCGGGGACTATCGCGAGGCCATCCTCGTTTGCCCACTCTTCTGGTTGGCTGGTCTGGCGATCCTCTACTTCTGCGTCGACGTCGCCAAGGGTCTGTCCGAGGTCGAGGCGACGCTCGGCCGGCGCTTTAAGAGTGGCGACGCCGTGAAGGTGGCGCCGTCCTGATCGCGCCGCTACCAACGCACCTCACACCCCTGCCGTTATCGTTTGTTCGCCCTGCTCCGCCCTTTCTCTAATTTCTACTACTAGTACACAGAGAAGTAGTTAAGCGGCGGGCACGCCAGACTGGCTCATTGCCACGACGACTACACACTATCGAGATCGACCTGCGTCCACTCGCGGATCTGCGAGCTGGCGACGAGGTGCGGCCCGTACGGGTCGCGCGCCTTGAACTCCTCCGCGGCCTCGCGGTCGGTGAACACGACCATCGCGCCGTCCACCGGCTCACTGAACGCGCCTCCGAAGAGGATGCGGCCCTCGGCCGACATCTCCTTGAGCAGGCCGAGGTGGCCTGCGCGGTGCGGGTCGCGCTTCTCCAGCACGTCAGCCGTATAATCGTAGAAGAGCACGTAGCGCGAGACCATCCGCGGCGGCGCCGAGGCCAACGCCCGGACACTCGCTTGCGGCGCGAGTTTCGGCGCGACCAACGAGGGCCGCTGGACGGCCACCGCTCGGCGGGACATCGCTCTCAGGATGGCTGCAGACACCATTTTTGAGAGGTATTGGGTTTTGCACGTCGGTCGGCACGAATCGAAAACGCAACGATGACAGCAAGTTTATATCCCCACGGTGTCACACCAGCGGCCTTATGAGTAGTGAGCTCGTGTGGCGTGGAAGGGAAGGGAACGCGAGAGCAGCGCTAAAAAACCCGTGCATAATTAGATCTAGATGCGTCTCACGGGGTTACGTTAAATAGGTCCCAAATACCCCTAATTAGGGGTATTTGGGGTCATTAGGCCCCCAACTCCACGAAGAAGGCGCGCTCACTCCTCGCCCGTGTCGTCCTCGTCGGCCTCCTCGAGCCACTTGACGAAGGGCTCCGCGGCCGCGAGGTGGCCGGCCCGGGCCGCGGCGTCGACGCACGCGGGCGTGTGCACGTCCGGCTCCACGCCAGCAATACCCGCCGCGTGCCACGCGAGGATGTCCTCCTCCTCCACGATGTCGTCGTCGTACAAAGCCTTGAGGACCAGCGCGAACTTGGACGAAAGGGGCGGCTGGGCCAGCATGCAGAACTTCTCCAGTCCCCCGATCAAGGAGTACGGCGCCGCGTCATTGGCGAACGCTTTTAAGAGGGGCGCTCTTTGAGGAATCTGCTTCAGCAACGTCGCACCGTCGTCGAACGCGGCCGCGCACAAAATGAAGCCCCGCTCGTTCCTAGGTAACGCGCAGAAGGTCTGGACCGCCCGTAATTCAGAGACGGTCTCCGCGGGCGTCTTGCCGCCCTGCACGAACTCGCGGATGCCTCGAATGGCACTTCCAAGAGGACCCGCCTCCTCCGGGTTGTCGAGGTCGTCCTCGGACGCCTCCTCCTGCTCGGCCTTCTCGACGAGGTTCTCCTCGGACTTGCGCTTCTCCTTCTTCTCCTTTTTTTTCTTCTCCTTCTTCTTGCGCTTCTCCTCGTCCTCGTCGTTGCCGTCCTTCTTGGAAGCCTTCTTCTTCTTCTTGTCGTCCTTCGAGTCGCCGTCCTTCTTCTTGTCCTTGGCCTTAAGTTTCTTGGCCTTCTTGTTCTGCGCTAAGATGTACGTCGCCAACTTGTGCTGCATGTCCACCATCTCGCGCGCACCGCACGCCAAGCAATTATGATATATAATATCGTGCTTGATCTTATACGACGTCTCGGGCAACTTGCACTGCGGGCACAGCACGAACTTCTCGATGTAGATAGAAAGCTTCTCTTGCAAGGTCCTCGTTTCGTGCGCGCCGTTGACGATGCTACGCTCGGTCTCCTCGTTATAGGTCGTCTGCGCACCGAGGTCGCAGCCGAAGAACTTCGTGACCTCGCCGGGCGGGCGGTGTAAGGCACTGGCCACGTCGGCACAGTTGGGGATGGCCGTCTTAATGCCGTTGCCCCGGCCTTCGACCTTGCCCATGATACGGGGCATCTTGTAGCGGTAGTTCGGGTCGTCCACCTCGGTCGTGCCGGAGATGTTCATGATCGAGCCCATGGTTTATTCTATCGTGTGATTGCGTCTGGTTGCTGCGGCTTTTATAGCCGTCGTGTTGCGTACGGCTTCGCTCGTTGTCTAAATCGCTGCGCGCGCGGACATGAACACCCGGTTCGCATCCGCCGTCTACAGTGACTAAGTGCTCCAGCGTGATAGTGCTGTGCGAGTTGTGCAGTGTTAGAGCTGGCCGTCGCTCGGGCTGTGCAAGTCTCTGAAATTCGCATCCTCAAGAGAACCCCCCAGACTCCTCGTTTCGTCCTCGAGAGACGTCCATCGTCCACAAACGGCGGCTTTCGCACACCGGATTTGAATCACGGGTTTTCAAATGCTATTTTGCTGAGTTAGACAGGAGCCGCTTTTGCATCCGCTTCAGCATCGCTCCAACTCAGCGACGCACAGCAGTCCTCACTGCACCGGCCCGCAACCGCTGTCGCAGTGCTAGCCGCTGTCAAACGGCGCAGGGCACTCACAGCTCAAAAAGCAGCCCTGTAACCACGCCACAGAGCCACAGCGCCAAAGCCGCCGGCAAGCGACCATGCCGTCCAAGAAGAAAGGCCCCGGCGAGCAGAAGTCCAAGAAGGCCCTGGCGGCCGAGAAGTCGATCCGGGCCCAAGACCAGACCTTCGGCATCAAGAACAAGGGCAAAAGTGCCAAGGCCAAGCAGTACGTTTCCAGAGTGGAGCATTCTTTAACAGGTTATGAGAAGAAGGCCCAGGAAGAACGAAAAAACCTGCAGAAGGCGAAGCGGGACATGCGGGAGGCCGAGGAGCGGGAACAGAGGGCCCTCTTCAGCGAGACGACCGACGTTATGAAGGTGAAGAAGGGCTCCTCCGACACGCGGGGCCGCGGGGTGGACGATGCGGAAGTTTCCGAGGAAACCGCCAAGGCCCTGGCGCGGGCCAAGGAACTCTTTGACTGGGGGGCCATGTCAATGGCGGACTACGTGACTTACAGGAACGAGATCCTGGCGCCCGACAGCGAGGAGGAGGGCGACCAGGACGCGACGGTACGGGAGGAGGAGCCGGAGGACCTGGGGCCGGACCCGCGCCTGGACATGACGCGCGCGGAGCTGTACCTGCAGGGCGAGGACGACGATATTGATCTGGACGCGCTGCCCGACGACGACGGCGACGCCGAGTGAATAAACTATGTAATTATTATATTCGAGGCGATGGCGCAGTGGTGGTGGCGCGGTGGTGGTGGCGAAGGAGTAGAGTGTCGCGTCGTTGCTTCCCCCATCCGCACGCCATCGCCGCAATTGATTCGTCTGTTCGGGTCGATGGCGGCACGCGCGGGCGTCCCTAAATCGTGCTTTGTTTGGCACGGGTTCGGGTTCGGGTTAATACGGCGCGCAAACGCTGTAAACTGGACGGCGTGACCACCGTTTTCGGTACGTTTAGACGTGCCGCGAAAACACTGGGGCTGCCTGTGCGCACCGTTTAATCCCAAACGAAGTAAGGAGGGCTGCCAGGGCGATGGCCGTCGAGGTCTACCACGAACCCTTATGTAGGAGGTACTACGCGAGCCGCTGCTCGTGCGCCTACGTCTTCTTCGTTTTGATCGCGCTGGTCGGGCTTATCCTACCCTTCTTCTTAGCCTATACCAACGTCCCCAGCTTCTGGCTCAAGACGCACACGTACCGGGAGCAGCCCTCGATCGCCTTCCAGCACAAGGTCTTGGGCACGCTCCAAGGGACCAAGAAAACCCGAGGCGTCGACCGGAACTTCCAGATCGTGTTCTCGTCCATGACGGACGTCGAGAACTTGTACGGGCCCGAACTAAGGGTCTGCAACATGCAGAACATCGAGCTCGACTTCAACCGCGACGGCATTACTGACGAATTTCATTTCACGGCGTTATGTCCGCTGGCCAAGGGCGAGCACATTTTAGGCGCGTCGCTGGCGACCTTTTTTAGAACTAAGCTGTCGCAGCGAGCTAGAGTGGATTTTGATTCATTAGCCATCGCCCAGCACCGGGACGGCATGGGCGGCGGGAGTTTGTTTGTGGACGGCGACTACATGTTACGGCAACGCTGGCCCTTCCGCGCCAAGGGTGGTTATTATTTACCTTACAAGCGCTTCCCTCTTTTAGACCCCAGCGACCACAAGATCAAGCTCCAGGAGACGTTATTGCCGAACATCGTGTTCGGCTACCGCAACCGGAACAACACGTTAGATTTTGAACAGACCTACAAGGTGTGGACGCCGTCGCCGGGCGTGCCCCAAAATCATGGCGCCAACGTCAATTTCAACTTCACGATGGTGCTGCGCGTGCCGATCCAGGACATCACGTACACGCCCACGGCCTCCGAGGTCCTCAAGGACGCCTGGCTCAAGTACCTGGCCATCTTTGTGGTTGTGAAGTACCTCCTCGAGTACTTCTCGTCGTTCGTGGCCTACAACCAGCTCGTCGACACGATCATGCGCGTGGAGACGTCCCACGACCGCGAGGGCGTCAAGGCCACGGCCCTCTAGAGGCCCCCCCGTAAAGTTCTTTCCCAGAATATATTAGTCGTCCTCCAGGGCCGCATCGAGGTCCGCCTCGGCCGCGGCGAGGCTTGCCGCGAGGGTGGGTGAGATCGGCGAGACGGTCGGCATCCCCACCACCACGCGGCGAGACGGCGAGGACAGCGGCGTGGTGGTGGGCGAGGGTGTCGTCTTGAGCGCGGCCACCGGCGAGGCGGCAGTCTTGAACGCGACGGGCGGCGCCGTCGCGGAGATGATAAGTGGCGCGGAGTCGACCGCCGTTGCTTCGGCTGCAGTTTCGGCGGCAGCGAGTGCTCTCCGAAAGGCGTCCTCCGACGGCTTGTCCGAGTCGCTCGACGATACGGCTGGCGCGGGCTCGGGCGACCAGTGGATCGGCGGCGCGGCGATGGTCGTGGGCGACGCGGGCAGGTGGACGTCGACGGGTCTCCTTTTGTTCGTGTGGGGCGACGGCTGCTCCGAATCGCCCGGCGCGGCCGCGTCGGCCGCGGCCGCGAGCGCGCGCAGAAACGCGTCCTCTGACGGCTTGTCGGCAGCCGTAGTATTCATGCCCACTGAAGGCTTTGCCACGCCCATGCCCACCAATGACATGCCCATGCCAGGGACCTTAACTTCGTCGGTCGCCGCATTATCAATGTCCCGCCGCAGCTTGGCCTTGAGCTTCTCGAGGACGGCGTCTGAGGCGTCCGTGTCGACCGCGCCATCGACGCGACGTCGTTCCCGGGTGACCGCGTCGGTGGCCGCGGGCGCCTTCTCTGAAGGTGCTTCGCGCGGCGCCAGCGGACAGGCGTAGTAGCCGACGCCGCGGTCGCCCCGCTTGAAGACCCTGCCCGGCCGCGACCCGGCGTACGCCGCGGCGGGCTCATAATAGACGGGCTCGGACGCCGGCGCCGGCGTCCGGATCGTCGGCTTATAAGGGTTGCCGAGGCCGCGCGCCGCGGAGACGCCACCGCCGGCCGGCGCTTTGCCCACCGTCAACTCGACGGGCGGGTGCTCCAGCTGCGTCACGATATTCTGCCGCAGTTTTTGCGGGCCGTCGCTCGAGCCGTGGGCGGCCGTGCCCTCTGCGGCTGTGGTAAGGATGGCCGAAATTGCCGCCGCATGGTCGGTGTGCTCCTGCAGGCGCGTGGACGAGGCTTCCTCGCGCTGGAAGGCGGGCGCCACGACAGCCAAAGCGTCATCCAAATTAAAGAGTGACGGGTTTGCCACGCGCCGCGGCGCGGTCTCCTTCTCCCAGCTCCGCCTTTCCAGCTGCTCTCGCCGAATTATCTTTCTTTTCTCGTCCAGCTCCTGCTGTTCTCTGGAGATGGCCTGAGAGCGGTGCTGCCACTGGGATAACGTGACCCGCTCCTCGGACCGGAGCGCGTTGAGGCCCAGCGGTTTCTGCGTTGACACCGCCTGCCGCGGCGCTCTTTTCAGTCGCCGCTTGGCCTTCTCCGCGGCTTGTTTGCGCGCAGCTACTCGCCGCATCACCGGGTCGTCGCGACAGTCGCGCTTCGCTTCTTCTTCTTGGCGGTACGTCTCGGCGGCGGCGCGCTGCTCCAGGCGCACGTGCTTCCGCTGGTTGCGCTCTTCATAAAAGCGCTGGCTCCGCGACTGCTGCGCGAGGACGTTCGCGCGCGTGCCCGGGCCGAGGCCCGAGACGCTGTCGGACTCGAACTTGAGCATCATCCGTTCAGCTCTCGCTGCCCGACGACGTGGGAGGTAACGCTTTGGTCACTTCGCGGCAGCTGGGCTGCCCTGTTGTCTAGGCTCGGACAGCTCGTTACGGCGCGGAGCCTGGTGGCAGATATTGGAGACGCGCCGCCCCTGTACCGGGCGAATCGACGAGCGCACGGCCTCAGACGACCGACGAAGCCACCATCTCGGCGGCTGCAAACGGCCGTGCGGGTTCGCGGCGCGCGCGGGCCGCTAGGCGCAGCGGAGGGATGCGAGTGCCAAGAAACCCGCCGGAAAGTTCTCGGAGATAGATGGTACTTAACGACGCGTGCGCATCTCGCGCGCGCGGCGACGGAACTACTGTGCCCCCCCCATGTTGGCCCCGACGCGCGCCACGTTCGTGGGCCCGGCCTGGTTCGTGTTCCAGCAGATGATGTCCTGGATCTGCACGTGCGCGGGCCGCGTGGCCGCGTACACGATGTTGTCCGCGATGTCGTCGGCCACGAGCGGCACGAGGTTGTCGTAGACGGACTTGGCCTTGGCGGCCGCGTCGCCCGACCCCTCGAAGCGCACGAGGGAGAACTCCGTCTGCGCCGGGCCAGGAGAAATGCAAGTGACCCGGATGGGCGTGCCTACCAAGTCGTGGCGCGCGGCGCTCGTGAACGCCGTGACCGCGTGCTTGGACGCGCAGTAGCCCGTGCCGCCCCCGTAGGCCTCGTGGCCCGCGATACTGCCGACGTTGATGACGTGGCCCCGGCCCCGCGCCTTCATGCCTTTGGTGAAGACCGCCGTCGCGACGATGACCGCCGTGACGTTCACGGTCATCATGCGCACGATGTCGCTCGTGACGTTCGTGTCGACCTTGTTCGTGCCCAGGGCGAGGCCCGCGTTGTTCACGAGGATGTCGACGTTTCTAAACTCTTCGGGGAGGAGCTCGTCCATCTTCTCGACCTTCGGGATGTCCATCATGTCCAGGGTGAGGCAGTGCACCGCGGTGCCGTACTTGGCGCTCAGCTCCTTCTTTAAGGCCTCGAGGCGCTCGGTGCGCCGCGCTACGATGACGAGCTTGCAGCCCAACTCCGCGAAGCGCCAGGCCGCGGCCTGGCCGAAGCCGCTCGACGCGCCGGTGACCATGACGGTCCAGCCCGTGATGTCCTGGGGCTGGTAGAGGGCGCTCACTTGTGACATGATGCTGCGCGAGTCTTTGCGTACGGAGAGCTTGCTGTTGCGCAGGCCTCGTTTGGATGCTCGTGTAGCGGAGAAGTGCGTGTGGATGCAGTCTTGTGTTTGCAGACCACCGATGCGGCAGTGCAGAGCAAAGTTAAGCGATGAAATGATGACAAGGCGCCACTATTGAAGAAAACCCGTACATGCGCGACGAGTCCTACTGGCTCCTAGACGGGTCCCAGCACCCTTCTTCCAGCGTCAACAAAACGACCGAAGCTGCAAACCGAGAAAAGGAAAACACTCCAGTCTTATCGTCCTCCTCCCCCGCCTCGTCCGCGAGCCGCCGCCGGCCCGCCAGGTCGTCGATCGCCGAGAAGAGCGCGAAGTTCGGAATCAACGCCTTCGACGCCAGCGCGCAGCCCGTCTTGGGCGACGTGTCGTGGGTCATCAGCCAGACCGAGATGGCGTCCCGCTCGTACGTGTGCCCGTCCCCGCAGAAGACGGGGTCCCGCATGAGCTCGCGCGTGATGGGGCACACGAAGCCGTCGGGCACGTGGACCTGGGCCTTCATTATATTCTCCTTGGCGCGCGTGACGCGCTTGAGGGCCTGCGCGAGGTCCCGCTCCAGCGACTCGAGGTCGGGGACGTCCATGCCCGCGAGGCCGCGCCCCCGCAGCCGCCGCAAATCGGATTTAAGAACCGTCTCCTTGTCCCGTAGTTTCGAAGCGACGGTCTGACTTTGCATGAGCTCCGCCAATAACTGGTTCGACTGGGCTCTGGCCGCGTCGGCTTCCCGCTGGGCTCGTTCGCGCTTCTGCTGCTCGGCCCTCCGGCCTTTCGCGGCTTCATCTAGTCTCGCCGCCACGATGTCGATGGGCGGCGTGGGGCACCGCTCGTTCGGCCGCGCTTCCGTGCGCTCCCGGTTCTCGTCTTGATACCCGCTCCGCACCTCGTCCAACAACTCCTGGGCCCGCTGGTCGTCGCGCCGGCGCCGCGCCGGGGACGTTCGCACGGAGGGCGACAGCGGCGCGTCCTGGGGCAGCGCGGGCAGCGCCGCGGCCCGGATGGAGGGCGGCGGCCGCCGCGGCTGGGGCGGCCCCGCCGCGGCCGCGGCGGCGGCCGCCGCGTGGCGCCTCCCTAAACCGCGCAACCGCGCGACCATCTGGCCGTGGCCCGCCGCGGTCCCCGCCTCGAACGCGCCGCGGTCCTGCGCCCCGGCGTCGACCAAAAGCGCGCAGAGCTCCTCGTCGCCACTGCGACACGCCGCGTGCAGGGCCGACTCGTGCCCCGCGTCGCAGGCCCGGGCGTCGCCGCCGTGGGCTAGGAGTAACGCCGCCACTCCTCGATGCCCGTTCCGGCACGCCGCGATGAGCGGCGTCTCGCCCCCGTCCCCGCTGCGCCAGTTCACGTCCGCCCCGATGCTCAGCAGGCTCTCGACCTCCTCCTCCCGCCCGCCCTGGGCCGCCGCCCACAGGAAGCTTTCCTTCATGCGATCGAGCTGGTGGCCGATGGATTCCATCGTCGGGGGCCGTCGAGGGTCCCGGCAGAGGCCCCCCGTCGATGGCGTCGCGGAAACGGCTTTCTGGGGCTGCCCCAGCTTCTGTAGTGGCTGTCGCGGCTGTCGCGGTGTCTATTATGGAAGCTGTCAAACGTGCCCGAGATCGACCCGCACGTTAGCTCCGGCTGCGCGCGAGCTCGAGCCCTTTCGGTCGAGACGCTGTGGGGCAGCCCATAATGCGCCTGAGCCTCGCGGCGCTGCTTATAGCCGCAGCGAGGGCCGACGAGTGCGTCGTTGACGAGGCACCTATTACACGCATCCGCGCGACGCACGCGGACGTCGCGGCCGAGGTCGTCGCGGCCGTCCTCGCCGACGAGCCGATCGTCGTGGAAAGCGTCGCGAGCGCGGCGTTCCTGGGCAAGCTCCAGAAGGCGACGCGCTGGACGCAGGCGCCCGCGGGTGTACACGAGGCGTTGCTGTCTTTGGTCAAGGACCTGCGGCTGGTGAACGGCTCCGCCGACGTCCGGACCCGCGGCGCCGATCATCAAGACTGGTGGGGCTGCCGGTCCGGCGGCTGCCGCCTGCGGGACGTCCGGGACGACGTTGAACTGAAGATCGATGGGACCTGCGCCCCGGCCTGGCGGCTGCAGATCGCGGGCGCGGCCACGTTCACAACGTACGAGCGCACGGCCGCGGAGCGCGGCGTGTCAATTGGTGACCCCTACGTCTCGTCGAGAATTGCGTCCACCGTCCTTCAGCCCGGTGATTTACTAGTGCACCCCGGCGGGTGGCGGCCCTACTCTACATCAGGTTCGACGCGGGCCTTGTCCGGCGCTCTAGCGTTGGAGCGGCTGGCGGAGCGTTTGTGGTCCTCGCCGGCGCGCGTCCGGGCGCGCGCCCGCGGCCCGGCCTTCCTCGCCAAGCGGCTCCTGGAGGCGTGCCCCGACGTCGTCAGCCACGGCGGCTTCGTCCGCGCGGTCGACGACGAGGTCTGCCCGCTCCCTAGCACCCCGGGCTCGGGCTGTATTAGAACGCCGGCACCGGAACTCTTAAAGTGGCCCACGGCCCACATCGACGTCGGCTACCACGCGGCGCCCGCGGCCTACGACGTCGACGGCGACGGCGATATCGACTTGGTTATAGGCGACGCGGCGGGCCGCGTGACCTACTACGAGAACACGGGCACAGTTACAAACCCAAAGTTCGAGCTCGTGTCGTCGCTCCACGCCCACAGCGCCATGGCCGCGCCCGCGTTGGCTGATTTAGATGGTGATGGGTTACCGGAGTTGGCGGTCGGCGGCGCCGATCCCGCAATAGCGTTCTTCGACCGGAACTACGACCAGTATCTCGAGACGCTGCGCCTTTCAAGTGAGTGGCGCAACACGGGGCCAATCTTTCTGGACGTGGACAATGACGGCGACATGGACCTGGTGATTGCTGCTTTAGGTCTATGGGACGCCGTGGGCTGGATCAAGAACGTCGGGTCCCGGACATCTCCGAAGTTCGAGCTATTTAAGGGCGGCTACGCGCACGTGCGGAAGCTGGATTTATTAGGGCTCGAGGCGCCGGCGTCGCGGTTGTGCGTGGGGCGACCCGCGTATTTGGACCCCACTAACCAGACGTGGGTCCCGCAGTCATCTATCGCGGCGGGCGACGAGATCGGCCGCGTGTCCTTTTTGCGGTTTATTGGGGGCGCGGACCCGGTGCTCGCTAAAACCCCGCTGTTCTGGACCGCGCCGCTGCAGGACCTGGACCTGGAAGCTTTGGGTCGCGCGAAGACCTTTGCGCTCCCGGTCCACGAGGCGCCGGCGCCGGCCCTGGCGGATTTTACGGGGGACGGCGTCGACGACCTGATCTTGGGCGGGCGCTACGGCACGCTGCTCTTCTTCGACGGGGCGCGGCCCGCGCCCTTGCAGTGGGGTGGAAGGGCGGCGCCGCCGGTGCCGGATTGACATAACAAGTGTATAAATTTTACGAAGGCTACATCTTATTCGGGTCGAACGTGTCGCTCTTCTTCAGGGTCCCCGGTCGGAACCACTCGGTCAGGTCGAAAATGTCCTTCCACTCGAGCTTGTCCTTGTTGTTGTCCTCCTTGGAGGCGCCGGCCTGCGTCACGCCCGCCGCGGGGCACGCGTTGTCGATCCGGCAGAACTGAGCAGGCTCGAGGCCGGCATTCTTCGCGGCGGCGTCCGCCTTCGACCGGAGGCCGCTATTCGTGTCGTAGTCGTCCTTCTCCCGCGTGTACAGGAAGGCCCCCTCGTAGGGGCCCTGCTGCGTGTCACCCTTGTACGCAACTAAAACAAAGGACGGGTCGGCGCCCACGACGTACCACTGCTCGTTGAACTGCAGGCCGTACATCTTCCCTCCTACCGTATACGATGCCTTGCCTTGCGGACCTCGTTCGTCGATCATGGCCTCCTCCAACTGGTTCTGCCAGTAGCCGCCGTCGGGCTTGGGCACCCTAAATTCAATGTCGTTCTTCAAGCCGCCCGGCGCGTTAGAAAACGTGTTGATCTGGCACGGGAAGCAGTCGTACTTGGCGTTGTAGCCACGGACCTTCCACCACTTGCCCTCTAACGCTTTTTTGTCGAAGTTCGAGAGCCGCTGGGGCGCTGTTGAATAGAAAGCCGAAGTGTCCTGCTTGACGCCCGTGACCACGCACCTCTTCTCCTCCAGGGTGCAACTGAGCCAGTCGTTGAGCTTCTCACTTCCGAAGCGCGAGAAGCACCGCGTCGCGCACTCCTGTTCTCCCCTACAATTCCCCAAGCACGTCACGCCCTTGAGGCACGAAGGATTGCCGAAGCACGCCTTGGACTCGGCGCCGCACTCGTCGAAGAAGCACGAGGGGTTCGCCTCCATGGTCCCGCCCTTCGCGGCGAACTCCTCGAAGCCGGCGCTCGTCTCTTCCGCAATGCCCGCGAGCGGCGCCAGCGCGAGTCCCACCGCGGCCAACGACGCGGCGAGGGCCCGGGCCTGTTTTTGCAGTGGTGGTGGCTTGGTCGTTGGTCGGAGCGCCGTGGTTGCGGCCGCCAGGAGCAGGAGCTTCTTGGCGGGCGCCATTGCTGCGCACACGGCCCGTGCCGTACGGGTGCTGTAGAGCCGTTGCAAAATCGCTGAGAAACGTGATGTGAGTCGTGCGATGCAGTATGCAGCGCTTGTTTGAGGTGAGAGCTCGTCTACAATTTGGGGGCGGAACCCGCACTAAAATCCGGCGTGGAGCGTGGACGCGAACGCGTCGGGGTTCAGCCAGCGACACGCATCCTCCAGCCTCTCTAGAAAGAGGAGGCCCCCGACTTATCCCTCGACGCCGCGGCACGGACGCGCGCGCCGCGCCGTGCAGCGTAGAAAAACAAGGATGTTAGGCTTTTTGGCGGCGCGCGCTACTCGTCGTCGTCGTCGTCGTCGTCCGCGTTCCAGGCGGCCCAGTCCACGTGCTCCACGAGCTTGCCGGCGTTCGCCGCCGACCAGAGCGCGTCCGTGCCCTTCGAGAAGCACAGCTCGCTGACGATGGCGCCGGCGACGATGAAGGTGACCATGGTGGCGTTGCTCTTGAGGAAGCGGTCGTAGAAGCTAGCGTAGGACATGGGCCGCCGCGCCGCGGCGAGTTGGCTTGGTGCCCGGGCGGGCGCCGCCCGCGCCGCCCGCCGGAAAGCTCTAGCAGCTAACATGTCTATATGTAGCAGCCGCGGAGCGTCTGGTGCGTTATTGGGCGCTACTGGGCCGCGCGACGGCCGCTGAATCGAGTTGCTGCTTTTGGTAGAACAGAAACCCGTGACGACGTTTGGCGTCAAGACGCGTCCGAGTCATGACCCGAGGGGTATCTAGCCGCTATAAACTCCATCTTACGGTTATGACGCCTCCGTCGTCCTTTTTTCCAGGTCGTGCGGGGATCGGCCTGTCGATCGCCGCGAGCGCGGCCTCTAAGACTTCAAGACTTAAGCACGACGCCGGCGCGCCGCGCCTCGGGCAGCGCGAACCAGTCGCCAGGCGGCGTCTCCCCGGCGGGGTCGATTGGCGTCGGAGCGACGCGGTAAAAAACACCGCCCCACTCGTCGAAGAAAGCGAGGAGGCCCGCGTTCAGTTCGGTTCGCGTCGCGGGGCGCCACTCGATGCCCGCGCCGCAGCGGCGCCACGAGGTGCCGACCGTGTCGACGACTGTCGAGATGTCGGCTCCTGCACTATCGGGGTGCATCAACGTCGCGTTGAGGCCGTGGTCCACGTGAAGGAAAATCCCGACGTCGTCCCAAACGCGGTGACAGCCCAGCGGCTTGCTTCGTTCGAGGAGCGGGCCCTCCTCGCCCCACGTCACGGTCTCGTCGAAGGCGGCACCCTCCCGGTAGAAGAGTTGCGTCTCGCCGCGGCCGCCGACGTTTCTATGGTACTCCCAGGCCACCGTGGCCGTGTTGACCCCGCAAAAGCCGCTCAGCGACACGAGGCGGTAGCCGCTGTGGCGCAGGTGTCGGAGCATGACCTCGAGGTACGTGGACGCGTACACGTTGTCGTCGTCGAACATCGCTATCACCTCGCCTCTCGCGTCGGCGAGGAGCCGGTTCCGTTTCGCGCCGACGGTCACATGGTCCGCGGGGTCCTGCCGGTACCTCACGCGCGCGTTTCGTTTCGCGACGTCGCGCCAATAGTCCGACGGCTCGCCATCACTCTCAAAAACGTCCAGTTCGCACCGCGGATGCGTCTGCGCCGCAAAACAAGCATACACCATCGGATGCAGCGCGCGACGCTCGGGCACGGTCGGGCATATAACAGACACGAGCGCCGCCTCGGCGTGCGCCTGCGTCGCCTTCACGCCGGCGCCGCCGTTCAGGATCGCGCGCCAGCCTCCGGATCTTCGCGGCGCAATCTTGCAGGGCTGCGAGCACTTGCAGGGCCGACCCGCTTCGGCGCGGAGGAGCGACGCGGCGGCCTTGCCGTTTGGCTTTGCCGTCCCATCGTTGACGTACCGTGACATATTGATTATGCGCTTATGGCCCACTTCGCCCAGGAACACAGCAGCACCAATGTGGCCCAGAAGGTGAGCACAAGCAGGATTGGGGGCTGTGCTGGGGCAGCTATGCGATCTTTCGCGCGGCGGGCTGCCCGCCGCTGATGCGCACCTTTGGTTTTGCCAAAGTCAGTTGGGTGAAGCTTTGTCATGCAGTTTCTCTGGCTTCTGCGTGAAGGCGACACGCATTTCAAGATTTTTGCATGTCATTGTGATGCTAAAACTGGGCACGGACACCATGACTTCTCCACGCACGCAATAGAACACAGGGGGACCTTTCACCTAGCCGGCAGAGGGCCCGCCGGGTACGGGTTTCTCGGCTGGCCCTGCACCGCGCGCGGCGTGCAGCCGCAGTCGTATTTACGGCTAACCGCTTGTCAAATCTCTTGTCATTTATCGCAGCTTGCGCGCGGACCAGCCTCGGACCGAGCCGGCTTGGGCCCACACACAGTCCCACCAAGAAGCGCCGTGCAGCCTGTACGCCATCGGCGCGCGAACGGATGGCGGCTCAGGAAGAGTCGGACATGCCGCCCGTCGAGGCGCAGCCGCCATCATTGTTTCTGTACGGGCTGCCGGGCTGCGGCAAGAGCTTCGTGGGCCGGAAGCTGGCGGAGATGGGCTATCGCTTCGAGGAGGGCGACGACTGGTTGACTGGGGACATGCGGGCGGCCTTGGGGCAAGGCGAGGGGTTCACGCCGGCGCAGCGCGACGCCTATTGCGAGCGGATTATAGAAAGGGTCAACGCCCTCACGAACGAGGAAATCTATGGGAAGCGGCGCCCGCTCGCCGTGGCCCAGGCCATGTTCAAGCGCAAGCACCGGCGGCGGATTGCCGAGGCGTGCCCCCAGATTTGTATGATGCACGTGAAGTGCGCCGAGGAGGCGCGACTAAACCGGCTCGAGGCGCGGGAAGGGGGCATCGACGCGGCGCTCGGCGCGAAGATGCGAAAAGACTTTGAGCCGTCGGCCGACGACCCCGTGCTGCGGACGGACGCCGGCGCGCTGCTCGAGGCGCTCGTGAAGCTGGGTTGCATCCTGCGGGGCGACCACCTGACAGATGTCACTCGAGTCGCATGCCAGTGAGCTAATGTTGTAACAATTTTAAAACAGGACGTCAATACATGGCCGCGATGCTCAGGCCGTCGCCTCCTTGAGGTACTTGATGAGCTCCCCGCGCTTCTTGTCCTTCTTGATGCCCGCGAAGTCCATCTTTGTCCCTTTGACGAACTTCTTGGGCTTCGCGAGCCACTGGTCCATGGCGTCCTCGTCCTAGGTCACGTCCAGGCTCTTGAACGCCCCGGAGTACTCGTAGCCGGCGTGCTTCCCCGCCTTGGCGCCGAACACGCCGTGCAGGTTTGGGCCTTGCTTGCTGAGACCGCCCGCATCGACCGTGTGGCAAGCGCTGCACCTGTGCGGAGACGGCGTGTTATGGCGTTGTGTCATTACTGCTGCGTCAACCGCCACGCCATCGACGCGACGTCTGATCGATGGCGTGGTGGTGGCATCATAATCTATCTCGCGCAACGCGGCGGCCGGCGAGCGCGCGCGGCACAAATCGGCTGGAGAGCAGCAGATGAATCGCTAGAGCTACGCGCCGCCGGCGACGCGGCGGCAAAAATCCAGCGTGCCGTCGCTATTCCGATTTGCGTCAGCCGGCGTCGCGTGTTGCGCAATGCTGTGTTTTCCCATGTATGCTCTCCCATGACTCACGCGGGCGTAAAGTCGCTGCAGACGCTGTAACGCGTGCTTCGTCTTGAATATTTTAGCTCCCTTCGCTGACATGTTTTTTTTACACTTGTAAGCTCAGCGCTCAGCAATGTTCCCTGAGGCTGTGCCCAGCTGAGCTGGACCATTCACGTGTTGACCGATCACCGGACTCGTCGATAAGAGTAGAACGCATCTCCTGCACTCCTCTTCAAGTCGCTGTGTGCAGCTCTCTGCTCCGGGCGCGAAAAAACCTGAGCCGCCGGGTTTTGCACAAAACCGCACGCAACGCCGCATGCGGTCTTAAGTTACCGCTCGGCCTGTCGGCGATACGCCGTTATCTTTAAGACATCCAGATCCAGATTCCTGTCCAAGGAATTCAACCGTGGGGGCCGAGGAGTCGAGTTTGAGGATCAGCTTGGCCCCATGAAAACCGCGGCCGGCGCCGCCGCGCGGCCCGCCAAGCTCGACGTCCGGTCGCTCACGAGGGCGAATCTCGAGGCCTCGGGCGCCGACGCGTCGCCCCTGTCGGCGCGAAGTAAAATGCTGCGCCGCGCGTCCACCTCGGCCCTGCCGTCGGCCATACCACCGCCGCCGCGCATGAGGAAGCGCCACAGCATCGCCGTGAGCGCGGATGACGATTACGCGGACTACCGCGAGCACAACCTGCGGCACGTGGACGCGCTGCACGGCGACCTGTTGTATCTTCCCGCGGACGCCACGGCCGCGAAGGTGGTCTACTCGCACGAGACGCTACTAATGTGTCTCCTTTGTATTGTCGCGGGCGTCGGAGCCGTAGCGCCCGCGGCACTCATCGTGGACCAGGAACCCTCCGCGATGCAACTCGTGATGCTGGGCAACTGCTTCTACATGATCGCGTATTCTCTAATCGTTCAGCCGCGCGTGCTGTGCGACCACGAGATCCCAATAAGGACGCACCTACGCCTCGTCGTCGCGCAGTTCGCGTACATACAGGGCTGCCCCGTACCGTTAACGGTACGGGGCACACAGGCCCTAGTAGGTTTTGCGCCACTAGCCCCTAGTGTGTTTTGCGCCGCTCGCCAGAACGCTGTTCTTCGCCGCTCGCCTCTTCGCCCCA
>Ga0114994_10000255_pt1 | contig 33576 bp, 23 predicted proteins | sample ArcticOcean_MG_C_9_FD_87043 | JGI IMG/M metagenome (GOLD analysis project Ga0114994, IMG submission 87043) | Marine microbial communities from western Arctic Ocean - ArcticOcean_MG_CB2_152 | ecosystem: Environmental > Aquatic > Marine > Oceanic | place: Arctic Ocean: Canada Basin | collected...
ATTAGTGAAATAACTTTACGTCCAGATCACAGGCAGTAGGCATAATACCTAGTACTTTTGCCCCTGATTTTATAACAAGATGTCAACGATAAAAGAAGAAATTTCCAAAAGGCGAACATTCGCTATTATCTCTCACCCAGATGCTGGTAAAACCACGTTGACAGAGAAGTTTCTATTATTCGGTGGGGCGATTCAAACAGCGGGTGCGGTAAAGAATAATAAAATCACAAAGACAGCTACTTCCGATTTTATGGAGATAGAGCGTCAACGTGGAATCTCGGTAGCAACCTCTGTCATGGCCTTTAACTACAAGGACATGCTCATCAACCTCCTAGACACACCAGGTCACAGAGATTTCGCAGAGGACACATACAGGACATTAACAGCTGTAGACAGTGTGATTCTAGTAATCGACTGTGTTAAAGGTGTGGAAGCCCAAACAGAGCGATTAATGGAGGTTTGCCGTATGCGCAAGACACCTGTCATTGTGTTCATCAACAAAATGGACCTTGAAGGACAGGATCCTTTCGACTTATTAGATGAGCTAGAGACTAAGCTCGACATCCAGGTGAGGCCATTGAGCTGGCCTATTAGCTTGGGTGCTACGTTTCAAGGGGTTTATAATCTATTCGACCACAACGTTAGATTGTTTCAATCTGATAAAACGAAGATTTCTACAGAAGTTATAGATATAAAAGATCTAGCTGATGAGCAGCTGGATGAGTTAGTAGGCGAGCACGCTGAACAGTTGAGAGAGGATGTAGAATTAATAGAGGGGGTTTATGACGAATGGGACCCACAGCCATATTTAGACGCCGAAGTTGCACCCGTGTTTTTCGGGAGTGCTGTAAACAATTTTGGGATACAGGAGATGCTAGACACGTTCATTAAGATAGCACCAGACCCCAGTCCTATAGAAACTAGTACTCGCTTTGTACTCCCTGAAGAAGAGAAGTTTACGGGCTTTGTCTTCAAAATACACGCGAACATAGATCCACGACACAGAGATAGGATTGCCTTCCTAAGGGTTTGTTCTGGAAAATTCCAAAGGAATACCTTTTACAAGCACATAAGGCTTGATAAAAAAATAAAATTTGCTAACCCTGCTACATTCTTAGCCCAGGACAAAAGCGTCCTTGAAGAAGCATGGCCAGGAGATGTGGTGGGACTTTACGACACGGGGAACTTCAAGATAGGTGACACATTAACCGAAGGCGAAATCCTACAGTTCAGAGGCATACCCAGCTTCAGTCCCGAGATATTCAAGGAGCTCGTTAACAAAGACCCTATGAAAAGCAAGCAGCTAGAAAAAGGCATTAAACAGCTTACCGACGAGGGTGTTGCCCAGCTATTCATAAGAGAAGCAGGAAACAGAAAGATTGTCGGCACCGTTGGAGAACTTCAGTTCGAGGTAATTCAATACAGACTAGAACACGAATACGGTGCTAAGTGTGAATTCCAAGCAAAACCTTACCACAAAGCGTGTTGGATCGTTTCTGACAACCCTGAGAAAATTAGTGAATTCAGACGCATCAAAGCGAACGACATCGTGACAGACAAGGACGGCAATGAAGTTTACCTAGCTCCATCACAGTTCCTACTCCAAATGGAAATGAATAACTTCCCAGAAATAACATTCCATGTCACCAGCGAATTCAAAACGGAACAAGCCTAATTAATATGACTAGATCGCGCCTCTTACATATAATTCTAATCATCATTACCATATTAGCTTTCAGCTCTAACGCGTCCGCGATTACAGACTCAACCGATGTCAGCGTTGTGCAGGTGAGCGGGCTTGTAGTGACGGGAGACTCCCTCTTCCCTCTTCCCTACGCTACTGTTTATAGGATTAGAGACCAAAGAGGAACCACGACGGATGTTAATGGATTCTTCAGCATCCCAGCCCTCGAAGGAGATACCCTACAATTCTCTAGCACTGGATATCTATCCAGAACCGTCATTATCCCCGACGGAGGAGAGAGAAACCGTGTGAGTATAGTTCAGGCTATGAGTCACGACACCGTTATGGTAAACCAGGCTTTCGTATACCCTTGGCCATCACGTGATAGGTTCAAGCAGGAATTTATGGCTTTAGGCCTCGATGAAAACGAATTCTCCCCTGGGAACATGGCTGCTGATCCATTCGAAATTTATGACAGACTTGTTGACATCGGATTAGATGGGCAAGCTTCTGCAACAGAACAACTGAGGCAGATATCTATTCAGCAGGATAACCAGAGCCACGGACAAACAAACAACTTACTTAATCCAGTAGCTTGGGCGAAATTCATACAAGCCCTTAGAAACGGTGACCTAAAGAAAGATTAGGATAAATGTTGAGGACGAAATACATACTACTTCTACTCACTTCCTTGTTCACTTGTGCTATGTCACAAGCTCAAACATCTGAATCTGAATTAACAGTATCCGGTATAGTTCACGGCACAGACGGCGAAACCCTACCAGGAGCATCAGTGTATATCCTAGAAAATTCACAACTTGGTTCATTCTCAGATGAGAATGGGCTATTCACAATTAAACTCCCGCATAAAGGGCCGTGGACACTTAAGTGCTCAATGGTTGGCTACTCAACAGAAGAGTATTCAATAGAGTTGGGTGCAACTAACAGAGCCATAGTTAATTTCGTTTTAGAAAATACAATCAAGATCGGTGAAGCAGAGGTTATAGGCGACGGTAAAACAGACGTAACTATTAGAAGGATAGATCCGCAAATAGCTGGCCGTATACCTAGTCCCAGAGGAACTATTGAAGATGTACTCCTTCAAGCTCCAGTTAACTTCACTAGCGAACTGTCAAGCTCATATAATGTTCGTGGAGGAAGTTTCGATGAGAATCTTGTTTATGTAAACGACATTGAAGTGTACAGACCATTCCTTGTTCGCTCTGGCCAACAAGAAGGACTCTCCTTTCCTAATCCAGACATGGTACATAGAATAAATTTTAGTGCTGGTGGTTTTGAGAGCAAGTATGGAGATAAAATGAGTTCAGTTCTCGATATACACTACCGTAAACCTATTAAGCGTTCAACCCAAGCGACAGTTAGTCTTATGGGCGCACAAATCCAACACGATGACCTCTCTGCAAACGGTAAATTTCGCATTAACACCGGCATTAGATACAGAAACAATTCATACGTTCTAGGATCATTAGACGAAAGTGGAGAGTACAAACCCTCATACTTAGACGCACAGACATATATCACTTGGGACCCCGACGGATACGGCCCTTGGGAAGTGCAGCTTCTAGGTGTTTACGGAGAGAACGATTATCAATTTACACCTCAAAAAAGAGAGACTGATGTTGGAACCATCAACGAAGCGTTAAGACTGACGATATACTTCAATGGAATGGAGAAAACCTCCTACCAGACTGGATTCGGGGCTTTAGCTATTGAAAGGGTTACAGAAAACTCTAGGCTTAGATGGATATCTTCGGCTTTTAGAACTGTAGAAACTGAGTCTTTCGACATTCTGGGTTATTACAGGCTTGACGATTTGGAATTAGATCCGGGTTCCGATGATTTCGGTGAAGCTGCTGGGAATTTAGGGATAGGTGGATTCTTAAACCACGCACGAAACCAGCTTGAAGCAACTGTAATTTCAACTGCAATTAAGGGTTCCGTTAATCTTGAAAAGAGTGGGCATTTTTTTGAGTATGGTATTAAAGTCCAAACAGAATTCATCTTTGACGAACTCTCAGAATGGTCCTTCGTCGATTCAGCGGACTTTATCTCGCCTCATCCACAAGATAGCGTAGGTTTTACCGACCCCTCCGCTCAAGATTTTCAGCCACTGACAATTAACAACCTCCTGAAAGCTTCAAACGAGGTAAGATCTAATAGAATAACATGCTACACTCAAGACACGTGGACTATTACTACTGGAAAAGGAACTATCAACGCCCATCTAGGGGCACGGCTTCACCTTTGGAACCTACAGACCTCTAGTTCCGATTATTCTAACACGCATCTTGTAGGCGGGCCCAGAGCACACATTAGCTACGTCGCTAGAAACAGCCCCTTAACAACCTGGAGTGTTTCAAGTGGGTACTATTGGCAGCCTCCATTCTATAGAGAAATGCGTGGAGTTGACGGGGTACTTAATCCAGACATTAAACCTCAAAGAGCCATACACTTCGTTACCGGTGTTGACCACGAATTTACGATGTTCGATCGCCCCTTTATGTTCGTCGGCGAGATGTATTACAAGGATTTGGACCAACTCATCCCCTACGAAGTAGAAAACGTCAGGCAGCGCTATTATGCCACAAATAATTCAAGCGGGTATGCTACTGGAATGGACATGATGCTAAATGGTGAGTTTATCGAAGGCATTCAAAGCTGGATGAGAGTTAGCGCACTTAAAACTGAAGAAGATTTAGTAGATGATTTTTACGTTAACCATTATAACGATGAGGGGGATTTGATTATTCCTGGATACACTTGGAATAATGAAGTTGCTACATCTGACACCATTTTTCCTGGAAACATAGCTAGACCTAGTGACCAACGCATTAGCGTAAGCCTTCTGTTCCAAGACGAAATGCCGCGAAATCCAGATTACAAAGTACTTCTGAGTTTGTTTTTTGGTACTGGCCTCCCCTACGGACCGCCGACAATGAATCGCTATCAAGACGTGTTACGAACTCCTGCATATAGGCGTGTCGATTTGGGCTTTTCCAAGGAATTATTCACATCTAAGAAACGAAACAACTCCAGTGGGTATGTATCACTTGAAGTCTTCAATCTCCTCGCAATAAACAACACCATTAACCATACGTGGATAGAAGACATAAACGGCCGTCTGTACGCTATACCTAACTACCTTACTGGAAGAAGGCTGAATTTAAAATTTCACGTTAATTTCTGAAAAATAATGTGTCACTCAGGGAAATTAAGTAATTTGCAATGCGTAATGAAAAACCTGTTACTTTTTTATATTGTTTTATTTTGGTCATCACTTTCTGTCCAAGCTCAATACTCGCTACAAGGCGACGGAGTAGACATGGGTAGCAATTGCTATCAGCTTACGGCAGAAACCACTAACCAAATGGGCTCTATTTGGTATGAAGAGCTAATAGACCTTAATGACACGTTCGAGTTGCAGTTCACAATGAATTTCGGCGATTTAAACAACGAACCTGGAGAGATACCTGGTGCCGACGGTATGATGTTCGTGTTACAAAACGAAAGCTCCACAGCAGTTGGCAATGCTGGTAACGGCATGGGTTACGGCAACCTTACACCTAGCTTGGGTATTGAGTTTGATACATTCCAAAACAAGGGCATAGGTGATATATTCGGCGATCATATAGCAATACATAAAAACGGAAACGTCGATCACAACAATAATAATTCATTAGCTGGCCCTGTATTAGCTAATGAAGAAAATCAAGAAATAGAAGACGGTTTAAACCACGCCATAACTATAAGATGGAATCCATCTACTTTTCAATTAGATGTATACTTTGATTGTGAATTTCGCTTAGGAACAACCATAGATTTAATTAACGAGGTGTTTGAGGGAGAAAGTGAAGTGTGGTGGGGGTTTACAGCGTCTACAGGAAGTTTGTACAATTCTCAATCTGTATGTTTATATGAAAACGTTAGCCCTTCTGATGACGTGAATATTTGCCCGGGCAATTCCACGCAACTAATAGCCGGTGGTGACATCAATTCGTCATTCACTTGGTTCCCAACTGTCTACCTAGACGACCCTAGCATATTCAACCCCATAGCCACACCACCCTCCACACAGATTTATACCGTTATATACACGGATTTTTGCGGATACATCCAAGTCAACTCCATCGCTGTAATTGTAGAACCTATTGAACTGGAGTTGTATTCTAATTCTACAGCCATCACATGTGATGTCTCAGAAATCACTTTTGCTGCAACAACGAACTACCCTAACACTAATATCACATGGGAAGCTTCTGAGGGGGGCGAGTATGATGAAATAGATGGCTTTAATGCCACAACAACATCGGGTGGTGTTTACATCGTCACCGTTGTCTCGGAGGACGGAGAGTGTGCAGCAGAAGACTTACAAGAAATAACTATTGACACAGCTTCATATTCTGCATCTTCAGGCAGTGCAGGAATTCTAAATTGCTACACCCCTACTTTTTCTTTGGAGGGAAGCTCAGACAATGCTGACGCTCAGTTTTTTTGGGATACTGAAGACGGAACATTCTTCGGCAACTCTAACATCCCGTCCCCCACCATCACTGCTGGCGGCACTTACACTTTGACTGTAACAAATCCTTCAAGCGGATGCGTCAACTCTAGCATAATAACTATCGAAGAAGATTTTACATACCCTGAAATTTCGCTCGGCTATCCTAACGGAATTATTTCTTGCGAAACTCCTAGCGTTCAGATTGTGGGAACAGAAATAGAACCATGGGGTTACGATAACATCATTGAATGGTCGTGGAGTGAAGGAGGCGGACTAACAGAACCATGGATCATAAATCCCAATACGCAACTACCTGGAGAATATACTTTAACCATAATGTTTAATGAAAATGGTTGTACAACCTCTTCTGAATCAACCACTATAGAACTAGACGAATTTGCCTTTATTGACATTTCTTCAATTGCATTCCCTAACGTAATCACACCTAATGGAGATGAATTTAATGATGTGCTTAAACCATTTTTCGAGGAGACTTCAATTATGGAGATAGACCCACTTCAAGTTCTTGACAGATACGACATTACAGTTCACAACAGGTGGGGTCAATTAGTACATGAGAGTAATGGGGTTCCTCTTTCTTGGGATGGCAGATCCAACGGAGACATGCTACACAGCGGAGCATATATTATAGATATATACTACACCTCAACGTGTGGAGATACACAAACTGGCAGCTACAAAGGTGTACTTGAAATTTTTGCAGACTAAACCTCATCAAAAGACTACCTCACCTTCTCAAGCAGTTCTTCCTCAGATATTATTTCTATACCTAGCTTTTCTGCTTTCGCTTTCTTACTCGGCCCCATTTTATCCCCCGCTACGATGAAGGTCGTCTTTTTAGAAATGGAACTACTCACACGGCCACCGTGTAATTCTATCAGTTTCTTTATTCCCGTTCTATCGTGAATCACGAATACCCCGCTCACAACTACAGATATCCCCTCAAACTTGTTTGTAGAGCCTTCAATTACTTCAACTTCCATTTGAAGGCCGAAGTCCCTGAGCTTTATAATCAAATCCTGGTTCTCCTCAATACTGAAAAATTCCGTCAAACTTAAAGCAATTCTCGAGCCGATCTCATCTACTTCCTCTAGCTCTTCAATACTAGCACTCATCAATGAGTCAATATTAGAAAAAGCTTTTGCTAACTTCTTTGCGACTGTTTCTCCAACAAACCTTATTCCCAAAGCGAATATCACTCTCTCAAACGCCACCTTTTTACTTAACCTCACTCCCTCAACTAACTTTTCAGCTGACTTTTCAGCCATCCTCTCAAGAGGTAACAACTGCTCCATCTTTAATTCGTATAACGAGCTCACATCATTTACTAAACCCACATCTACTAATTGTGAAATCGTCTCCGTACCAAGTCCATCTATATTCATAGACTTCCTGCTAATAAAGTGATTTATCCTACCCTTTACTTGAGTACTACAACCAGCAGTGTTTGGACAGAAATGAGCTACTCCTCCATCCTCTCTTTCTAAATCAGCAGAGCAGTCAGGGCATGTCTCTGGGAAAGATACCTGGCTGAACATATCTATCGTCCCCGATCTAGATCCAGCATCAACTCCCACAATTTTAGGTATAATTTCACCCCCCTTTTCTACATACACGAAGTCATTATTGTGTAGACCTAATCGTGAAATTTGGTCTGCATTATGTAGTGACGCCCGCCTAACTGTAGTGCCTCCAAGTTGTATAGGCTCCAAAATCGCTACTGGTGTAATCGCTCCCGTTCTCCCTACTTGGTATACCACATCTAACAACTTCGTCCTCACCCTTTCTGTTTCGAACTTGTATGAAATCGCCCACCGTGGACTTTTAGATGTGAGGCCTAAACGCTCCTGCTGATCGTATTTATCAACCTTTATCACTACTCCGTCTATCGCGAATGGTAAGTTGTGTCTTTCTGTAGACCAAAAAGCAATAAAATCCATCACCCCCCGAGCATCTTTACTCGTTGCAATCATCTTCAGCTTCACGTCGGGAGTTCTGAACCCCCACGATTTTGCTAACTCAACATCATCTCTATGTCCCTCAGATGTATCTTTAGCTATAACACCATACATCATGCAGTCTAGATTTCGCTTTGCTACTTCTTTACTATCCTGCATTTTCAAGGATCCTGCAGCTGTATTTCTAGGATTTGCAAACAACGGCAATCCACTTTCTTCTCTCAGCTCATTCAAAAGCTGGAACTCCTTAAAGGGATAGAAAATCTCCCCCCTAATCTCAAACTCTTCGGGCGCACCTTTTCTAAGTAAAAGCGGGATGGTATTTATAGTCTTCACATTACTGGTTATGTCTTCACCTGTAACCCCATCTCCCCTCGTTATAGCAGCTTTTAGACGTCCTCCTTTGTATTTCAAGCTGATAGCAACCCCATCGTACTTCAGCTCCATCACATATACTATCTGCTCCCCCTCAAGTCCTTTTTCAATCCTACCCATCCAATCTTCTATCTCCTCTTCGTTGTAGGTGTTTGACAGAGAAAGCATGGGTTGTTCATGAGCAACTTTCTCGAATCCATCTACGGGATCACCACCTGGTCGCATTGTAGGTGACAAGTCATCTTCGAACTCGGGATGACTAGACTCTAAGGACTCTAGGCTCTTCATCAATTCGTCAAACTCTCTATCACTTATCACGGGTTCTGCCAGATTGTAATACAGGTGATTATGCTCGTGAAGTTCATCACGAAGTCTCTGGATTTTTCGCCTAGCTTCTTCTTTATTTAGTCCCTCAGACATAGTTGTCAAGATAGCTCAAGTCGAGCAATAACGTGCCTAGGAAGGCCCTGTAAATCATTAACAACACTCACCCTCACCCAAGGATGTTCACTATCAAGAAGCAGCCTCTCGACTGAACTTGCGAAATCAGTGTGGCATTCCATCGCTAATACACCACCAGGCCTTAACATGCCGTGTTTACACAACTCTATGATTCGCTTGTAGAATATCAGCGGGTCTGAATTTTCTACAAACAAAGCTACTGCGGGTTCTTTACGATGAACGCGCTGTGACAAAGACCCAACTTCCTTATACGGGATATATGGCGGATTAGATACTACCGCATCGAAGACCTTATCACCATAGGGCCTACTCTCAAGTACATCGCAGCATATAAAACTCACCTTGCAGTTATTTTCAATTGCATTAACTGCAGCAACCTCTAGGGCGTCTTTGCTTACATCAACTCCATATACCTGCGCCCCGTTGAATCTGTGTTTAAGTGATACAGCTATGCAGCCCGAGCCAGTTCCTATATCTAAGACACTACCGTCAAAACCATTCTTTAATTCGGACGCGACATGCATCACTAACTCCTCAGTTTCTGGACGAGGAATTAAGACTCTATGATCAACTTTAAATTCTAATTCATCAAAGTTAGTGGAACCCAAAATGTATTGTATCGGATTATGATCAGACAGTTTATCTGCTATTATCGACAAATCCTCTAAAACAGATTCAGGATATTTATAATTATCCATTAATCGCTCACCTTTAGTCTTACCGCTGGCATGATTTAAACAAAACCTAGTTAAAGACTCTCTTTCAGCACCCTCAACACCACTTTCTATGCGTGACATAAACCAAAGCTTTACGGAAGCTTCGTCGTTAGATTTGGGCCAGGGGCCCTTCCCTCTATCTACTCTCAAAACTTATTAGTTAAAAGAGTAAACCTTGCCCCTCTTCAGTCTCAGGAGATTCTTCGGGTACCCCATCTTCTCCTAAATTCGCCTCTGAAACTTCAGGAGGTATTTCCTCAGAATCTACCTCTGACACGGCTTCAGAAATCATATCGTCAGCTTGTCTAGCCTCTGCGATACCGGCAGCTGTAGATGCTTCTAGGTCGTTATTAGGCTCTTCTAGAAGAACCTCTGTTATAGGTAATGAGCTGAGTTTGTTACCTAAAGCCTTCACGCCTTTAATCGTTATGAACCCCCTCATTTCTACTATCTCATCTTCTCTATCTCTAGTGTGCTTGAACCTTCGGTTGTATTTCACCCTTGCTTGTGGGTGATATAAAGAAGTTGCAAAAGCCAGCTTTGATGCCTCGTGCTCTGTAATAAAGCTAACGGGCTTTACTGATAGTTCTGGAAGAAAACGCTTAATGAACCAATCTTCCTTTTCTCCGTCGAAGTAAATTGCCGATACAGGTCTTTCCGAATCCCACTTTTCAACTGACACCATCTTATCATCGAAGTGAGTACTTAAATCGAAACTTGTATGAGAATAAACTCCATCAGACTGCAGTGCCATGACTTTATCATCGGCATTGAACTCGCCTAAGAACACTCCCCTTCCATCTCCATTAAGACGCCTGACTGTTTCATCATACCAAACCTTCCTCGCACCCAATGTACTCACACCTGACTCCTTAAGCTCTATCTTATTTACAGGGAACTTGGAAACTATATTTCCTCCAGAAGCCCTGCCTTTGATGCTAATATCCGAGAAGTTTAAGTTCAGTTTTAGCTTCTTCAATCTAGGGTTTTTACGCAAATAAACCGTTACGATTTCTGCCTCACCATTTCTATTTGCCGAGAAATATAATAGTTTTGACTTAGGTGTTCCTTTAGTGACAGGATATCCCTTGTCCCTTGTAATGGATTTTACATTAAATCTCTTCACCATACTTCTACCGGAGGCTCCATCGTGATAAATCACATTATATGTGGTTCTCGCATCACCTTTCTTCCAAACCGCTACATGTATGATATCCTTTCCAAAGAAGGCTTTGCTGCTGACTTTACTGACTTGCATAGTCCCATCCTGAAGGAAAACAATAACATCATCTATGTCACTACAGTCAACTATGAATTTACCTTCTCCACGCTTTAAACCTGTACCCACAAATCCTTCTTCGGCTTGGACGTACAGCTTTGAGTTCGCCACAGCCACTTTAGACCTGTCGATTGTGTCAAAAGTTCTTAACTCTGTCTTTCTCTCCTTCCCTGCACCAAAGTTCTTTTTAAGCGTTTTAAACCAATCTATTGCATAATCCGTGAGATTAGCAAGATTATGCTTAACGCTATCCATATCTGTCTCTAAACTGGCGATTTTCTTATCCGCTTTAAACGCATCAAATTTAGAAATTCTCTTAATCCTGATCTCCGTAAGTCTTGTAACATCTTCATCGGTTACGGTTCTCAGTAAGTGTTTTGTGTAAGGCTTCAATCCTTTGTGGATACTCTCTAAAATCTCATCCCAAGTTTCACATTCTTCTATATCTCTATAGACTCTGTTCTCGATGAATATTTTTTCTAAAGAACTAAAATGCCAAGACTCCTGCAACTCGCTTAACTCTATCTCAAGCTCCCTGCCTAGAAGATACTTAGTTCTTTCTGCAGACTTCACTAGTATCTCTGTAACACCTATAAACTGAGGTTTATCATCCAGTATCACACAAGCGTTGGGAGCAATACTAACTTCACAATCCGTAAACGCATAAAGAGCATCCAGCATCTTATCCGGACTGACATTATTCGCCAGGTGAACTACCACTTCCACAACCTTAGCCGTGTTATCCTCCACCTTCTTAATTTTAATCTTACCCTTGTCGTTAGCCTTAAGAATACTATCAATTAACGAACTTGTCGTGACCCCAAAAGGAACCTCACGCACAACTAGGGTCTTATTATCTAGCTTATCAATTTTCGCTCTAACGCGAATTCTACCTCCCCTCAAACCATCGTTATAAAGCTCAACATCCGCCATTCCACCACTGGGGAAGTCAGGCACTAGTTTAAACGTCTTCCCTAGAAGGGTGGCGATACTTGCATCAATAAGGTCGTGGAAATTATGCGGAAGTATTTTACATGCCAAACCCACTGCAATCCCCTCCACACCCTGAGCTAACAAAAGTGGAAATTTCACAGGCTCAGTTTCCGGCTCCTGATTACGACCATCATAGGAAGCTAGCCAAGTCGTAGTTTTCGAATTAAACAGAACCTTCTTCCCGAATTTACTCAACCTCACCTCGATATATCTAGCCGCCGCTGCTCTATCTCCAGTGAGAATGTTACCCCAGTTCCCTTGGCAGTCTAGAAGGAGTTCTTTTTGGCCTATTTGAACCATAGCATCACCAATACTGGCATCACCATGAGGATGGAACTTCATAGTGTTTCCTATGACATTAGCCACCTTGTGGAACCTGCCATCGTCCATCTCGTCAAGCGAATGGAGTATTCGCCTTTGGACGGGCTTAAGCCCATCATACTGATGTGGAACAGCTCTCTCTAAAATTACATAAGATGCATAATCTAGAAAGTAATCATTATACATGCCTTGAACCTTTACGACATGGTCCATCTCATCACTTTGACCTCCATTGTCTCCATGCGAGAAATCATCATCCCTCTCTTCTTGGGTGTCGCCTGTGTTTTCTGTATCAATCATACCTCTAAGCTTGTTCTACTGATTCTGTTGACGATTCCTCTTCTACAACGCTAGTGGCGTCATCTGTATCGGCTTGAATAGCATCATCTTTGTCAACTCTAAGATTATCGATGATGAACTTCTGCCTGTCTGGCGTGTTCTTACCCATAAAGAAATCTAACATGTCTTGGAGGTTCGCATCGCGGCCTAACACGACAGGATCGATCCTCATGTCTTCTCCTATAAAGTGAGAGAACTCATCAGGGCTGATCTCTCCTAGACCCTTGAATCTAGTTATCTCAGCTCTTACACCGATTTTCTCAAGCGCAGCTTTCTTTTCTATGGAGTCGTAACAGTATATAGTCTCTTTCTTATTCCTAACTCTAAACAATGGAGTTTGAAGGACATACAGGTGACCCTTCTTAACTAGATCGGGGAAAAACTGTAGAAAGAAGGTGATTAGCAATAAGCGAATATGCATGCCGTCAACATCGGCATCTGTTGCAATCACGACCTTGTTATAACGTAGCTGCTCTAGATTATCTTCAATATTTAGTGCGGCTTGAAGAAGGTTGAACTCTTCGTTTTGGTAGACTATTTTCTTAGTTAATCCGTGACAATTGAGGGGTTTTCCCTTGAGTGAGAAAACAGCCTGAGACACGACGTCTCTAGCCTTAGTGATAGAACCCGAAGCAGAATCACCCTCCGTAATAAAGAGTGTCGAATCTTCATTCCTGTCTTTTTTATCGTTTAAATGAACTCTACAATCGCGCAGTTTCTTATTGTGAAGGGATGCCTTCTTTGCTCTCGCTCTCGCCAGTTTTTTTATACCTGCCAAATCCTTACGCTCTCGCTCATTCTGAAGGATTCTACCCTGTAGTGCCTGAGCAGTCTCTGGATTTCTATGTAGAAAGTTGTCGAATTCTCTTTTTAGAAAATCGAACATAAAGGTCTTGAGCGTGGGTCCTTTTGGGCCCATATCACTTGAGCCGAGTTTGGTTTTCGTTTGGGATTCAAAAACAGGCTCCTCAACCTTAACACTAACAGCACATACTATACCCGACCTGATATCTCCTGTATCGTAATCTTTACCGAAAAAATCTCTGACAACCTTAACGTACGCCTCTCTAAAAGCTGCCTGATGCGTCCCGCCTTGTGGAGTGTACTGACCGTTTACAAAACTCTGAATGTCTTCTCCATAAGAATCCGAATGAGTGATCGAAACTTCAATATCCTCACCCTTAATATGAATGATAGGGTATCGAGGAGTGCCATCCATTCCTGCCTCAAGCAAGTCAAGTAAACCTCTGTCGCTCTTAAACTTATCACCATTTAGGTAAATAGATAGTCCAGTGTTAAGATATACGTAATTCCACAATAATTTCTCAACGTGCTCCATCCTGTACTTATAGGACTTGAACAGCTCATCATCTGGCGTAAAGGTGACAATAGTACCAGTTCTCTTAACAGATGCTTGAATGGGTTCATCGGTTATAAGCTCTCCGATGCTGAATGACGCTGTCTTCGACTCTTCTGATCTAACACTCTCTACAATGAAAGTTGAAGACAATGCATTAACTGCTTTAGTACCTACTCCATTTAGACCAACCGTTTTCTTAAATGCTCTAGAATCGTACTTACCTCCAGTATTAATTTTAGACACGCAGTCTACAACTTTCCCGAGCGGAATACCGCGACCATAATCTCGAACTTTAACCTGGCCGTCCTTAATCTTAACCTCTATGGTTTTTCCATTACCCATAGTGAACTCATCGACACTATTATCCATCACCTCTTTTAGAAGGACATATATGCCGTCATCGGCATCTTTACCGTCGCCGATTTTACCGATGTACATACCGGGGCGCATACGAATATGCTCCTTCCACGATAGGGATCTGATGTTATCCTCTGTATAGCTAATTTGTTCTGCCATGAAGAGGCACAAGTTAGTGTAATCAGTCATCGACTATCCACTGAAAATACACTACTTTTTCCACAATTATTCAACCGTTTTTAACGAGGAATCTGTACTAACTTGCGAAACCTAAACAGAAAAATCTCAAACAACGATGTCTTCACCTATTCGCAAATTAGAACCTAGCTCTCTTTGGAACAGATTTGCCGACTTAAATGCCATCCCTAGACCATCAAAACACGAGGAACGCGTTTGTGAATGGCTAGTCTCTTGGGCGAAAGAACACGGCCTCGAAGTAACTCAGGATCATGTGGATAACATCCTAATGAGAAAGCCCGCAACATCAGGCATGGAGAACCGACAAACAGTAGTTCTGCAAAGCCACGTGGATATGGTTTGTCAGAAAAACAACGATACCGAGTTCGATTTCATGACTGAAGGCATTAAAATGTATATTGATGGGGATTGGGTACGAGCAGAGGGAACTACGCTAGGCGCCGACAACGGAATAGGAGTAGCTTCTATCTTAGCTGTACTTGAAAGTGACGACATTCCACACCCACCACTTGAAGCACTTTTCACGATAGATGAGGAGACTGGAATGACTGGGGCGCTAGGACTAAAGGGTGGCTTTCTTAAAGCGTCTATCCTTTTGAATCTAGATACTGAGGATGATGATGAGATAAGCATCGGATGTGCGGGCGGAGTAGACTTAACCTCGTCGGGAACGTACACACCAGAAGAAACTATAAGCGAAGGAAATACTGGGGTATATATAGTTGTAAAAGGAGCTAGTGGCGGCCATAGCGGAATGGATATTCACAAGGGGATTGCTAACGCGAATAAATTAATAAACCGTGTTCTTCTAGAAGCTCTTGAAAGTGTTGACTTTAGATTAAGTGAGATGCATGGTGGAGGACTTAGGAACGCTATCCCTCGTGAAGCTAATGCCTTAATAGTTCTGGCTAATAAGGATATGGAGGTCCTGGAGAATGCTCTTAGAGCTACTGCAAATGACCTGGCTGCCGAATACAAGACTACTGATTCGGGGCTGAATATTACTTGGACTACTCAGGATAGCCCTTCTCACGCTCTGCCTGAAGATGTGCAGAATGCATTATTACTAGCTATTCAGACTTGCCCAGTGGGTATTCACAGGATGAGTCCGGATATTGTGGGGTTAGTCCAAACCTCAAACAATCTCGCTCGAATAGAAGTAGAAAATGGAAAAGTAAACATCCAATGTTTAAATCGCAGCTCTGTGGATTCCGAGAAACTAGATCATGCCAGATCCATTGAAGGCGCATTTACTTTAGCGGGACTTACAACGAAAAGAGGTGGGGCTTATCCAGGATGGACACCTAACCCCTCTTCAGCCGCAGTTGAGATGTTAAGAGCTCTTTACGTCGAGAGGTATAACGAAGACCCGAAGGTTATGGCATGTCATGCCGGACTTGAGTGTGGGATTTTAGGCACTAACTATCCAGATATGGATATGGCTTCGTTCGGTCCTAACATTAGAGGAGCGCATAGCCCAGACGAATGTGTTCAGATTTCATCTGTACAGAAGTTTTGGGGGTTCTTCCTTGAAGCATTAACTAGAATACCAGAACGTGCCTAAACTGATATTAATCATAAACGACGATGGGATTACCTCTAACGGGATTAAAGCTCTAGCAGAGGCTGTTTCTGACTTAGGCGAAGTTCATGTTGTGGCACCTGACAGTCCGCAATCTGGAATGGGTCATGCAGTAACTATCGACGATATTCTGAGGATAAAAAAGTTCAACTTTCCTGTGGAAGGCGTTACCGCTCACAGCACCTCTGGAACACCAGTAGACTGTGTGAAGCTGGCTATCTTCAAGATTCTAGACAGAAAGCCTGACCTATTAATAAGTGGTATTAATCACGGAAGTAACAGCTCTGTTAATGTTATTTATTCCGGGACTATGGGAGCGGCTATAGAGGGAGCTGTAGAGAATATCCCATCAATTGGCTTTTCTCTTTTGGACCACGACCCCGATGCAGATTTCAGTGCCTCAAAGAAGGTAGCTAGAATGATGTGCAAAGAGGTACTTGAACGTGGGCTTCCGAAGGGAGTTTGCCTGAACGTGAATATTCCTAAGGTCTCAGAGAAAGAGCTTAAGGGAGTGAAGATTTGTAGGCAGTCCGATGGTTACTGGAAAGATGAATTCGATGAAAGGATCGCGCCGAACAAAGAAGTTTACTACTTACTTAAAGGGACTTTTGCTAATAATGATAAGGGACAGGACACCGATGAACATGCGCTTGCAATGGGTTATGCTTCGATAGTTCCTACACAGTTTGATCTAACAGCTCATAAAGTAATTTCAGAAATAAATTCTTGGGGTCTTAATATGGATGATAAATGAGAGAGAAACTAGATACTATTGTCGGAGGTTTGATTTCGGGGATAATCGGAGGCTTTTTAGGTCTTCTGATATTCGGGGTGTATTGGTCGTTGTCATCTGGTCATAGCCTGATATATTTCGCTAACCTTTCTACCTACGCAATGGTTACGGATAACTTCATTACAATAAGTACGTTGGCAAACATCCTCATCTTTTTTATCGGAATTAAACTAGATATGATGAAATTCTGCAAGGGTATTATGATGATTATAATGGTTTCTGTTCCATTAGTTATTTGGCTACAGATGCAAGCAGGCATATCATAGAGGATACTGATGTCTAGCCGAAAGAAAAAAATATTTATCGTTGCCGGCGAAGCTTCTGGAGATATTTATGGCGCTCTAGTTGCTAGGGAATTAGCACTGCTAGACAACGTGGAAATTCAGGGATGGGGAGGCGCAGAAATGACTGCGGCTGGAGTGGGAGTAACACAGCACTATAGAGATCTAGCGTATATGGGGCTTTATGAGGTCATTGTGAATCTTAAAAAGATCACCGGAAATTTGAATAGATGTTGGAAAGAAATTGATGCGTATAACCCTGACGCGTTAATACTTGTGGACTTCCCTGGATTTAATATGAGAATTGCTAAGAAGGCACATAAAAAAGGGATAAATACATTTCAATTCGTTGCACCTAAGATTTGGGCATGGAAGGCTGGTAGGATTAAGCAGTTAGCAGAAAACTACACGGCAGTCTTTCCTATCCTTCCTTTTGAGGATATACTGCTTAAGAGAGGTGGTGTGAATTCTATTTACTGCGGGCACCCTCTTTTAGATTCCATAGACGATGTGAAAAAGCCACCAGCTGAGACTAAGGTTTTAGCGTTGCTTCCTGGGTCGAGAAAGCAGGAGATTAAGAAGATGCTTCCGGTTATGCTGGAGGTTGCAGCGGAGATGGAAGGGTTTAGTGCAGTTATAGCTGGGGCGCCGGGATTAGAGCCGCAGGACTATAAAGCCGCAAACGATCAAGGAGTTGAAGTAATATTTGGGGATACAAGGGACCTGCTTTCCGGGGCAGAGATTGCTCTCATCGCATCAGGTACTGCTACACTTGAGGCGGCGCTGCTTGACACACCGCATGTTTTGGTGTATAAGACGAGCAAGCTGACATATGTCGCGGCTAAAGCTGTTGTAAAAGTGAAATATATTGGATTGCCTAACTTGATTCTCGACAGAGAGCTCGTGCCCGAATTGATTCAGGATGAATGCACATCAGGGAACATCACATCTTGCCTTAAGTCCATTGCTAAAGCACCATCTCACCAACTAAAAGGATTCGGGGAGATTAGACAGATACTTGGTAATAGTGGCGCTTCTAAAGAAGTTGCGAAACGGATATTAGAAATTATTAATCCTAGCTGAAGACGGATATTTCGCAGTAATTACAACTGTGACAACCTTCTTCTCAAATGGCATTAAGTCAAGAGCGAAAACCACTTCGTGGTTGATGTTGTCTACTACCCCGCCTTCTGAAGCCACTACTGTAAGAATTACATCTGACTTTCTAGTAAGCGTTCGTGGAAATTTGTCAACTAGATCTACACTTATGTGGTCGTCACTGTCGTTTTCTACGGTCAGCTCCCAGGTTTGGACTACAGTCTTCTTACCAGCAAAAACAGACGATTTACTTTCCTCAGTTTTAAGCTCTCTAGAGCAAAGGACATGAGGATTAGCACCCAACGGCAGGATTAATGTATCGCCAACAGTGGGTAATTCCATGAAAAAACTACCTAGATAAGAATTACCCGATACAACTTGGGCCCAGCCACTCATCAAATCTTTCCCTAACCAGTCTGGACATCTAACTGTTGCGTACCCCTCAGAACTAACAGAAGGGGCAACAAAATAGCGCACATCACCTGATAGTGTAAACTCGTTTATTTCAACTCTAACCGGCTTGCCATCACCATTAACTATGGTATTAGGCTTAACTGTGAAATGATAACGAGCTGATCCTGCGAAAGTGTCATCCTCGAACTCCACTTCATCAGACACTTCCTTCATGTGCATCTCATCAATATATACAAACGTACTATTCGACCTAGCCCCTCGATTTGATATTTTCGATTGAGTATTTGTGGAAACTACCCAGTCCTCAAAATCTGACGGGCTTAGTGAACCGGATGGTTTTCCACTCACTAACACTATATCAGCTCCCTGCCAGTCAACTCCAGAAGATTGAACCACGACAGCATTACGTTGAAAAACCACAGAAGAGCCCACATAATTCACCTCGTACTCTGGCGACCAGCTTGCCGATTTAGTTAAGTAGCTAAGAGTAATAAGAGACGACTTTGGTTTAGCGGCAACATTAGTGAGTATCATATGTACCACCCCTTCTTTATCTGCATCCAAACTTAGCAACTCGTTTTTAATCACGAGTAAGCTACTTAGTTCCTCTTTAATAATCTTTACGGTAATTTCCGCCTCAAGTATTTCTAAACCTATTTCCTGGTTACGCTCTCTTAAAAAGTCAGCCATTTCAATCACATCATCAACTAGCAGCACCTCTTGATGTGAACCTATTTTCCTGTTTGCTTTAAGAAACTGTTTCTCTTCAAGTAAAGTGTTAATCTGAACCTCGAACACTCTAACTCGCTTATCTAGATTGTCGATGGAGAGGCTTACCTCTTCAAGCCGCTCGGATCTAACACCATTGCGGTTTATCACCTCATAACGCATAGACTGAAGGGTAACGCCAGGCTGTAGGTTAATCTGTATGGTGGAAGCGAGAATATCTGCTGCAACGCCTTTGACTTCGACTTCAATTGTAGAACCCGTAAAGCTTACTAAACCCGCATGAGAAACGTGAGCGCCAGATTCGTGAATGGCCACATTAATAACTGGCCACGTTTCCGTTTTCACATCTTGAGAAAAGACGACGTTTTGATTTATTAAAACTAATACAAGAAAGGATAATAATGAGTTTCGAAAAGTCATATTCATGAGAGCAAGTTAGTTAAAGTCCACAGAAAACTGTGTCAACGGAAGCACCATAAGCTATCCACCATCCTAAACCTCCTTCGATGTTTGACAACACATTCGTGGGTGGAGCAAATGGATTACCCTGAGCAGAGTAAGCAGATTCGAAACTCATTACCGCATCAAAAGCTACTTGATCTATGGACTCAAGTCTCACAAGAACAGTATCACCTGTTTTCCAAAAACCATATTCTGCAGTATGAGCGTCGAACTCTGAAGGAGAACGAAACATAGAAAAGGTGAATTGCTGTCCATTAATAAAGCTATCATCCCATGGAGAACCCAGTGGGTAAATGAATGCGGCATCCTTCTTCATCCCCGCTAGCTCGTGCCATTGCGGATATTGGTTAATTCGCATTGAAGACCATCGGTAAGAGTTACCTAAAGTGTCAGGGTCTGTGTAGGTATTGCTAATGTATCCTAGGCTATCCTGGTCAGCTGTGGCTGGGACGAAAAAAAACGTTTCTTCTAATGGCACTATTACATTTAACTTCGAGGTAGCATTAATCTCATAGTCATCGAGAACCACATGTAAATCGTAAACCTTGCCTTCTGCTCCTATCAGGTTAACTTCTGTCAGAGAGGTGTAGGCACAGAGAGGAAACATCGTAAGTGACTGAACACTTACTCCTATTCCTGCTGCAATTAATTCTAACTGTTCCAATGGCAAATCCGAAGTGCATATTTCATCAAGTTCATATGTCTCACCATCGACAGAAACAGTAACATGAGCTCCGCCTAAATAGAAACCATCTAATGGATTCCCTATGGGTGTGAAATACCCCTGTGACTCACTCAACAAAATAAATGGCATCTCTCCATTCCTTATACTACCCTCTACCACGAGCATAGGGTCAGCATCTGGAATGTCAATTTCTATGATTTTCGTGCAGCCTATACTTAGCGCCAACACACTCAATAATAGGATAGTCAGAGGCTTAATGACAAGAGCTTTACAAATAGGTGTAATCATAATACAAAAGTAGATGTACTTAGACCGCTTAGGGCACGTCAGTTTCCCTAAATTCGCAAAACGAATATTGACATGCTGAACAGACGACACATCCGAATTAAGATTTTTCACATCCTCTATGGTTTTTACCAAGACGAAGAGAGAAACGCAGTAAAGGCGAAATCCGCTTTAGATCACAGCATTACAAAGATGCACGAGCTATATCTGTTACTATTAAATATGGTCTCTGACATGCAGGGACTAGCAATTGACCGCATCGAAACTGGGAGAAAGAAACAACTTCCTACTGCAGAAGATTTGCATCCTAACACCAAGTTCGTGCGCAATGCTCCACTAAGAGTACTCGCTAATAGTAAAAACTTGAAGTCTGAGACAGAAGAACTCGGTATGGGATGGGGGAATAAAAGAGAGTTGTTACGCAACATGTTCCGCGACTTAGTTGAAGATGATGAGTATACTGCATATATGGCATCTGATGAGCGTGGTTACAAACACGACAGAGATTCTCTAATTCGCATGTTTAGAAAAAACCTAATCAATCAGGAAGCCTTCCAAGACATGATTGAGGAAGAAAGTATTTTCTGGATAGACGATTTAGATCTAGCGAGCTCCATGGTAATAAAAACAATTAAGTCTATTCAGGAAGATGATGACGAAGTTGAGTTGCTACAGGTTTGGAGAGAGGATGATGACGACAAAGAATTTATGGAGGGTCTATTTGCCCAAACCTTAGCTCAAGGTGAGACTAATGAAGTCTTGATAAAGGAAGGAGCCCAAAACTGGGAGCTTGAACGCATTGCCTTAACAGATAGGATTCTTATGAAAATGGCGTTAGCTGAAGCAAAAGAATTCCCGTCTATTCCGCTAAAGGTTACTCTTAACGAGTATATCGAGCTGTCAAAATATTACAGCACTGAAAAAAGCCATGGCTTCATCAATGGAATCCTCGATCAACTATTCATAAAACTGGTCGATTCAGGTGACATAAAAAAGACTGGTCGAGGACTAGTGTAAACCCCGTTAAACTCAATGAGAGTTAGCATATTTATCTTATTAAGCGCCTGCTTATTTTTCAGCTGTGAGAACACGCCGCCAAGGCTAAGTACTGATCTGATTAATATCCCTGCACCAGATTTGGCACAGAAAAACGCACCACAAAAGACACCGATTATTCAATTTGAAGAAACCCAACTCGACTTCGGAACTATAGCAGCCGGTAAGAGGATTGTTCATACTTTCAAATTTAAAAACACTGGAAACTCGCCACTTCTAATTGCTAGCATTCACACACCTTGTGGCTGCACAGTAGCAAGAGAATGGCCTAGGGATCCCATATCTCCTGGCGGTGAAGGAGAGATTTTAGTGGAGTTTGACTCTAGCGACAGAGTGGGACATCAGGATAAAGAAATTGATGTAATCACGAATGCTATTCCTGCAACAACTAAACTTATCTTAGTCGGTGATGTAATAGGTCCTAATTACACGCCTTCAGACATCAAGTAGAATATTAAATATTAAACGTAACAACATGCTCAACATCTTTTTACTACAAGCTGTCGAAACTACTAGTAGTGGCCCTAAATGGATTCTTCTAGGGGGATTATTCCTAATTATGTACCTCTTCATCTTTCGCCCTCAAATAAAGAAACAGAAAGAATCTAAAGCCTTTAGAGAAGATGTTGCTAAAGGCCAAAAAGTCGTCACGATAGGCGGACTTCACGGGAAGATTGTTTCTGTGAGCGACCTTACTGTGGTTCTTGAACTCGAGTCGGGAAAGGTAAGAGTTGACAAAAACGCTCTATCTCCAACAGGAGCACCAGACGAGGTAGAGGTTCAGAAATAAGAACTATGGCTTCGAATTCTGATAACACCCCTAGAATTTCATTTGGACTTTCATTACTTCCCGTAGTAATTCTAGTAACTGTCTTAGCTGCTGACGTTTACTTTTTCAAAGACGACAGTTCTTATGGTCCTAACCAAATTGCTTTGCTTTTTGCTGCGTTGATCGCAGGGGGAATCGGAATGTGGAAGGGTGTGAAATGGGAAACCATTAACAAAAGTATCGCAAGCAGCATAGGGTCTTCAACCGAGGCTATATTAATTCTACTCCTTATAGGTGCGTTAGCTGGAACATGGCTCATGGCTGGAATCATTCCCGCTTTCATTCACTACGGGTTGATGATATTAACACCTAAGATATTCCTGTTCGCGGCCTGTATTGTCTGTGCTGTGCTTTCACTAGCAACGGGAAGCTCTTGGGGCACAATTGGAACAGTGGGAGTCGCTTTTATAGGTATAGGTACAGCCCTAGGTCTTGAGACTGGATGGGTAGCAGGAGCCATTATTAGTGGAGCATATTTCGGGGATAAGATGTCACCTCTTTCTGACACTACGAACCTAGCCCCTGCAGTAGCCGGGACGGATCTGGTTACGCACATAAAATACATGACTATCACGACGATACCTAGTATCGCGGTAGCACTTATAGTATTTTTAATAGTGGGGTTTTTCGGTGACAACGTCGCAGTAGAGCCTACTATATCTGAGGGGTTTAGCGAAGCCGTTAACTCACTATTCAACATTCATCTGGGGTTATTCATAGCGCCGGTTGCTGTGATAGTATTAATCGCTAAGAAGATGCCAGCAGCACCCGCTTTGTTTATAGGCGTACTACTAGGATCTCTTACAGCCGTAATTTTCCAGCCTCGTGCAATTTTAAGCCTCGTCGGAAATGCAGAGGGATTTAGCTACTTGGGCTCTGCTTTTAAAGCTACGATGACGTCCATGTCCATGGAAACAACCTACCTAACAGATAGTGACCTAGCTAATCGTTTATTTAAAGCGAAGGGTATGGCAGGCATGATGAACACAGTATGGCTGATTATTTGTGCTATGACCTTCGGTGCAGTCATGCAGGCGACTGGGATGCTTAAACGCATAACTGAAGAGATCATCAAAGGTGTAAACAGTGCTGTAGGTCTTATCGCTAGAACTGTGGGTACTTGCATCGCTTTCAACATCCTCGCTTCCGACCAGTACATCGCTATTGTTGTACCTGGAAATATGTTTAAGGAGCCTTTTGAAGACCAAAACCTAGCTCCCGAAAACCTTAGCCGTACACTTGAAGACGCAGGCACGGTCACCTCCGTACTTATCCCTTGGAATACATGTGGAGTTGCTCAAAGTGGTATACTAGGAGTTGCAGTTCTAGCTTATGCTCCATACTGCATCTTCAATTGGGTAAGTCCTATTATGACTATCATTATCGCCTCTCTGGGCTATAAGCTAAAACGCTTAGATTAAATACGAATCTATGCCTCAAAATCAAGACAGCATAGTAATTCGTGGCGCAAGAGAACACAATCTTCGCAACATTGACGTCACCATTCCTCGCAATAAACTTGTAGTTTTTACAGGGGTTAGCGGATCCGGAAAATCAAGCCTTGCGTTCGACACCATTTACGCCGAAGGCTCTAGGAGATATCTAGAAACTCTGTCATCGTATGCTCGACAATTTATAGGCGGATTAAAAAGACCCGATGTCGAAAGTATCATAGGCCTAAGCCCTGTCATAAGCATAGAACAAAAAACCGTCACTCGTAATCCACGCTCAACTGTAGGCACGGTTACTGAAGTCCATGATTTTCTAAGACTGTTATTCGCAAGAGCAGCCGATGCATATTCATTGGAAACGGGTGAACCCATGGTTCGATATACCGATGACGAAATAACTGAGAACATTATCGCTAGGTTCTCCAACACTAAGCTCATCTTACTCGCACCACTAATCAGAGGTAGAAAAGGTCACTACCGCGAACTCTTCGACAACGTAAGAAAACAAGGCTATGTCAGAGCCAGGGTGGATGGTGAAATAGTAGAACTAGATTCCGGATTTAAAGTTGACAGGTATAAGGTTCACGACATAGAGTTAGTTATTGATAGAGTTATCGTGGGTGGGGACTCAAGTAGGCTTAACGCATCTGTACGGACAGCCCTCAAAGTAGGCAAAGGCTCAATGAGTGTTTTAGAACACGGAGTAATAAACCCGAAACCCATACATTTCTCTCGTAATTTAATGTGCCCTACTACGGGACTGGCATACCCAGAACCAGAACCCAACCTTTTCTCCTTCAACTCACCATACGGGGCTTGCCCTACTTGCAACGGCCTCGGCACAATTGCCAAAGTTGACAAAGAGCTCGTGTTCCCAGACCCAAAGAAAAGCGTTAAAAAGGGGGGTATAGCTCCACTCGGAGAATTAACTAGTAACCGAACCTCTAATATCATTGAAGCTATCATTACCTCCCATGGGGTAAAGGCTTCAACGGCTGTAGGAGACCTGAGCGAAGAGCTTATCGGGATAATACTATATGGCACCGATGATATTATCACATTACAAAGTAGATTCAGTTCGAAGGGAGAGGGAGTGAAATACGAAGGGTTAGTCGCTATAGTTGAGAAAGCTGCCACTAAGGGGAAGTCTGTGCCGTTGAAACGTTGGGCTACACAGTTTATGCACAAAGTACCATGCTCGAGCTGTAGTGGAACTAGGCTTAAACCCATTAGCCTTCAATTTAAAGTGGGCGGCAAGGATATCGCGGATCTAGGAGGTTTGGACTTCATTAAACTCTCAAAATTCTTCGACAACATCGAATCTAAACTATCTGACAGACAGAATGTTATCGCGAAGGCTCCACTTAAGGAAATTCGAGCTAGGATAGGATTTATGGTAGAAGTAGGACTCGGATATTTAAGCCTAGACAGACCAGCTAGGTCTTTGTCAGGAGGTGAAGGCCAAAGGATTCGGCTCGCCACGCAGATAGGATCACGACTCACAGAAGTACTTTACATCCTAGATGAGCCATCCATAGGGCTACATCAAAGAGATAATATGAAGCTGATATCAAGCCTCAAAGCACTGAGAGATGCAGGAAATTCTGTAATCGTAGTGGAACACGACGAGGATATGATGCTAGCATCAGACTACCTTGTAGACATAGGACCTGGAGCGGGGAAACTAGGTGGAGAAATAGTTACTCAAGGACATCCAGATAAACATCTAAGCACCGATTCAACTACGGCTAAATACCTTAGAGGCGACCTGAAAATCCCCGTCCCTAATGTGCGCAGAAAAGGAAAAAAGAACATCAAACTTCACGGTGCACGCGGCCATAATTTGAAGAATGTCGATCTCGTATTGCCATTAGGGACGTTTATATGTGTCAGTGGAGTAAGTGGAAGCGGCAAGAGCTCCCTAATCAACCAAACCCTCTACCCTGCTCTGCAGAATCATCTTCACGATCCCATACGCATTCCACTCCCCCATAAAAAGATTACGGGACTAGATAATTTAGATAAGGTGATTGCTATAACCCAAACCCCTATCGGACGTACACCACGATCAAACGCGGCAACGTACACAGGAGTAATGGACCTTATCCGGAAATTATTCACCTTGCTGCCAGAAGCAAAAATTAGAGGTTATAAGGCCGGGAGATTTTCTTTTAATGTCATAGGCGGAAGATGTGAGGACTGTAAAGGAGCTGGTGTGAGAATTGTAGAAATGAATTACTTACCTAATGTTCACGTGCCTTGTGATACATGCGGAGGGAAGAGATTTAATAGGGAGACACTTGAGGTGAGATATAGAGGGCAGAGCATCTCAGACGTGTTAGATATGACAGTGAATGAAGCTGCTGAGTTTTTCGAAGCCTATCCTAAAATCAAGCGCATAGTGTCGACACTAAAGGATGTAGGCCTCGGATATATAAGCCTCGGACAGCCTTCAACAACTCTTAGTGGTGGAGAAGCACAGCGTGTTAAGCTGGCATCAGAGTTAGCGCGAGTAGGCACGGGTAATACACTGTACATCTTAGATGAACCCACCACTGGACTACATTTTCAAGATGTACAAATGTTACTGGACGTGTTAGACAGGCTTGTTAATTTAGGAAACACTGTATTAGTTATCGAGCATCATCTCGATGTGATTAAGGTCGCTGATTACGTGGTAGATTTGGGGCCAGAAGGCGGGATAGAAGGCGGTTATATTATTGCAACTGGTACACCCGAAGAAATCGCTGCTGAATTAAAAAGCGCCACAGGTAAATTTCTTCATAAAGTATTGAATTAACGAAGTTATTCTGACTAAGTTTGGTTAATGAGTAAGAACTTTAAAAGAAAAACGTGGACAGAAATAATGTCGAGAGACAGCTGGTCCATTTTCAAAATTATGAGTGAGTTTGTTGAAGGATATGAATCCCTTCATAGAATCGGACCTTGTGTATCAATATATGGATCCGCGAGAACAGGACCTGAAACTCGAGTATACAAAGACGCGCAAAGAATAGCAACCCTTTTAGCTGAAGCAGGCTATGGGGTAATCACCGGCGGTGGACCGGGAGTTATGGAGGCTGGAAACAAAGGCGCCTTTGAAGCTGGAGGACCTTCGGTGGGGTTGAATATAGAACTTCCTTTTGAGCAGCACGACAACCCATATATTGACAGAGATAAGTCTATTGACTTTGACTACTTCTTTGTGAGAAAAGTCATGTTCGTCAAGTATAGTCAAGCCTTTATTGTAATGCCCGGTGGTTTCGGGACATTGGATGAGTTGTTTGAAGCTCTAACCCTACTCCAAACAGGCAAATTAAAAAAACGCCCTATCATACTTTATGATTCACATTTCTGGGGTGGTATGATAGACTGGTTTACTAAAGTCATGCTTGAAGAATATAAGACTATTTCTGAGGGAGACCCGAATCTAATGACCGTTGTAGACACTCCAGAGGAGGCCGTAAAGGTGGTTACCGATTATCATGCTAAAGAAGATTTACTACCCAACTTTTAACTACTTAATAATGAAACATTCGCTATCGTGTTTGATTTGTTTTCTAGCTTTGTCTACTATTAGCATAGCTCAAGATGAAATGCCATATACAGCTGTGTTATTTACTGATGATTACATTCCTCTAGATGACTGGTATCCTTTGAACGTAGCCGAGATGTGGGATGTTCCCATTGTCACTCTCAACCTGCAGTTTGACTTCCCTTGCTTCGGCGATACAGCTACAATAGTTAGATTAACTGATATAGGTGGAGGAATAGATGTTTATACACCAGATGGTGGATTTCATCTTATAAGCGGAACTACTATAGATATTAATGATGTCCTCAATGTATTAGATCCATCAACATCCATAGGCTCAACTCACCGTTTCACAACTGTGGGAGAATCCCCAAACAGAATCTATAAGTTGGAATTCAACAACATAGGGTTTGATTATGAGATGCTTGTGACTGGAGGCGCAGCTTCTACGGCTAACTTTCAAATATGGCTTTATGAAAACGGCATGATAGAGATACATTATGGACCTAATACTGTAAATAATATTGATGACATTACATTCTGGTCATCAATGTCTGCTGGGCTTTCAAGCTACTGGGACTTTCAATACTTTACTGCTCATTTCCTCTGGGCAAATGGATCTCCAGAGGTGTTAGGCTTTCCTTACTATGAAAATGTAGAGTTCGACTCCCTGCAAGTGAGCCCTGATTTTACAGGGTGGACAGGCTGGCCTGAAGACGGGCTTGTTTATAGATTTAACTATGATCATTCTCCTATCATAGATGTAAGTGAATTAGAGACGACTAGATACACTGTCTACCCTAATCCATCTACAGAGAGGGTTACTATCTCATCTTCAGTAGTGGGCAAGGAGATGAATCTAATTATCTACAATCCCGAAGGAAAGGAAATATACAGAACACTGGTTTTAAAAGAAACCACCATTGACACATCAAGCTGGAGGGCTGGAGTGTATACAATTTCATGCAATGGAAGGTTCAGCAGTAAACTTATTGTGAATTAGTATTTAACTGACATACTGACGTAGAAAGCCATACAACTTTACTGACAGACAGACTTAAAACGATACCTCCGTTATAGTCCTGTGTCAAGCTGACATGTTTTTTAATGAAAAAAGGTAATGGCATATTCATTGTTATTATGAGGATTAATAACAAAAGAAAAATTACCAGATGGCTACCACGAAAACGAAAAAAGCTAATACTACAGCAAAGAAGGGAAGTATTAATGTAACGACGGAAAACATCTTTCCTATCATTAAGAAATTCTTATACAGCGACCATGAGATCTTCTTACGTGAATTAGTTTCTAACGCAGTTGATGCCACCCAAAAATGTAAGACTTTAGTGTCAGTGGGTGAGTTTAGTAAAATGGCAAAAGACCCTCAAGTAATAGTTAAGATTGACGCAGAGGCGAAGACCATCACTATTAGCGATAAGGGGGTAGGAATGACAGGGGAAGAGGTAGACAAGTACATAAATCAAATTGCTTTCTCAGGAGCTACAGAGTTTCTTGATAAGTACAAGGACGATGATGCAAAACAGGCCATCATAGGTCACTTCGGGCTAGGGTTCTACTCATCTTTTATGGTTGCAGAAAGAGTTGACATTATCACGAAAAGCCAAGTCAAAGGCAGCCAAGCTGTAAAATGGAGCTGTGACGGATCACCTGACTACACTATTGAAGATGTAAAGAAGAAGAGTGCTGGAACAGATATTATTCTTCACATAGCTGAAGACAGCCTTGAATTCCTAGAAGAGCAAAGGCTAAGCGGAATTCTTAACAAGTACTGCAAATTCATGCCCGTTGACATTGTGTTCGGAACACGTTCAGAAATGCAAGATGACGCTAGCGGAGATAAGGATGACGATGGAAAGGTGAAACAAATAAGTGTTGATGTGCAGAACATCATTAACAACACCTCTCCTGCTTGGATGCTGAGGCCTTCAGACTTAAAAGAAGAAGACTACTCGAAGTTCTACAGAGAGCTTTACCCTATGAATATTGAGAATCCGCTCTTTAATATTCACTTAAATGTAGATTTCCCATTCAACTTGACTGGAATACTCTACTTCCCACCACTGAAGAAGACGATGGATCTTCAGAAGAATAAGATACACTTATACTCAAATCAAGTATTTATAACTGATAATGTTGAGAACATAGTCCCTGATTTTTTAACTATGCTACACGGAGTTATTGACTCTCCAGACATCCCTCTGAACGTCAGTCGCTCTTACCTACAGGAGGATGCTAACGTAAAGAAAATATCTGGATATATCTCTAAAAAAGTATCTGACAAGCTAGCTTCAATGTTTAAAAACGACAGAGTAGCATTTGAGACTTTATGGGATAATCTAAGGATATTTGTTGAGTATGGTATACTTACCGATGATAAATTTGCAGAGCGTTCTCAGAAATTCTATCTATACAAAGACACCGAAGGGAAGTGCTTTACATATGATGAGCTTATTGAAGCTGTAGGTGAAGTCCAAAAGGATAAAAATGGTAAAATAATCATCCCTTACACTTCGGACGCTATCACTCAGCACAGCTTTGTAAATGAAGCAACTGAAAGAGGCTACAAAGTCGTTACAATTGAAGGACCATTAGCGGCACACATCGTGGGTAAGCTTGAACAGTCACACAGTGATATTCAGTTTAAGCGAGTAGATTCAGATATAATTGAGAAATTAATCGAAAAAGAAGAAACAGAGACAAGTATTCTTGACGATAAAGCTCAGGAAACCCTTACTCCTGTTATCACAAGCGCATTCCCTGCCGAAGGTTATGATATCAAATTCGCCGCTATGTCACCATCTTCCGCACCCTTTGTTATTACTAGGTCCGAGTGGATGAGACGGATGAAAGAACAGCAAGCTGTAGGTGGAGGGGGCTTTCAAATGTTCGGAGAGATGCCAGATAAATACGATGTTACAGTAAACTCTAACCACCCTCTTGCTATGCAGTTATTAGAAGAGAAAAACGAGGACAAACGCAACCTAATTGCCAAAGAAGCAGCTGATCTAGCTCGATTATCTCAAGGTATTTTAGAAGGAGAAGAATTAGCATCATTTATTTCTAGAGGATTTAAGAAGTTAGAGAGGTAATACATAAATCTCAACTTATATTAGTGGCTTATCATTTACAATAGATATGACCCTAAGAACTTTCGTGAAAGCATTTACATTAGTTTTTGCTGCTCTAGTTATTACACCTAATTCAGCTGACGCTCAGTTCTTTAAAAGGAAGAAAAAAACAGATAAACACAAGGATGAAAAATCAGCGTCTAAATCTGGATTCAAATCAATAAGTGAGATTACTGAGTCCTCTGAGATGTTTGATGGTTTGTTCGCTATTTATAGGGACACATTATCTGGCGAATCATGGATGGTTTTAAGCGAGAGTGAATTAAACAGTGAATTTATATACTTTTCCCAAGTAGAAGACGGAGTATTACAAACAGGCAACTTCAGAGGCAGCTATCGCGGTAGTAAGGTGATTAGCTTTGAGAGATATTTCGACAGAATAGAAGTAAGGGGTGAAAACACTTCCTATTATTTCGATCCAGAAAGTCCATTAGCAAAAACTGAAGATGCGAACATAAACACGCCAATTTTAGCTAGCTTGAAGATAGAAGCAATGGATATCGGGAATGATTCAACTGAAACTTTGTACTTGATTTCTAGTGATGAATTATTCTTATCTGAGAAGGTCGCCATGATCAAGCCTCCTTCACGACCTGGCTCGAAAAGTCCTTTAGGAAAACTATCCGCAGACAAGACAAAAATCACGGACTTTAATAATTACCCTGAGAATATTGAAGTTGTAGTTGATTACGTCTATGACAACCCTAACCCGTCAAAGGGGGGCACAGCAGTAACAGACGCTAGATATATTACGGTCTCGTACAGACACGCCATTCTTGAAATGCCTAGCGAAGGGTTTACACCTCGTAGAGATGATGCGAGAATAGGATTCTTTATGACTGAGGTAAATGATATGACGAGCACCAGCTCAACACCTTGGAATGACATGATTCATAGGTGGAGACTTGTGAAGAAGAATCCCGATGCTCAACTATCCGAACCCGTTAAGCCTATAACATGGTGGATAGAAAACACAACTCCATATGAATTCAGAGATTATATTAAAACAGGAGTCGAAAAATGGAATCTAGCTTTCGAGAAGATAGGATTTAAAAATGCTATCGTAGTTAAAATACAACCTGACGATGCAACATGGGAAGCTGGAGATATCAGATACAACGTATTAAGATGGACCTCCTCTCCTTCTGTTCCGTTTAGTGGATATGGACCGAGTTTCGTAAACCCTAGAACTGGGGAAATACTTGGCGCTGATGTTATGTTGGAATTTGCAGGCATGGCTGGACGACTCTGGAAATCAAGTGTCTTTACAGACAATCAAAACGAAACAGAGGAACTCACAACACGAGCAAGAACGGCTGAGTTAATGAACCGTTGTGATGTGGGGGTATCGATGGCGCACAATGCTTTATTCTCCATCTCAGCTATGAAAGTGCTAGATTTAGATGCTGAAGAGCATGCTGAGTTTGTTCGACAAACACTTCACCGACTTAGCCTTCACGAAGTAGGGCACACTCTGGGATTAAGTCACAATATGCACGCAAGTACCATGTTGTCTCCTGAAGAATTAAAAGACCCAGAGGTGGTCGCAGTAAACGGCATGTGTAATAGTGTAATGGAATATCCAGCTATTAATTTCGCTCGTAATCCTGAAGATCAAACCTTATACTATGACGACTCCCCTGGCCCATACGATTATTGGGTGATTGAATATGGATATAGTGAAGGCCTTAAAGATCCTAATCTCGAAGAGGTAAGGCTAGAGGCTATTCTCTCGAAATCAAATTCTGAGCTATTACAATTCGGTAATGATGCTGATGATATGAGGTCAACAGGTAGGGGCATCAATCCAGACGTAAATATTTATGACCTATCAAACAATCCTGTTGCATATGCTTCAGAGCGTTGTGAACTAGTAAATGACTTGTACTCTGGATTAATTGATAAATACGGCACCGAAGGGAACTCATTCCACGATTTAAGTAGGGCTTACATGACTCTTAGAAGCGAGTACGCCATTCAACTAAGAGTGATGACAAGGCAAATTGCTGGAATACGTTATAACAGATCTGGCCCAGACAACATCGGCACTGACAAACCATATACTCCATTAAGTATCTCTGAACAAAAAGCTGCACTAGACGCACTCTCCAAATACGCCTTCGAGGCTCACGCATTTGATGCCGCTGAATCCACGTATGCATATTTACAGCAACAAAGAAGAGGGTTTGGGTTTTACGGGAGCAGTGAGGATCCTAAAATCCACTCACATGTGTTGAACTCACAAATGGCGGCTGTAGTTCACCTTACGCATCGCAATGTGCTTCAAAGATTATCTGACACTAGATTGTATGGCAATGATTATGATGTCGCTTCTTATATCAGTGATCTTACTGACGCTATATTTAAGTATGATTTAAACAAAAGCGTAAACACATTCCGGCAGAATCTGCAGGTAGCTTATGTAGAACAGCTTTTAAAGGCCGTCGATTCTAAAAGTCTATACGACAGAGTTTCTAAAGGAGTTATCATACGTGAATTGAAAGCTATATATAAGTCACAATGGGATGCTAGATCACCTAACGCTTTAACTAGAGCTCACAGAGATCACATTATTCATATCATTGACCAAGCGTGGAAACTATAGAAATTTAGATTTAAAATGCTTTTGAGTATTAAAGAAA
>Ga0114994_10000256_pt1 | contig 33466 bp, 20 predicted proteins | sample ArcticOcean_MG_C_9_FD_87043 | JGI IMG/M metagenome (GOLD analysis project Ga0114994, IMG submission 87043) | Marine microbial communities from western Arctic Ocean - ArcticOcean_MG_CB2_152 | ecosystem: Environmental > Aquatic > Marine > Oceanic | place: Arctic Ocean: Canada Basin | collected...
ACGGCGTCGAGGGCCCCGGCGAAGGCGTCGACCCACGACTGGTCGCCGAACGCGGCCTTGCCGGCGCCCTTGTGCAGCCCGGCGGCGAACTGGGCCTCGATGGTGGCGTCGGCGCCGAGGCCGACGTTGTCGCCGCGCTTCTTGGACTCGATGTACTTCTCGTTGCCCTGCTCCTGCTTGCCGAGGCCCTTGCCCTCCTTCCAGCCCATCGACGCCATGAGCTTCTGTGACACATCACTGTAGGCACCGGGCTCGGCGGCGCCGCGCAGGGCCGCCGCGGTCGGCGGGCTCTTCATGGCGTGCTGGCTCTGTGCTGTTGTGCTGCTGTGAACACTGAGCTTTGCTGTGGTGCTGCTGTGTACTGTGCTGCAGTGCTCAGAGATCTGCTGTTGGCCACGCGTGAAACCAATTTATGTGAACGTAACGATCTAACCGGATGCCTTATTAGCTACGGAGAGAAAACCCGTTCATCGCTCGAATCGACCAAGAGGTACTAAGTATAGGATTGGAGCTCCTTGAATCGACGTAAAAAACAATCGAAGCCACCGGGCTAGCACGACACCCAGGCCTACTCCCCGGAGCGTTCGAAATGAGAAAGGACCGTTAGGCCCCGCCGCAGCGCGCCACCCGCTTATTCCAGGCCCACGCGTAGAGCGCGCCGTCGAAGGCCACGGACTGGCGCACGAGCGCCGCGTCCCCTTCGCCGAGTTTGGGCGGCGCGTGCCTGTCCCGCGCGGCCTGGCCCGGCAGCGCCTCCGCGAAGAGGATCAGGTCGAAGGCGGCCAGCACCCGTTTTGCGGTATTGAGGTCCGCGCGCGTCACCGGGTCGCGCCGCACGGGGCAGCCCCGCAAACAGGTCTCGAGGTCGAGCACGTAGTGCTGGGGGCATCGGGCCGTGAAGGCCCTCACAAAATAGTCACTCGTAAAACGACTCGCCAGGAACTGCGGCGGGTTCGACCCCCTGTCCCGCCACTTGGCCCACGTCTCCGCGAAGGGCTGGTTCCGGTGCGACGGCTGGGCGTAGTACGCCGCGACCGCTCTATCTACCGGTTGGCGCAACACGGTCGCCAGGAACACTTTGTGCGTCTCAAAAGTTGGCAAACACCGCGGATCGAAGCCGAGGGCCTCCTGCACCCAGAACAGTTGCTTGTACGACTGGTGCCGGTGGTCGTGCCACCACTGCTTCTCGTGGCCGCGGTGGGCGAACGTGGTCGTGTTCACCAATTCACCTTCCAAGTACTTCTGGACCCAGCCACTCGAGCTCTTGGCGTTCTTCCGGAACAGGCTGATGCCGCCCGTCCGCCGCACGTGGCCACTTCGCGGGTGCGGCGTCAGCGTTTGTTGGTGCGCGTGGCGCCGGATGAGGCGCGCGGGGTCCTCGCAGCCGTCGTCCAGGGTCGCGTTGTGGACCGCGCGCGCGACCGGGAGCAGCAGCAGCACCGCCCGGGCAGCACATGTTTGGGGTCGCGTCGCCGGCGCCATCGATGGGCCGCGGCGGCGTTCGCTCGACCGGTCGAACCGCACAGGCAGCCCGCGCGGCGCAGCGCACGTCGGCGCGTTTGTAGTAATTCGAGGCTGGCAAAACTTAAATTTGGGCTGCCGATGCTGGTAAACTGGCAGCCTGGGAAGCACAGCGGTGGCAAAAACCGCGCAAACCAGTAGACAGCCCGATCACCGCGCAGCGCTGGCAAGCGAGCGCGGGCCTGGTCGAGCACAGCGCAGGCAGGCAACGCCATGAGGACCCTCCTCGGCCTCGCGCTGCTCTTCCAAACGCGCGCGCGCATGGGCACGCCCTGCCGCGCGGGCACCACGGAATGCAAGCTGGTCAACGCGCAAAAGATCATTCGCCAGCACGCGGACGCGGCTAGAAGAGCCGCGCTGGAGGCGCGCGACGCGGCGAAGATGGCGCGCGCGACGTCCGTCGCGCGCGAGGCGGCGTCCCGCGCCTTAGCGAACCTGCTCAATACCCCGAGGCACGTGGCCGCGGCGCGCGCGGCCCTGGCCCAGACCCGCTCGAGTTCTGACGCCGTGAGGCGCTTGGCCGAAAATCTTGACCGCGCCACCGTCGTAGATTTAGCATTGGCGGCCGTGAGAGCGGCGGACGAGGCGACGCAGGCCCAGGTCGCGGCGGCTGCCGCGCGCGCGGCGGCTCGAGCAAGCGAGGGCGCGCAAAGATCCGACGCGCAGCGCGCCTGGCACTCGGGCGACGTCCGTTTGATCCAGCGCATGGCCCGGAAGGCGGAGGACGCCCTGGCCATATGCGAGGAGGTGGAGCGGCGCCATAGGCACGCGACCAGTGTGGACGAGGCCCAGGTCGCGGCGGAAGCGGTCGAGGTCCAAGCTAAAGTAGCGCATAGAGCCGCCTACGAAGCGCGCGTGACGGCGACGCACATCGCCTACGGCGCGGACGAGGCGCGGGGCCGCTCGGCGGAGGCGTCGGATCTGGCGATGACGCACGCCGTCGAGGCGGCGGCCGCCGCGCGCGAAGCCAAGCCGTTAGGCGTGGAGGCGGCGGTGTTGGCGAAGCGAGCGATCGCCACGACCCGCATCTGCGCGTCTTCCCAGCGCAACGTGTCGCACACCCAAACATGTGCTGCCAAACGGCCGCGGCCCCGGGTGCCGGGGCCGGTCAAAACGAACGAGGACTCCCCGGACTGGAACGAGCTGGGCTTCTACGCGAAGCGCTTCGAGGCCCAGACCTTGGTTTCCCCGAGGCACATGCTCAGTCATGCGAGCTTCGACCATCTAGCGGCGTTCAACCCTTCATTGGTGGCCTTGCCGGCGCGCATAGCCAAGGACCTTCGGCAAAAGTACCCCGCGGCCGCGTACGTGGCGGCGGTGCGCCACTCGTGGGGCCAGTGCCAGCGGTTCCGGTCGCTGTACAAATTGAGTCAGTACGTCGTCTACGGCGCGGCCAGGACCGACGCCGAGGCGCCCGGCCGGCACTCGTCGATCGTATTACTGGACGCGAACTTTTGTGTCTTAGATATTGCCCAACAGGACTTTGTGGAGGAGTTGGACCGGCCGAATTCTGTGGGCTGGCTCGCGGAAGATGTTAAACTTTTAGAGCACCAGGGCCGCATTCTAGCAACTTTAGTTATGTCTTCGGAATCCGGCAAGTACTTCCAGAGCGGCTTCGCGCAGCGCTTTGTCATCCAGGAGCTTGTGCTGGAGGTACGGAATGAAGCGTTCCAGGCCTGGTTCTCGACGCCGTCGCACGAGGTCTTTCCCGCGCTCGCCAACTACTCGACGGCGTCGCAAATCCGGAATATCGGTCTAGTGGTGCTCGAGGGCAAACTGCTGTTCCTCACCTTTCTGGGGTTGCAAGCCGAGCTGCAGCCCGCATTGCTCCCCTTGTCGGATTTGCCAAATACGCTCCCTTTACTGGGCCACTTCGGCAAGTGGCTCCATAATAACGTCAACCCCTTGGTCATGGAGGACCGGGGCATGTTCCTGGTCGTGGGCCACGAGCACGAGCACGCCATGAAGGACCGGGTCTTCCAGACGACGTCCTGGCACACGTACCTGCACTACTTCATGCTGTTCAATTCGAGCGCGCCGTACCACTTGTTGTCGCGGTCGCCGCCCTTTTGCTTCTCCGAAGTTTCAAATGGCAAGTGCGACCTCATCCAGTTCGTTTCCTCCCTGACGTGGGCGTCGCCGGCGCGCGACGCGGTTATTGTCGCGTACGGCGTGAACGACTGCGAGGCGAGCTTCGCGCGCATCGACCTAAAGTCCGTGCTGGAGTTCACGGTCGGCTGCGGCCTGGACTGGCGGCTCGAGGCGGCCCAGAACTACGCGTCGCACAGCTTCCAGCTGCAGGCCCAGGTCGCGCTGGGGGAGAATGCCGCCTAAGTAGAGCGAAGGGAAAGCGCGGGGCGCGCCATCCACCCGGTGCTGATGGGTGTCGTGTTTATATTTTTTTAACCGTGCACCGACCTTAGGCAGCCATCAAACCGCACCAACCAGAACGTATCCCGAACGGACCGCCGGAAGGTGCCGGCGCCACTTTGCGCGCCCGCTTATTGGAAGTGCGTCGACGGCCGGTTGGCCGTGAACGTGCTCCGGAACTTCTTCTCCGGCGCCCGCATGACGCGGTGCGGCAGCGGGAACTTGACGTCGGCCTTGGCGAACTGCATCGTCGCCGGGCGCTTCAGGTCCGCGTTGTTCTCCACGATCCCTGTGCGGATGATCTGGATGCTGCGCGGGCGTGCCCGGTGGCGGCCCGCCATCTCGCTGTAGAGCTGGTCGATGGCGCTCGTCAGCTTCGTGTCGCGGTACTCGCGGTACATATTGTGCGTGCCGCTGCGCGAGTTGTAGCGCAGCATCACGTAGTACGTCTTGACGACGCGGTCGTTCTTCTCGCGGATCTCGTTCACGTCGAGCACCTCGCCCGTCGTCTTCTTCATCTTGCGGTACTGGTGCATGTAGTACCAGAAGCGTGACCGCGCCAGGACCTCGTTCGGCGCGAATAGTTTCATGCGGTAGACGGGCGGCTCCGGCTCGGTCGGCGTCGGCGCCTTGCGGCCGATCACCTGGTAGAGCTTGAAGCGTCCGACGGAGGGCGGCATCCTGTCGGCGGCGGCCTTCGAATAAGCTTATTTATATACCGGCGAGTCTCGTTGCGAGATGACCTGAGGGGAGCGACGCGGGTGAGGGAAGCGCTCGGAGATCGGCGGCGGCGAGCGCGCGGCGGCGGTAGCGCGCGGGTGTGGGTGTGTGCGCACGAGACGACGCCGTGCGCCCGAGGCGACGCCGTGCGTCCGAGGCGATGTCAATCGCCCGAGGCGACGACGTCGGGCTCCCGAGACGACGTCGGAGCACGTCCGGCGCGCTCCTCTCTCTCAGAGAGACGGCGGCGCGCCGCGCGGCAGCAGTGTCGTCGGCGTGCGCCGAGCAGTCCTGCTGCTCGGCGGTGGCCGGCGGCGCGCGCTCGCCGAGCTCGGCTTTGGAAGTCGCTGCTCAGCGACTATAGCGACTAAAGCTTTGCGCGGCCGTGGAGTCCGCGCAGTCTTCTCTCGCGCGCTGCGGCTGGCCGTAGAGTAGTTTCGCACGCGGTACAGTACCGGTTGTCGGCTTGGCGACGTTCTATTAGCTAGCTGGATGCGCTGTTTCGAGGCTAAAAAAACACTCGCTTTTCTCGCCAAGCGTGCGGGTTCCTAGTTTAGGGAACCGAGAGGGGTAAAAGCGAGCTCTGGGGCCAAGCGCGGGACGTGATGGACGCCCTGAGGGACCTGGAAGATTTTGGACTTCGGCGAGAACCCGCACGCTATAAAACCCGCACGTTGTTTTTCATTTTTGCGCCCGGCCGGGCAGCCCCCCGAGCAGTCGTAACACACGCTGCGTACGAACATGGTGGGATTTCATTGACACCGCGGAGGCAGGCTGCCCCGAGGATGCGCGTGCTCGCATGGTCACTCGCCGTGTGCGCCGCGAAGCAAGCGGAGCCGGGCTCGAAGCGCCTGGTGATCGTCAGCGGGCCGCGCACGGGCTCGTCGTTATTGATCCAGATGCTGCGGAGTTATGAGGACGAGGTCCTCATGCACGGGGAGCCCTTCCACGAGTTTGATATAAGAAGCTCGTCGAAGGACGGCTTCGACGGCAATATTAAAATAGAGGACGCCGTCTTCGACCAGCGCCACGCCAACCCGTCCCGACTGCTCGAGGCCATCACGGCCACGGCCACGAAGGAACTCGTGGGCTTCAAGCTCTTCCGGAAGCACGTGCCCATGCAGCGGCTGGGGGACGTCTTGCAGTGGGCGACGCACGTCATCTGGCTCACGCGCTCCAACCAGCTGGCCCAGTACGTGTCGATTTGTCTGGCCCTGCGGAGCGGCGCGTGGGTGCAGTACGGTGATTCCAAATTGGACAAGGCCGAGCTCCGGGTTAGGGGCGCGCAGCTCAAGCACGCGCGGCGGACGAATAAAGTGACGCTCAGCGACGAGTACTTCCGCCTCTGGCGGGGCGCGCAGAGCGAGTTTAGCGCCTACGCGGACGGCATCATGACGCTGCTGAGCGTGGAGAAGCAGGCGCCCCGCATCCTGCGGCTCTCGTACGAGGAGGACCTCTGCGCGCCGCAACTGCGGAACGTCGGCGCCCGCGTCCGTCAAGACGCCATCGCCGCGACACATGTTGCTCGTCCGCGTCCGCCTTGACCGGTGTCCCCGCAGGCCACCGCCGCACGCGTCGCGGCCTTCCTGGGCCTGCGCAGACCGTCGCGGCCCGCGCGGCTGCCGCTCCGGCAGGGCCGCGACGACCTCTCCGACCGCGTCGCCAACTGGGACGACGCGTTCGTGCGGGCCGCGCGCGATCAGTTCGCGGCGACGCGCTGCCGGGCGGCCGCGCCGCGCCATGTCCGTGACCCCGGCGCCGCGCCCCGGCAACCGGGCGACCCCGTCGCGGCCGCGAACGCGATGCTGCGCGCGCACGGGTCGTTCGAGGAGCGGCTGGAGCGCCGGGAGAGGGAGCTCGACGACGGGAAACGACTGGAGGCGCTCGAGGCCGCGCGCGCGCGGGAGCGGCGCGCGACAGACGCGACGCGGCTCGCGCGGCGCGAGACCGCGGACCGCGAGCGGCAGGCGCGCGCCGACCGGTTGGCGGCGCGTCTGGGCCCGGAGGGCCGCGCGCGCCTCGACATGATGCTCGCGGCGCGCGCGGCCGCCAAGGCGGCGCGCGCGCTGGGCCGGCGGCGACTCCTCGAGCGGGACCTCGACGAGGAGCGGAACGTGTGCATCGAGGGGCGGGAAGTGTTGATGGGCATGACGCGCGGCGTGGGGTGAGATAAATCATCTAAATACTGTCTCTGACCTGTCGCCAGGCTTGGAGGCCACGGGTTTTTTGCTCTCTCGTTTTTGGCGGACCTGTCAGGACGTCTCGCACGAGCCGCAGAAGTTGCAGGACGCAGCTTACTGTATCGCTACGTCGCCGGAGGTTCGTAGCTAATACATTTCTCTCGGCCGCGATCGCTGCGGCATCCTCGGCACGGTAAGTAGGACTGCAGCTCCCCAGTGCGGCGCCGCGTACAAGCGAGACGGATATGGGCAAAAAGCTGACCGCCACGCTCGCGAAGAAGCAGCGCAAAAAGCTGACGAAGGGCCACGTGCCGCGCGCGCTGCACGGCGACGGTCGCGGGCGCGCGGGTGAGGGACGCCGCCGCGGGCCGGAAACGAGACACGTGCAAGACGCCGCGAGCCAGCCGCCGCCGCCGCCGCCGCCGGACGCGCGGCGCAGCGGCGGCGCGTCGCTCAAGAAACGGCGCCGCGAGAAGCGGCCGAAGGAAGAGTCCCTCAAGGCGCGGCGGCGCACGAGCAGCAACGCGCCGCTGCACGCCCTGACGAGCGCGGCGCCGCGGGCGGAAGCCACGCTCCCGGCGACTCCGCGCGTGACGCCGGCCAAGGCCGAGCCCCTCTGGGAGGGCGCCTGCCGCGCGGCGCCCGCGGTCAGTCGGCCCACGCCGGCGGCGCCGGCGCCGTGCACGCCCCGCGCGTGCGCCGAGCGCGCGCGGCTGGCGGAGCGCGCGCGGGACCGGCTGTCGCGCGAGTTCGGCGCCCGCGCCAGGAAAGCGGGGCCCGCGCCGCTCCTGGCGTTCGAGCGGTGGCAGCTCGCGACAGGTAATGAAACGCCGACGAGCGCCGGGGACGCTGGTGCACAAGCCTTGGCGGACGAGTTGAGGAGAGCGGGCCTGTCTCCGGACGCGGCCGCCGAGTGCGTCCAGGTGGCGGCGGCGGGCAACGCCGCCGACTGGGGGCGCGCCACCGCGGCGGGTATCGTAAAGGTGACGGAGCACCGCCACACTTTTGATGTGGAGTTACTGGAGTCGGGGAGGCGCGTCGGGCGGCTCTTCAAAATCAATAGGGCGCACCACGCCAAGCTACTGCAAATGCACGCCCATTTTGGAGAAGGGTCCTTCGAGGACGAGGTGTACCGGGTGCTGTCGCGCTACTGCGGCAGCGCGGGCCACGGCTTCCACGCCGCGCTGCCATCGCAAGCTTTTGAAGTTCTAAGAGACGTCGGTGGCGTCTCCCTCGAGTGCTTCGCGTCGCCGCTCAATTGTTTCTTCGCGCCCTTCTGCTCGGCGGCCCTGGAAGACGACCGGAGCTTCGGGAGCCTGGGGTCCTTCTTCGAGTTCTGGCCACTGAGTGGCAGCTACGAGTGCAACCCGCCGTTTGTCGAGGACGTGCTGGCGAAAGCGGTGAAGCATTGCGAAGTATTGCTCACTGCGTCATCAGAACCGCTCTCCTTCGTCGTGATCGTGCCGGGCTGGACCGACTCCCCGGCCTTCCAGCACTTGGCGCGGTCCCCCCATTTGCGCGGCCGCCTCGTCATCGCCGCGGCGGACCACGGCTTCGTGGACGGCGCCCAGCACAGCCGCAGGGACCGGCACCGGGCATCGCCGTACGACACGGCGTGCTTCTTCCTGCAGAACGACCAGGGGTTCAAGACGTGGCCCCCTGCCCGGACCAAGCCCGCGCTCCGCGACGCCATGGCCTCGGGCATACCCACACCCGCCGAGGCGGCGCGCCGTTTAAAAGCGGGCCGCGGCCAGGCGCCCGAGGATGGGAGCGGCGGCGTCTACAAGGGCAAGGCGAAGAACCGGCGGGCGGCGCCCGGGCCCGCTATCGACCGCGGCGCCGCACCGCGCGCCGACGAGGTGAAGCCGAAGAAGAAGAAAGCGAAGAAAAAGGGGAAGAAGATCCCGGGCGTAACCTGTTTCATGTGAACACGAGTACTAGGATGCAAGACCCTTATGACAACAAAATAGGTATGGTGGCGCGAGGCCGTCAGGCGAAGGCCGCGTCCGAGAGGGCGGAGCCCACGTCGAACAACGAGGGCGCCGCGTTCTCCGGGGGCTGGTCCACATGCAGCGCCACGACGGAGTCGGGCGACACGTGGGCCACCGCTTTTGACGCGGGCGCCAGGCCCGCGCGGCGCGCCTGCTGGAACAAAGCGTCGATGGCCGTGGCCCGCAGCCCCGGGACGCAATTCGACAGCGCCAGGCACGCCTGGGCCGCGGCGCCTCTTTTGGAAGACTGCGGCGCGTCCCGGAACGCGACGCCCGCGATCGCGGCCGCCGCGACGCGCCGCGCGTCCTTCGCGGCGTCATGTGGAAAATGGGTCGTCAGCTTCCGGGCGAACGCCGCGGCGCGCGCTTCGTCGGACGGCGCCAGCAGGAACGTCGTCGAGCGCCGCGCGAGGCGGTCGCCGAGGACGGCCACGAAGGCACAGGCGGACGCCGCGGGCGCCGCGGCGTCGCCGCCGCTCGCCTTCACCAAGGCAGTGAATGCCCTCCCAACGGATGTCGCATCCATAGCTTCAGCACAAGCGCGCGCGACGTCGTCGGGGTGTAACGGATAAGCCTCGGCCTGGCTCGCGGCGAGGACCACGGCGCACGCGGTCGCGTCGCCCTTCTCCGGCTTCGGGCGCTTGGCGGCGGTCGCCTTCCGACCCGCCGCGGCCGCCGCCTTCAGGGCGTCCGACGAGGCTTCATGTAATAAGGAGCGCGCTCTAGTTCTCACGTGCTCCGGGAGCTGCAAACGGTCGCCTAAGACGTCCAAGGCGGCGAGGGCCTCCGTGACTCGAGATCTACGCCGCGCCTCCGCGGCCTTGAGTTGTTCGAGCGTCGCACCTCCTTCGGCGCCCCAGCCCGCCTCGTCCTGGCGTTTCCGCTTGCGCTCGTCGTCCAACGCTTCCACATCAATATCGTTGGCCTCGTTGACGTGGGCTTGTCTAAACCGCGTCATCTCGCCGCCGCTCGCCTCCAGTCGTAGCGCCGAGTCGTCGACCTCCAGCCGATCCCTCAGGACCGTGCCGCAGCTCCGGCAGACGACGTCGCCGGCCGACGCGTCCACGATAACGTCGCCGGATCTACAAGTACTGCAGTGCGTGGGGTAGGTGTCCTGGCGGATGAGGGCGTTCATCGTCCCGCAGGAGCGCGCGCGCCGGCAAGCGAGACCGGCGACCCAGCGAGGATGAGCTCGAGGGCCGCGGGGCGCACGCCTGCCGAAGTTGCGCCTTTGCCAGCGAGCAGCGGAGGTCGTCACGCTCCGCGCCGCCTAGCGCTGCGAACCCGCGCCTCTCGCGACAAATCTAAGGGTCGGCTTTTTTTTTGACGTGCAAAACCCGTTTTGCAATCAAAGAAGCGTGCAAACAGCTGTCAGTTTATCGCCGCACGCCTGGTGAGCGGTCGCGACGCGTCCCGCGAGAGTTACTGCGTGCCGCTTTTGGGCTTTTCATGGGCTGTTTTTCAGCCGCGCTCGCTACCGTGCATCCGCCCAGGCGCAGACCCTCCGTTGGAGGCACCGGCAGGGTTGGCTGCTTGGCGACCACACAAGCAAGGCCGAGAACGCATCGCCGCGCTGAAGGAAGGGAGGGAGCGAGAGCCCTCCAGCCTCCAGGCAGCTGGGCATCCGGCACAGGGGCATAGCATGGTCGGCGAGGCCGCGCCGACGGCGGTCGCGGGCCTGGACTTCGACCCCGTCGAGCTGCTGGAGACGGAGCTCAAGGCGGCGGACCGCGCGCGACGGTTGAGAGCGGTGAAAGGATTGAGTGCCATCGCCGTGGCGTGCGGCGAAGAAGCGGCGAGGACGCGCGTCCTGCCGGTCCTGGAAGCGCACGTGAGCGCAGGCGGCGAGGAGGACGAGGTCCACTTGAGAATAGCGGAGGTGCTAGATTCGGATTTCGTGACGTTATTAGGCGGTGGCGATTCGTCCCAGCTCCTGCTGCCCATTCTGGAGGCCCTTTGTAGGGTCGAGGAGACGACGGTGCGGGCTAAAGCCACAAAAGCATTAAGTGACGTCCTCGAGAAGTGCGACGCAAGTGCTGCCCCCAAAACGTGCGACCGGGCCGTCAAGGTCCTTACGAGCTTGGCGGACCCGGGCGCCGAGGCCGCGGGCTTCGGCTCTAAATGTAGTGCGGCGGAACTCTGCGCGCCCGTCTTAGCTTTCTTGGCAAGAGCGTCAGATCGGGACGACGACAAGGCGAAAGTGAGGAAGGTCTTCACCACCGTGTGTGAAGACGACGCGCCTCTAGTGCGACGGGCGGCCGCGTCGTGCTTAGCCGCGGTGTGCGCGTCCATCGACGACCCTCAAGCCTTTGCGGCCTCCATGACCCAGCCCATCACCAAATTACTGGAGGATGAATTAGACGCCGTGCGCGTCATCGCGGTCGAGCAATTAGGGGCGGTGCTTAAAGATGAAGATTGTCGAGCGGGCGCCAAGGCGTGGTCCGACCGTATCCAGAAGGAACTCGACTCGGACGGCGAGGGCTGGTACGCGACGCAACCGGCCGCGCGCGTCGTCTTCGCCGCCCACTCCGATAAATCGTGGCGGGTCCGGGAGGCCGTGGCGAAAGCTTTTGACGGGTATTGTGCTTATTTATCAGTGCAAGCTGATCGCGAAACGGTCGCACCTGGTCTCTTGGACGCCTTCGCAGCCTTACTGGACGACGGCGAAGTTGAAGTACGAGCCAGTGCGTTCAAGAGCTGCGTCGCCGTCGCCGAACTGCTGCCGGCGCCCTTCGCGGCCTCGGAGAGTGTCATGAGCTCGGCGTGCGGCGGCGCGGATTCGCAGGTGGAGTTCAAGGTGCGCCTGGCGGCCGCCGGGTGTTTGGCCCGCTTGTTGGGTGCGTTGGCGCCTAAACATGGGGCGCCCCAGGCCGCGCAGGACCTCGTGTTCAACACGGTGGACGCGCGTCTTTTTTCGGACGACCACGTCGAGGTGGCCTTGGCTACGTTAGGCGCATTAGCGGCCGTCGTGCCCTTTTTGAACGAGGAGGCGGCGACGCGCGTCGCGGCGTTGTGTGAAACAACACATACGCACGACAACTGGCGCGTGCGCCGGGCGCTGCTGAACGCGTTGCCTGCGTTGGCCCAATTGCGGGGCAAGCAGGCTTTTGAGGACCAACTCGTGAGCGGTTTGGTAGATCGGTTCCGGGACCGCATCGCGGAAGTGCGGTTGTCCGCGGTGGAGATTTTGGGGAAGCTGCGGGACCTGCCTGAGGACCCCGCCCAACCGGAGGGGCCCCGCCTCTTCGACGGGGCCTGGCTCCTCGAACACGTCGGGACGAAGCTCAAGGGTACGTATGGTGACCTGGACAAGTACCTGCACCGCGTCACGGTGGTCCAGGCCTTTGAGCAATTGAGCCACGAGCACCTGGCCCCGGAGCACGTGGAGACCCTGGTGGCCTTTTTGGCCGAGGCGGCGCGGGACCCCGTGGCGAACGTGCGCTTCACGGCCGTCAAAGCCCTGGAGACCTGCTCCGCGCACGCCGGCGACGAGGCCATAACGACGCACGTCAAGCCCGTGCTCGACGAGCTCCAACAGGACCAGGACGACGACGTCAAGTTCTTCGTCGCCTCGGCTAGTGCCGCGCTGTGAGTTTTTGCCCTTCCGCGCCGGATCACATAACTACATTCACACCCTACGACCCCGCGCCCTTTACTAGAAGTCTCCTCCCTTGCGTCGTCGCGGCGCGCGCGGCGTACATGAGTGTGCGGGTTTCACGCATCGCAGCGCTCGGCGCAGCAAGGCAAAGTGTCGCGCGCCGGCGGGGCAGCCGCACGCGCCTGCCGACCGGGGAGATGGAGCGCCTCGCCGCCCTGCTGAACGATGCGCCCATGGACGAGATCCGCGCCAAGTGGTCGCAGCTCAGTGCCAAGTCCCTGCTCCGCCTCGCGCCGAAGGCCTCCAAGCTGCGGACGGACCCCTGCGCTATGGACCACGTGCCCCCGGGGGGGCGGCTGCGGGAAGATGACTTCCTCGTCTTATTACACTACTTCCGCCCGGCACAAAATGAGGTCCGGTGGGCCGACCAGGCGTTGGAGCTGTTCCGCGCCGTCGATTTGCGGGGCGAAGGCGCCGTGGAGTGGTCGGATTTTGCGTCCTTCGTACTCGCCCAGGACATGCGGAGACCGCCCGGCGGGCGTTACTTGGAGACGGACACGGAGCGCACGGCGGCGCTGGTGGGCGTCCGCGCGCCGCGGACCTACGGCCGGATTCCCGGTGGCGTGTGTTCGTGGACGTCGCCCATCTCGAAACTGGTATATTTACCACCCCCGGTCCATAAGGTGGCCGCCTTCCCCACCCACCAACGGGACAACGTGATGATCATCAGCGCGGACCACCCCCCGCGGAGGCAGAGCGGCATGCTCAAGCACCACACGGCCTACCGGGAGCACGTCGTCTTAGATTGCGTCGCGGTCACGGGCACGGAGATCTGCGTCACCTCCTCTTCATTAGCTGGAGTGCGAAGTCTCAAGGAGCACGAAAGAAAAGAGGAGCAGCACTTTTTGACCATGTGGCGCGTCGTGGCCCAGGGCATGCCTGCTTTAGTACATCGACGAGAAACCCCGGACCCGCAAGCGACGCTGTGCCACTCGCAGCGGAGCGACCGCCTCTACACGGGCGGTTCTAAACATGGCTATGTGTACGAGTGGTCCTTCGACGACCCGCCGCGGTTGGACGAGGCCCTGCCCGCGTGGAAGCAGCCGCCGGCGGGGCCCGTGGCGTTGGTCAGGTGCCGCGTTTTAGTGTGCCACACCTTCGGCCTCACTTATATAAAGGACCTAGAACGGCGCTTGGACGACCGGAACCTGCTCGCGACGGCGTCGTCGGACGGTACCTTACACGTGTGGCTGAGCGGCTTCGACCCGGGGACCGACGACGCGACGGTGGGTACCGCCAGCACCGCGATGACGGACATCTCGGCCGATCGCACCGCGTCCATCATTCCCCGGCCCGAAAGGCGCCGCACAGAATTAGAACCGCTGGCGCGACTATCGGCCCAGACGGCGGGCAGTGCGGTGTTGGCCTACTCGGACACGCACGAGCTGCTCTTCAGCGCGGGCCGCAAGCCGGCGCACGGCGAATACGACTCGGGTTCTATCTTAGTCTGGGACGTGTCCCACGCTGGATCTAAAATGCGGCTGCAGACCCACGCGACCATGGCAAAGCACGAAGCCCGCGTGTGCGACCTGCTGAACCTGCCGGACGAGGCCCGGCTGCTGTCGTCCGACGTTTCAGGCATGGTCATCGTGTGGTCCCTCCCGGGCCTGGTGCCCCAGCAGACCTTCGCGGGCGGCTGTTACATAGCGCGCGTCCCGGCGTACGGCGACGCGCCAAAATTAGAAGCGGGCAAAGAAGACGGCTGCGTCATCTACGGCGGCGGGCCGCTCAAGGCTTTTAGGAGATCCCAACCGGCGGTCAAGGAAGGGCTGGTGCACGCCTCCTACGACGCGGCGCAGGGCACCTTCATCTGCGGCTCGGCACATAGAGTGTGCGTCTGGGACGGTTTGACGGGAAAAATGCGCAGCCAGGTCGGCATGGACCACCTCCTCCAGAACGACATCGACGACGACGAGGCGCCGCGGCTGAGGGAGAGAAAACCCATCCTCAAGGGCTTCGAACCGAAGTACGAGGTCCCCGCGACCGGCGCGCCCATCGCGAGGGCGGGGCCCTCGGGCGAGGCCGTCGCGTATAGCATCTCGAACGACGGGCGGACGCTGGCGGTGGCCGACGCGCGGGGGGGCGTGCACGTGTGCGTCTTGCCGGCGGGGGGCCACGCTCCGCGGCGGACGAAGCAACTGGACCCGCACGCGACGTCCTGTTCGTCGGTGCACCTCGTGGAGGCGTGCCACCTGGTGGTCAGTGGCGGGCTGGACGGCCTCGTGGCGATCGCCGACGAGGCGCTGCCGGACGGGTATGTCCAGGCGACTCATGAATTGCGGGGGAGGAGCGCGCGGTTGCGGGACGTGCGCGTCGAGCGGACGCGCACAGTGGCGTCCCCGGCGGGGTCCGACTCGTGCGACTCGCCGCTATCCCAAAGGTCCGACGACGCCTCACATATGTCGCCGGTCGGCCGCGGGTCCTCCCTGAGCTCCTTCTCATCACCAATATCCCCGGCGGCGACGGAGTCGGGGGCTTTCGTCGGCGGTCAGGCGCGGCACGAGGTCCTTTGTTGTATTGCAGACGCCGGGCTCTCCTTGGTCGCCTCAATCAGTAGGTCCTCGGCGGACCCGCGCGAGCCCTTCGTGTGCCTCTGGGACTTTGAGTTGTTGGGTCTCGTGGGCACGTGCAGTCCGCCCCAGGCCCAACGGGTGACGGCCATAAGCTTTGTGCGGCCTTATCCGTGTTTGGTCGGCGCGACGGCGACGGGTGCTCTGCACCTGTGGTGCGTGCCCGAGTGCGGCCTCGTGGCGTCGCTCACGTTCGGCGCGGCGCCGGTCGCAGCACCGGGGGCCTTCCTGACGGAAGCCAGGGCTCTTGCGACGGAGGCGTCCTTCGGCGCAATTTCTGCGACGGTGGTCGAGAACGGCGCGGCGCTGGGCGCGGGGAGTGATGAGGGTACGTGCGTCGTCTGGTCTCTTGACGAGACCTTCTTCGCCGATGCGTCGCTGGCGCGGCACGCTCTGACGAAGCGCAACAACTACAACCCGCGGCGGCAGGCCCACCCCGTGGTGGAGTGGGGGGAATTGCGACGGTCCCGGCGCCTGTCGCGCGTCACGCTGGGGGGCGGCGAGGCGCGGGTCGGCGAGGCCGCGCGACGCGCGTCGGAGCAGGCGCGGTGTTGGCAGGCGCACGCCGGCGCTCTCACCTCGGTGCAGGTCGTGCGGCGACCCGAGGCCGTCGTTACGGCCGGCGACGACGGCCTGGCGCGCATCTGGAGCTGGGCGGGCGAGCTGATTGGACTCCTCGACGTGAACGCGCCCGAAGGAAATGGCATGCCGTGGCGCTTTCGCACGGCGGCCTTTGTGGAGGCCGGCGGCGACGGCGACGCGCGGGACGCGCTCCGGGCCGCCAAGCAGACGGCGGCCTTCTACGCCGGTTTACAGAGCCGGGCGACGCGCGACGAGCGGCAGGTCGCGCGGGCCGCCGCGCTGCGCAAGTTACGGGCGGGCACGGACGAGGGCCTGGAGGACCTGGCCTCCTTCACGCTCGCGCGCACAGAGCCGCCCCGGTCGCCCGTCTCGACGCGACCCAAAGCGACCCTGGACATCGCCGACGTGTCTGAGGACCAAGGCTGGGCGCGCGCGGCGAAGCAGCCCACGCGACCGTGGCACCGGCCCGACTGGCGCCCGGACGACGCGCCCCCGGAGAAGGGCTGGGACGCCGTGTTCGGCGGCATCGCGGCGCTCGAGGCGTCCCAGAAGCTGGCGTCGGTGGCGCTCGTGCCGCCCAAACGGCGCCGGCGGCCCGCGCGCGGGCCGAGCGACGGCGGGAAGACCTGGAAGACGAAGCCGTCCCTCATCGATCTGTCCCACCTGGCCCCCGAGCTGCCCGCGCCGCCGCGCCCCGGCGCCGTGGCCAAACCTCGGCCCCACGGCCGCGTCAAGTCGCTGCGGGAGCGCGTCGTGGACCGGCGGGACAAGACGCGGCCGCGGACGCTCCCCGCGGACCCGGCGGAGGGCTTCGCGGACTCGAATCCGAACCCGGTGGCGCGCATGATGCGGCTGGCGCACATGGGGTACTAAGGTAATTGTGTTCTTAAATATTCAACAACTTACACTACTTGTTTCCTCGCCAATACGACAGAACGTTCCAGACGACACCGTTATCGCCGAGGCCGACGAGGAAGGCGAGGGCCCTGTCGTACTCGCTCCCTCCGCCGGGGGGCGCGAGGAAACCGCGCGTCACGAGGCCCCTCACCGCACATACGTCTTTGTGCGCGTGGCGCGCATAGGACTTCCAGCTTCCTGCGGAGCGGACACCGTGCACATAGGCCTTGACCTTGATGAAGTCTTCGTTGCTGCCCACCGATGGGAAGACATGCTCGATGCGGTGGAGGAGAGCTTCGGCTGACTGGTATTGTGAACCGGCTTGACACCTGACAGAAATGTCATCTAATTCCGCCCCGGCGCGCAACAGCGCAGCGACCACTCCCGGGAGGTGGTGAAATGCCGCAAGGTGCGGCATATTTCCTTGAATCCTGAGCAAGCTGGCGAGCGGCGTCTCAATATATCCCAATCCGCTTAAAATTCTTGCTTTCACGTTTCCTCCCGCTTCTAGAATGAGATGGAGCATCTCTGGGTTAATAAGCGCCCAGTGAACGGCCTCGTGTAATGGAGACGTTCGCCCCAGGTGGTCATCAAAGACGTCCGCAGCGCATATGTTCACATCGGCGCCGAGCGATAACAGTAGACGTGCGAGCGCGACGCGTTGCACCGAGCTGCGAGGGATCGGGGAGCAGGAGGCGAGAAGCAGTGTCATTCCGTACTCGTCGCGGTCGTCTATGTATTCGCGGCCGCCGTCCGGCTGATTGTTGATCCACGTTCTTACAAACTCTAGATTGCCGCGCTCAGCCTCGGTTACGACGTCTGTTGGTAGGACCATCTAGACACGCACGCGCCTGGCACTAAATGGGTCCCAGGAGTAAATAGTGGAGCCTAGGCACGCAGGGGCACAGATGTGCGAGAGGCGTCGGCAGCGTTTTACAAGGCGTCAGAAGGAACATATGCACGAGACGACGGCCTCAGCACAGGCGTGCCGGGCGCACACATTGCGTTGTACTATTAAACGGCGCTGTGTAAGTTCGGGTTTCATCCGGCGGGTCTCACACGTAAAAAAGGATAGTCAAATCGTGTAAGTTATTACTAGTAGCCAGTCAGCTTCTTGTGTGTCATGGGACCGGAGAGAGAGGTCAGTATCCACCTTGTCAGGCCTCGTCCGCCGGCGGCGCGGCGGCGGCGGACGCCGCGGATGGCGTCGCGGGCGCCACAGATGCGGGGGGCGCCACAGACGCGACAGGCGGCGGCGGCGCCGCCGCAGGGGCCACAGGCACCGCGGGGGCCGCGGCCGCGGCAGATGATGCCTTTGCGGGCGCGACCAGCTTCGCAGACGCAGTCGTGGGCGCCGTCACGGCCGTCGACACAGCGGGCGCGGCCGGCGTTGCAGATGCGGCCGGTGTTGCAGACACGGCGGTCTCGGACGGGACAAGCGGAGTCGCCGCCGTGGCCGCCGCAGGGACCGCTGGGACCACAGCCGCCTCAACGGGCGATGCCACCGCAAGCACGGCCGGCGCTAAAGACGCCGCCGCCGCTGCGGAAGCCGCGGGGACCGGGACCGTCGCGACAGGCGAAGCCACCGCGGGCGCGGCCGGCGTCACGGGAGCCGCAGGTGCCGCCGTCGTCAGCGCGGGCGCGGCCGGCGCCCCGGCCGCCGCCGCGGGCGCAAGAATAGCACCGGACGCATTGACCGACCGCCGCACCAAGACGGGCGGCCGGCGCCGCGCCGGCCGCGGCCGCGAGTTGTAGTGGCCGTCCGGCAGCCGCAGCCCGCGGTTGTACCGCCGGTCGTGGGCCCAGATGTTGGCGCGGCGCGGCTCCATGTCGCCCAGCTCAGCCATTACCACTAGCTTCTAGACAAGACAGGATGTACGGCAAGTTCCTCTTCGCGGCGCTCGTGCCGCTCGCCCTCGGCCAGGACGAGCGGCAGTTATTGACCGCCTCGAAGCCGGCGACTCGGTCGTTCCACAACTCCGGCAGCGCGGAAACGCCGGTAGAGGCCTGGAGGCGCCGCCAGGCCTCTACCGGCGACGCGGACGCACGGCGCCGCCTCGCCGAGTACTCCTACAGCTACGACGCGCCGACGGCTGCCCCCACCTCGGAGACGATCGCCCCGACGCGCACCGAGACGTACGTGCACGGGTTCGCGCGCGTCGCCATCGAGCTGCGGCACCGGCCGATCTCCTTCATCTCCTACGAGACCGAGCCGCTCGCCTCCCCGGCGAAGAAGGCGCACCATCTCTTGGAACGCAATGGTAAAGGGGGCATGATGTCGGAGCTCTGGGGCTACTCCAATGCCGGGAACACGTTCCAGGTTCGCACGAAGAGCACGCGCATCAAGTTCGTGCCCCCCGGCTACGTGGAGCGGTTCCCGACGCCCGTGACGACGCCCGGGCCCGTCCGCGTGTTCAAGTGGCTCGGCATGCGCGGTAGGTGCATGGACCGCCTGCCCGTGGATATCCGGAGCCGCGTCTCGGAGAGCTACGGCGTAAAAACGACGCAGGACTGGGCGCGGACCATGGCGGCGAAGCACACCGCGTACCTGAACCTGCACAAGATGCACTGCCCGCGGTTCGGCGGTGGCTTGGCGTCGCACTCCTTGCCCGCGGAGTACTTCCGCCTCTCGGCCATTCTCTCGGTGGGCGGCCTGGTGGTCTCGGAGCCGTGCCACCCGACCGACGAGAAGGCGCTGAGGGACATCGTTTTGTTCGAGCCCGGGATCTACCACAAGGAGCGGGGCTGGAGCGCGGCGACGACGGCCCTCCTCGCGGACGGCGAGCGGCTTAACGCGTGGCGCGACCGCGCCCTGGCGTCGTATCGGAGGCTCTTCGACCCCGTCGCGCTCTTGCGGCGCGCGGACGCGTGGAACGAGCAGGCGCGCGGGGACTTGTAGTAAGGACCCTCCGTACCGTGTTTGAACGGCGGGGGTCCACCGGGGAAGTTTGCTCGAAGCCAGCGGGCCCCTATGGGCGGCTCGAACGACATGGTGTCTCCCAAACCCACTGCGCGTCTTGACCCCCCCCTCGCGTTGTCCAAAAACAGAGGGACGCAGCGCACAATTGGCAGCCCACCCGTCGACCACCGACCGCGACCGAGGCAGCTCACATCGACGCTATCGCCGCGACCGAGGCAGCTCACCTCGAGCGCGACCATGGACGTCCAGCCCCCGCGGCTCTATAAATGGCACAAGCCCATCGCGGCGCGCGAGACGGCCTCGCAGCAGGCGGATTTAACTGAGGAGGAGCGGGCGGCCATGGCGGACCTGGCGTTGCCCCAAGCGCCCCAGCTCCCGAAGGCGGAGGCCGAGCCGGGTTCCGGAGACACGCCCGCGCCCGTGCCTGCCGCTGAGGAACCAGTGGTGTTCGCGGCACCCGAACACGTGCAGATCCAGACGCGGGAGGAGCAACTTGAGGAGATCCGGCAGATGGGCCTGGGGGACCTGTGCATGGACGACCCGCCTCAAATAGCCATGCCGGATTGGGCCGGCGGGGGCGTGGAGCCGCTCGGCGAGACCTACGACGCCGAGGAGGAGGAGGCGGCCAGACGCTGCACCGAGGATGCGGAGGAGAAGGCGCCCGATGCCGAGGCACCAGCGCCGGGCCCCGCGCCTTCAATAGATGATGAAATCCACGAACCGACGGACCCGGAGCTCATCCAATTGAACGAGCTTTTGCAGGGCGCCCTGACCGCATTGGGCCATAAAGCGATCGAGTTCGGCTGGGACCGGGACCCGAACCACGGCGCGTCGCCCCTCTGCCTACCTTATGATGAATATATGAAAGAGATGACCACGTCCGAGGAGGAGAACTACGACAGCGACAACGAGCCCGACTGGGATAACTACCCCTTCAAGTGGGGCGGCGTCGTGCCCGAGGCCTGGGCCCTGGAGTTCATCGCCAAATATCTGAAGGAGCACGACCCGAATAATGCTGCAAGTGCGCCGGCGGCGGCGCCTTCACCATCGCCGTCGACGGCCGAGGCGCCCGCGCCCGCCGAGGCCGCGGCCGAGCCCGCAGTACGAGACGATGACGGGGATCCGCGCCTTCGGCAGATCAAGGCGGCCGTCGGCCTGTCGCGAGGATTACTAGACGGCCCGGGCTACGTCGACGTGCAGAAGCGGGTCCTCGGGGCGACGCCGTCCGAAGTGCCCGCCCCGGACCCGGCCTTCGGCGGGCGGGAAGCAGACATGCCGGGCGAGATCCGGGACGAGGACCTCGTGGCGCCGGGCCTGGCGCTTTTGCAGCAGCAGTAAGTAGCCGCACTACTAGTGTTGCCGCAGTGAAACTTAGGAACACGGGACGTTATACTAGAGCCCCCCCTTGAAGGGCGCGCGCGACCGCTTCGCGCGCCGCTTGGGCCGGTCCACGTCCATGGCGTCCTCGCCGCCCTCGGCCTGGAGCGAGTTCTTGACGTCCTCGATCTTCGCCTGGAGCGCGGCCGCGTCGCCCTGCCGCGCCGCGCGCATCGCTCTCGCGGCGACCTTGTTCTCCTCGAGCTGCTCCGCCACGGCGTCCGCGCGGTCGGCCCACTGCGCCAGGGCATCGGCCATGGCGCCGACGGCGTCGGGCTTGACGTCGCGGCCGCTGGCCCTACTGACCTTGAATTGGCGCGTCATCTGGTCCATCTTGCCCGCGATCAACCCGGCGTACACGGTCTCGATCACGAGGTCCTCCAGATCCCGCTGCTCCGTCACGTCCACGGCCTGGCCGATGGCGTCGTACGGCACGATCGCGGCCTTCCGGGCCAAGGTGACGAGCGAGAGCTGCCGCAGCTTCGTCTTCTGGGGCGGCGTCAGGGGGGGCAGCTTTTCTTGTTTGTAGTCCGCGTAGGTCCCGTAGGCGAAGATTTCTAAGAGTCTCAGTTGGCCGGCGTGCTCCGTGCCCTTGAGGGCCTGCACGTTTTTCTCGGCAAGGAGTTCGCCGAACACAAAGACGCCCTTGGCGTTCAGGGCCTGCTGGACGATGTCGCCGACGGCGCGCGTGCCGCCGGCGGACTTGGCCAGCGTGCAGAACTGCTCCAGGGCGCCGGCGGCGCCGTCCCCGGCGTCGATGGCGGCCATGGCTTTTGGGGTGCTTTGAGGCTCGCTGGCAAAGCGCGGTCGCGAGCGGTGGTCTTCGGTGCGTTTGAGGCGACCGGTACGTGCACTGCTTCGGTGGCAGCAGCTGGCTCTTGCTAATTGCGTGGCAGCGGCTGGCTCTTGCTAATTTGCGTCGAATCGCTGCGTCCAAAATGCGCACCCTAATTGATCGAATTGATTCGAAAAAGCCTCATATCCCCCGCTAGCCCTCATGGCACTCTGTTAGTGATACTTCAGGACGGCCCGGGCGGGTAGGAACGTTCCTGGGCTGCCCCACGACGCCGGTGCGTTTTGACACAGCTTCGCAAGCCCCAAGCCGGTCTCCTTGCGACACGACGAGATGGGGTTCTGCTGTCGAGGTCGACGCCGCCGCCGCCACGGGGAGGCTGCCGAGGCGGCGACCCAGCGCTGCGAGGAGGCCATCGGCGCGACCGGGGGCCCGCCGCGCACGCCGGCGCCCCGGCCCGCCCTGGAGACGCGCACGCCGCTCCATTCGCGTGCGTGCCCCTCGCCGTTGGAGGTCGAGCTCGGCGCTGCCCCGAGCCCTTCGACGGACGGACCGGGACCCGCGCCGTGCCACCCTGCCGTGCGGTTTGAGGTCGAGCTCGGTGCGACCCGGATACCCACGCCGTGCCGGCACCCGGCCGTGCGGCGCGTTTACGCCTTGCACGCCGCCCGACGTCGCCCCGTGACCACCGTGCTGGACGCGGCCCGAGCGGCACCATCGCCAGCCGCCGCGGGCGCACCGCCGGCGCCGCCGTCGATCACGCCCGCCGCGCGACGGACCGTGGACCTCGACGCCGCGGCCGCCTTCGCCTACACGCCGCCGCCGCCGCGCGCCCGGGCGCCGCTCGCCGAGGCGAACGGCGCGTCGCGGGGCGCGTCTGCGAAGCGGCGGCCCTACCGCGGGCTGTCGACGCCCGCGCTCGTCGCTGACCTCGAGCGGACGCTCGGCGCGCGCCTGCGGCCGCGCCACGCCACCGTGCAGAAGGCGCGGCGCGGGAACGGCGGCGGCTACGAGGGCTGGCTCAAGCGGCACTTCGCGAGTCCGCCGCCGCGTGGGCGCTCGAGAACGTCGCCGCCGCGGCCGGACGTGTGGGTATAAGATAATTGAACATTACAAAGGGCCTAGCACCCAGGGCTTGTCCCAGTACGAGACGATCGTGAGGATCAGCGCCTCCGGAAGATTGAGGCGGCCGTTCCCGCGCGCGAAGAGTTTGATCGTCAGCAGTTGGCACTGGCGGGCTTGTGCGTAGGCCGCGAAGCCACCGACCGCGTGTATTGTCTCAAAGTATTTGCGCTGCCGGTCGGTCGCAAAGCGGGTTGCCAACGGCCGACTTTCGTAACAAGGGTGGGGTCGCTCCTCAGTGGCCAGGTGGGGTCGCTCCTCGAACAGATGGCCACAGTCCGCGCCGGCGCGCAGCAAAATGAAAACAACCGAATGCTTTTGCGCCTTAAATTGCCGTCTTGCATCTGCATCATTCGCCATCTCTGACGGGTAGCTGCCTTCGCACACGTTGAAAAGTGAAGTTTCTTCTGTACCACCGTGGGTTGCCGGCGTATCAAGGTTAGCTCCATGAAAAATCAAGAGGCGCACGAAGGCTGCAGAGCAGCCACAGTTCGTCACGACATGAATTGCTCTACAGACATTGAGATAACCGTTGTCATCAGTATGCCTCACTTCATGATTTACATCGGCGCCGGCCTCGAGAAGCGCGGCCGCGCAGCTAACGCAATCTCTTTTTGATGCGGCCGCTGCCATCAAAGGGGTTCCTTCGCTACAGCCGCGATCACAGTCAGCTCCAGCCGCAATCAGTCGTCGGCAGCAGGCCTCGTGCCCGCCCCAAGCGGCGGCGAATAAGGGCGTCACCGTCAGCAAGTCGGGTGAACCGCCGAAGTTGAATCGGTGCCCTTCGTGCAGCTCATCCGCGGTCGCGTCGGACAACAGCGCGTCGAGCGCCGCTAGGTCGCCGTCCCGCGCGGCGTCGAACAGCCGCCTTGATGGCGTTGTCTCGCCTTCTCCTTCGCTTTCGGTCGCCATGACGGACCGCTGCCAGTGCTCTGGGGACCTGCAGAGACCAGAGATGCGCTCCGAGCCTGTGGAGGCGTCAAACAGCCGGTTGTCCGCTGTGGCGACGTTGGTGCGAGCACTTGCTGACTATTACCAGGCTCTGGCCTAGCGGACATCCGTCTTTTGCCTTGGTAATTGACTTGAAAAACCCGTGATTCCCAGTTAGTGCCCGTGCGGGTATTACGGTGCTGCTCGCAGATCGCGGCGAAACGAGGCGCCAGCGAGACCGGTGTGCCCTTGAGCAATCATGGAAACCCAGGAGACACAGGAGACTTCCCCTCCACCAGTGAAGATGGAGATCGAGCCGCCGCAAGCGGCCCCGGCAGCGATGCCGCCCAATGGAGCAAACGCGCCCGCGACCGCGCCCCCAGCCCCCGGAGCGCCCGCCGCCGCGCCGCCGGGCGCAGGGCTACTACCCGCAGCACCCGTAGATCAAACACGCCACTGGGTGACCGGCGTGGGCTACAAGCCGGGCCCGCCGCCGGCCGCCGACGCGAGCCGCGCGGAGGTCGCGAAGAAGGAGCAGGGCGGCACAAGAGCATCAAGCAGAGTACGGCGAGAGTCGGGCAAGTTCGCCGACCTGGCCGAGACCGAGCCCAAGAAGGAGAAGAAGAAGAAGAAGAAGAAGGGGGCCAACCAGTACACGAAAGCAAAAGAACTCGGCCAGGGCCCCCCCAAGAAGCAGAAAAAGTCCAAGGAACCCAAACGAGTCGCCGAGACCACTACAAGTGGGGGCGCCACGGGGCAAATTGTAGAAATGTCCCAAAAAGACGCGGCCATGACGAGCCAACGGCGCCTCCGGCCGACCCTGGCCGAGCCGGCCTACGACCTAGAGTTGGTCCCGGACGCGACGCGGGACATGGCCAACAGCGCCCTCCGGCGCGTCGAGGGCACGGCCGCCTGGGAGAAGTTACTCGCGGAGGCGATGCTCTTGTGTAACGAAGCGGCCTGGCGACGACTGGGGAAAGATCGGGCGGTCACGGTCGTAAAGAAGGAGCTGAACCCGCCCGATGCCAAACCTTTGATGCTCGAGTACATCTCGGATCGCATCGACACCGACGAACCGCTGTGGGGCTACGCCGTGCGCACGTCGCGGGAGGGCTGGCTGCAGGGCTTTGTGTGCATCACGCAATTCACGACGTGGTGCCCCTACTTTCGGTGGAGCGCAAGTGCACCTTCCGCCGCCGTCACGCTCGACGACTACACGTCGCACGCGGTCGACGGTATTGGACCGGGGTCGGACGCCGAAGGCTCTTTGTGCCGGGAATTGCAAGCGTCGCGGCGGTTCGGGGACTGCGACGGCGAGGGCGTCGTCTGGCCGAGGATCGCGGAGGTGTCCCTCCTCGGTGGCCTGGGCACCGGACGCACGCTCATGGATATAGTGGTAGCAGAAGTGGCGGACCGGGGCGACGCGGACTTCGTGGTCCTCCAGGCCACGGACCAGGCCGTGCCCTTTTACGAGCGCCTGGGCTTCTCGAAGGTCGGCGCCGTGGCGTCGTTCGAGGAAAAGGGGAAATCTTTGCCTAGAGAGGCCATGTGCGGGCTCTGCTCCACGCTCGAGCAATTGGACAACGACGGGTTTACGCCCGCGGAGCGGGCCCGGGCCCGCCTAGCCCCGGAGGCCCTGAAAAAGGCGGAGGGGCGGCCGCTCAAATTACGAGACGGGGCCTGGTGCTACGTGTGCAAGGAGGACGATACTGTTACATCAGTATGTGACAAACTAGACCTCCCGGAACCGGCCAAGCACGAGGTCGTCACGGCCAATAAGTCGTCGCTGTACGGTCTTACGCAGAAATCGCGGGTCATGGGCTCCACGATCTTCGCCTTGCCGGCGAACTACGCGGAGCACTTGCTCAAGTGCCCTTTGGCTGTGGACGAGCAGACCGTGGAGGGGTCCACGAGTGCCGTGATCGCCACGGCGACAACGACGGGCGACGCGATGCGGGCCTTGCGAGCCTCGCCCCAAAAGGCGCCGCCGCCGCCGCCCGCGCCCACGCTAGGCGCGCGGCTGTACTGGGCGCGGCGCATGTCCCGGGCCGCTCTGAGATCAATACAAGCTTTGGACGAATACCGCGTTTTCTGGGAACCGGTTTCCGCGGAGACCGTGCCGCACTACCGGTCCTGGGTCGCGTATCCCCTGGACTTCACGACCATACGGAAGCGTTTGGTCGACGGCGCGGCGCCCCTGGAGCTGCGGGACGCGTATTTACCGGAGGATCTGGCCGTGGACTTTCGCTTGATGTGGGCCAATTGCTCGATTTTTAACGGCGCGGATTCTTGGTTGGCCAATTACGGACGGCGGGTGGGCAAGCAGGCCCAGGATATATTGGATCGCTTTTCAAGGACGCATGCTCATCTACATGGTTTAAGGGAAGATCTCCAAAAGGACGACTGGGACTTGGATGAGGAAACGCGAAACTTCCATCGAGCCGCGGAGACGGACCCCAGTTGCATGGGCTACGTGCACTGGACCTTTCCGGACCAGACGGTCGAGGACCAGTACCCTTCGTATTTGATGGCGCGGCGCGTACGGCCGTTGGACGAGGGCGTCTACGCCGCCCTCGTGTCGACGGCGGACGACGCCGTCCTCAAATTAGCTAATGTTGGAGACGCAGCGTTCGGCTTCTCCGAAAAAGCGCGCTTATCCGCCCAGCGGTGCTTGAATAAAGCCCGGAAGGTGTACGGGACCTCGCCGGACCCGCCGCCGCGCGATCCTCCCATACCGCGGGAGCCCACGCGCTACGAGCTCAGTTCCCAGTACGAGAAGAGCCCCTACGCGCGGCGGATGGAGGACACGGACGAGGCCGCGTTGCGCCCGGCGACCCAATGCATTTCGGCGCGCGTAGCGCCCGCGGATCCGCAGCGGCCCGCGCCGTCCAACGTCACGCCGAGGGGGCGCGGCTTCACCGCCAAGCTAGCGCGGGGCGGCGCCGTGGAGTACCTGGGCATCTTTCCGGACCGGCGGAGCGCCCAGGCCATTTACGACAAGGCGAGTAGTGACTGGAGTGCCACGAACAACCCCGAACAACCGGGCCGGCCCTTTGCGGTGCCGGACCCGCCCCTCGAAGCTTTGAAGAGGCGGGACGCCTGCTTAGCTAAAGCATGTCCCGAGCATCCGGTTCCTATGAGGGCCGCGGCGTTGAAGTCCGAGACGGAGCCGAACGACGGCGCGGGTCTGAGGAGTAGGGTCCAGGCGCATTTGGATTCGCGAGCAATAACACCGCCGGCCGACGTCTATTTATCACCGCGATCAAGGAAGCGCCCCCTCTACAACGCGATCGTGCGCATCATCGACCAGCCGCCCTGCTACGCGGCCCGGTACTGGTTCGTCTACCAGTACGTGTCGGACATGGAGTTCTGCCACCTGTGCCCCATGGAGACGCACGGGCTCTTCGACAAGAACACGACGCGCCACGGCCGGCCGCGGTGGCGCTTGTGCCCCGAGGGGCAATGTAGAGAAGTGGACGTCGGCGCCGCGCGGTTGAAGCTCGTCAAGCATAAAACGGTGGGGAAGACGCCCAGCGCGGATAAGGAGGTCTGGGACGTGCTGGAGGACGAGGCCGAGAACCTGAAGGAGGCGTTGGCCAACCCCGTGGAGTTCATTGAATCAGATGGCGAGGAGAAGGTCGCGCCGTCCGTGGCCTTGGGCACGAAGTCGCGGTCCTCGCCCGAGGCGAACCGGCCGTCGTACCCGTGCCCCGCCGGCTGCGCGCGGAAGTTCTCGCACGCGCCGGCGGCGACGCAGCACGGCAAGTCGTGCGCCGGCGCGAAGCTACAACCCCCGGCGGCGCCGCTGCCGCCGCCCGTGCCGCCGCCGCCCGCCCCCGCTTGAGCGGTGCCTAAGGCTGACCCTATCTATCTCTTAAGCTCCACGAGCTTGTATCTCTTGATACTGCCGTGCGGGTTTTGTTGCTCGGCTTTATGCTCGGGCTCCGACGGCGCTGAGCGCGACGAGCTTGTAACGTACGATCGATCCACAATGGTGACGCGGTCTACGGGCCCATTGAGACCAGCAGAGCGACGAATTGCACTCAGTGGTCCCTTGAGCAGTGTGAACTTCAGTGTAACTTCACTGGGTTAAAACAGAGGCGTGTCGGAACGGACGACGTCGTAGATATGAGGACTGTCACTATTGACGAAGGCTCCCCTGAGCTGGGTTCTACTGGCTTCGCCACCAACGTCTTATTAATGCTCCGCGAGTCGACAAGCGCCGGCGACCTGAGCAAACTCGACGCGTATGGGCTCGAGCCGGAGGTCGCGGCCCGGGTCGCAGCGTTTGCCGGCGACTTCAGGGCCGGGCACGCGGAGACCTCGCTCGTGCGGTCGTTGCTACAGCAATACACGCGCGGCGCGTCGGCCGTCTGCGCCGACGCGGCGTCGACGGCCGAAGAGCGGCGGGATGCGGTCCTACGCATCGTCGACCTCCTGAAGCACGACGAGCGGCTGATGCGGGCGTTCCTCGAGTTACTCCCGGTGGCGCCCCGGGCCACGGCTCCGAGGAAAGTCTCTAGTCTCTGACTCTGATCCCTTGCTTCATTATTCTATTCTATTCTATTCTATTCTATTCCACTCGCAGCCTCGATGGTGTGGGGGGTGGACGGCAACCTCCACGCCACTGGCGCGGCGTCTAAAAGAACAAGCTTACAGAGGGAAGGAAAGAGCGACACAAAGCGGCACCTACACGCCCGACACCTCGGCCGCCACCTTGTTGTACCGCATCGTCGGCGCGGCCACGGCCGCGATGGACTTGACCTCGAGGTGAAATTCGCCCTCCGAACCCTCAGCCCAGAGCTCCAGCCCCGTCAACTCCGCAAGGTCCGTCTCCGAGGGGCAGTACTGCGCCAGATCGCCTTCGCCGCAGCAGTGGTGCTGTTTACCTGTCGGGTCCTTCGTGTCACACGCACCCGTGTACGGCGACCAGTCCCAGGAGAAGTCCGTGAACGGGATGAACACGGTCTGCTCGCGGGCGCCCCCGTTCAGTGAAAAGGGGGCCTTGAAGGTGCCGGAGGGCGTGTACGACGAAGCGCTCTTGGCGTGCTTGGTCGCGAAGGCGACCTTGAACCCAGCAAAGGAGGGCGTCGTGGACCGCACGACGAGCTCCAGCCCTTTCGATTTGCTGATGTCCGGGTACGAGCTTCGCAGGTGCGTCTTGTCGCTCTGGGCGCTGCAGAAGCCCGGCGCTTTCAACGACGGCACGATCTTGCACGTGCCGTCGAACACGCCCGTGTTCTTACTGATCGTGAACGTCGCCTCGCTCTGGCCGCCCATCACGGGGTCATTGGTCTCGGACCAGGTCCTGCTGCCGTCAAAAGTCTCCAGGACCTGGGCGGCAGCAGTGGAGCAAGCGACTGCGAGCAGCAAGGACTGCATCTTTCTTTACGTCAAGTAACAGTGGCTCGCGCCGATGGCGTCTGAGATGTGTTGCGACCGCGTAGGCTGCCTTGTCACTTTTGAGAGCGTGCTCTTTCGAGCGGGTGCGAGCGCGTCGCGACTCGCTCTCAGGTCCGCATAGTCGTCCGTGGCAGCGTGCCGATTGGTCCGGGCCATCCAGCAAAGAAAAGTGCGGGTTCGGTATCGAGACCCGTCCCGCGTTTTGCTTTGACGGCGCGCGCTTACCCAAGGCTGCGCTATCTCTGCACTCACTGTGCTGCGCTGCTGTACCTGCCGTGTGTCGGCTCCGCGCTGCGTGAAGACCGCGCGCGCTTACGGCCGCTACGCGCTTAACAGTGCCCGAGACGCGACGCTGCGCCCATTCACCGCGAGCGCTGCCAAGCCACGCCGCGCCACGACACAGAACCGCGCCAGCCGCGAGATAACCAGCTCAGCTCACAGTAGACGATGAAGAAGTTCCAAGCATTAGGGGGCGGCGGCCCGCGCAAGGGCCCGCCCGCGAAGAGATTAGGCACGTGCGGCCGGCCGCCCGTCCTGACGCAACAACGGGCTTTTAGGAGGGACTCGTGCTCGCAGGGCGACGGCAATGACATAGCAGTGGTGCGGGCACCATTGGTGCCCGGATTACTGACGACGAGCGCCGTGTCACTAAGAGTCAAACAAAAGTTCAAGCGGCTGGGCACGGGCGGAAGGAGGGCCGACGCCTTGTTGAAGAAGAGCTGTCTGGGCCCGCGGCGCCCGGCGCCCGGCAAGGCCTTGGTGTCCAAGTTCTTGAGTGGAAGGGACTTTGCTCCCGGCGAGATCCAGGCGCCCACCGCGTTAGACTTATCATTGATGGAGGACCTGGACAGCGACGCCGAGGCCGTGGAGGAGGAGCCGCAACCCAAGTACCGGGAGCACGAACCTCTTATACTGCGTGAAGAGGAAAACGGGGAACCGGCCGTCGAGGTGCCGCCTTTACTTTGCCAGTGGTTGCGGCCCCACCAGCGCGAAGGCGTGTCCTTCGTGTTCGAGTGCGTCCACGGCATGAAGGACTATGGCGGAAAAGGTGCTATCTTGGCGGACGACATGGGTCTCGGGAAAACTCTACAAAGTATTACATTGATGTACGCGCTTTTGAAGAACAAGGACAAGCACGGCAAACCCCTCGCGAAGCGCTGCATCGTGGTGTGCCCCTGTTCCCTGGTCAAAAACTGGGAGGACGAGTTCGAGAAGTGGGTCAACAGCAAAGCCACGGAGAAGAGCGAGCGCGTCGAGTGCATGGCGCTGAGCGACACGTCGTGGAAGACGGTGGAGGGCATGATCGACCAGTTCCTATCCCCGGCGTGCTACTACGACGTCCTGGTCATCTCGTACGAGACGTTTCGGGCCCAGTACCAGCGCTTCGAGCGGAAGAAGGACTCCGCGGACATTGTCATCTGCGACGAGGCGCACCGTTTAAAAAACGACGAGGCCCAGACCTCCCAAGCGTTGGCTTCACTGGCTTGTAGGAAACGTGTTCTCCTATCAGGCACGCCCATGCAGAACGATTTAGTAGAGTTCTTCGCGATGTCCAACTTCACGAACCCGGGCGTGTTCGGTACGAAAGACAAGTTCATCAAGTACTACGAAGGACCTATACTGAGAGGAAGAGAGCCGGACGCTTCTGATTCTACAAAAAAACTGGGCAAGTCAAGGCAGCAGGAGCTGTCCGCGTTGGCGGACCAGTTCATTATTCGGCGCATGAACCGCCTCAACGCGGAGCACCTGCCGCCGAAACTCACGCAAGTGGTCTGTTGCCGCTTGACCGAGACACAACAAAAGATGTACGCCCACGTCATCCGCAAGCGAGATCGCGTGGCAGCTACTCAAGGTCACGTGAAGGATACCTTAGGCGTTATACAACGACTCCAAAAGATCTGCAACCACCCGTCTCTGGCTACTTCGGTGGACGCCTCGGCTTCTAGAGTGCAGCGAGACGACGCGCGGGAGTTGGAAGCCTTAATGCCGGAAAACGACTGGGCGGCTTCGGCGCCGAAGGGGAGGGGCGGGCGCGTGGACCACCGCTACGCGCGCATGGTCGACCCCGCGCTCAGTGGCAAGCTGAAGGTGCTGCACGCGCTCATGTCCGAACTACGAAGGAAGGGTCGGGAACGCATCGTGGTCGTCAGCGTGTACATGACCACTTTAGATTTGATCGAACAGATGTGCAACCAGGAGGACTGGCCCTCGTGCAAGCTGGGCGGGTCCACGTCCACGAAGAATAGGAAGAAGTATAACGACGAGTTCAATGATCCGACGGCCAACTACTTCGCGTTTCTTTTAAGTTCCAAGGCGGGCGGCTGCGGTCTGAATTTGATCGGCGGTTCTCGGTTAGTCATGTTCGACTTAGATTGGAACCCGGCGACGGACAAGCAGGCGGCCGCGCGCTGCTGGCGCGACGGCCAGCGCTACCAGTGCTACACGTACCGGTTCGTGTCTTCCGGAAGTCTGGAGGAGCGCATGCTCCAGCGCCAGCTGAGCAAGGAAGGTTTACAAAACGTCATCGACGACAGGGACCAGGTCAACTCCTTCGCGACCGACGATTTGAAGAAACTGTTTCTGTTCCGGCCGAACACTGCAAGTGACCTGCACGACGAGTTGCAATGTCCGGTGTGCACGGGCAAGATCGCCGCGAAGAAGGACACGTCGAAAAGAGGTGGGGCGAACATCCTCTCGGTGCGGGCGGCCGCGCGGTGCCTGGAAGTGTTGGAAGGTTCCCTTTTAACGGACGACGCGGCGGCGAAACTTAGATTGATGACACCCATCTCCTCCGCGTCCACGGCGGAGGACTTGCATGGTCTCGTAGATAAGAAGCGCTGGACCGCGTCCAAGCCCCACGCCGACTTAGGTTCTGTGTTCGCCAAATTGAGGCCGGACGCGCCCGGGCTGTACGGGACGATCCCCGACGTGTTGAAGGACCTGCGACGCATCCAGCGGACGGCGGACAAGATCTTCGTTGATGTCCCGGAGCACCCGACCCGCCTCGCGGCGCAGAAACTAGTCCAACAGGTCGACGCGTTGTGGGAAGGTTTAGTGCAGGAGCTCTACGACTGCAACAAGGAAAGCGCGGACCCCGCGGCGGCCGTCTGTTCGATCATCGAAGCGGGCGGCGGCTTCAAGGCCCAGCAGCACCCGCTGCCCAAGGAGGAGGATTTGAACAACTGGTCGCACCACGCGTCCCTGGAGACCTGCGGGGACGAGGTCCTGAAGAAGGCCCTGAAGGGTCGGGACGACGTCAGTTTCGTGTTCGGCATGTACCAGGACTGGGACCTGATCCAGCAGGACACGGCCGCCGAGAGGCTGGTGCTCGAGGAGCGCCAGCGCCAGCGCGAGGAGACGGCGCGCTTCAAGGCGGAGGCCGCGCTCGCCGAGGACGGGGAGGACGAGCCCGTCGCGGTGGTGAAGAAGAAGAAGAAGAAGAAGAAGAAGAAGGCGTCGGATGTCAGTGCGGCGTCGCCCGAGCCGGCCTCGATGGACGTGGACATGGTTCCTGTTGAGAAAAAGAAGAAGAAGAAGAAAAAGAAAAAGCCCGTCGAGGACGTGGACATGGGCGTCGCGGAGGCCGCCGCCGAGGCGAGCGCGGCCGCCGCGCTGGTCAAGGCGGAGCCGGCGGCGGGCGCCGCCGACGCGGCCATGGAAAAGGAGGCGACGCCGCCCGACGCGGTGATCACGCAGACGCCCGCGCCGGACGCGTCGGTCGCGTCGGAGTCGAGCGCGACGCCCGACTGGCCGCGGCCGGGCGCCGTCGTCGAGTGCGTCTGGACCAAGGGCACGGCGCTCGCCGACGGCGACGTCGATAGGTGTGTGGTGAATTCCATTAGGGACCCGGCGCCGCACAAGAAGCGCAAGGCGGGCGTGCCCGAGCACCTCGCGTACCACTGCTACGCCGAGCTCCGGTCGCTCATCAAGCTGGCGGGCGACACGGACCAGCCCTACGAGACCGTACCGGAGGCGGACCCGCGCGCCAAGCACGTGCACCTGAAGTACAAGATAGACCTCGCGGACCACGAGCGGACGTGGCGGGTCCTGCCGGTCAGCGTCGGCAAGCCTCGGAAGGAGCGCGAGTCGGCGGGCGAGACGTTCTCGGCCATGTCGGACCTCACGAACAACTAATTAGCACACCAAGTCCTCCCCTCCCCCCCGGATCAAGTCCGTCTGTGAACTAATCATGAACTCAAAAGTTAGCCTCCGAGGACACTCATGGGGAATGGGTCCTCCAATCAACTACTCAACAACGTTAGTTACGCCCCCGGGGAATGGGTCATCTCCGGGCATGCGATTGTATTCGGTGGGGTCAGTCCGCGCCTTCGCGCTTCGCCCGTTACGCGTCGGCGGGCGGCGAGCGGATCTCGAGCCCGCCGGCCCGCCACCGCCGCGCCTCGCCCTTGGCCGGCGGGGACGCGAAGGACGC
>Ga0114994_10000257_pt1 | contig 33425 bp, 28 predicted proteins | sample ArcticOcean_MG_C_9_FD_87043 | JGI IMG/M metagenome (GOLD analysis project Ga0114994, IMG submission 87043) | Marine microbial communities from western Arctic Ocean - ArcticOcean_MG_CB2_152 | ecosystem: Environmental > Aquatic > Marine > Oceanic | place: Arctic Ocean: Canada Basin | collected...
GCAGCTCAAAAGTCATATGATGAATACTATAAAAACATTAATAAAAATAATTTCAAATTAAATAAAAATTTTTGGTATGAAATAGGCTATTCGTATTTTAAATTAGGGAATTATGCACTAGCAATTGATTGCTTTAAGAAACAGGTTGAAACAATAAATAAAATGAATTCAAGCTATTCGCTAGACACTTACCTCCGTTTGGCAGATAGTTATTTTGCAAACTCTAATTACTGGGCAGCTCTAGAAAATTACAATGTTTCAATTACTATGTCAAATGATAATTTGAGTTATGCAAAATTTCAAAAAGCATTATCATATGGGTTTATTCAGAAGTTTGAAAGTAAAATTGATGTTTTGATTGCGTTAACTAATAATGATCAACATCACTTTTTAATTGATAAATCTCTCTATGAATTAGCTAAAACATATGCTGCTTTAAAGAAATATAAAGAGGCTATTCAAGCTTATGATCAGCTTATAACTCGCTTTCCAAATAGTAGTTTTATTAGTAGAAGTTATTTAAATAAGGGATTGATCCTATATAACACAGAAGAGCTAAATAAGTCAAAAAATGTTTTAGAGATAGTTGTAGAGAAATATAAAAACGATAGGATAATGTCACAGGCATTAAACACTTTAAAGGAAATTGCTATTGAGCTTGGTGAGGTTGGAGTTTTTTCTGAATGGTTGCGAAGTCAACAAATCGATTCATTTAGTGAAGGTGATTTAGCTAATTCTGCATTTGAAGCAGCTGAAAAATATTATTTCGAAAAAAAGAATAGGCAAGCTGAAAGACAAATTAAAGATTTTATAATTCGATATCCTAAGTATAGTGGATTAAACACCTTAAGGTACTATTTAGCAGATATAAGTTTTCAAAAAAATGATTGGAACAATGCAATTACAAATTACGAATATCTTATAGGTTTACCTGAGCATGAATACACCGAAAGGTCATTAGTTAATGCAATTTTAGCCTTTCAAAATTTAGATAAAACTGATAAATTAATTCCTTTATTGATTAAATTAATAGAGACTGCTTCAAATGAAGAGAATAAAAAATTTGCTCGATATAATTTAATGAGAGCATACATGGATGTTGATAATTTTTCCGAATCTATTTTATTATCAAAAGACATCTTAAAAGAAGATGATTTGGATTCTAATATACGCTGGGATGCTCTTGAGATATATGCGCGTTCTGCTTTAATTCAAAAAGACTCATCTACAGCTTATGAAATATTTAAAGAGTTAGAAAATTCACCTAAAAAAACATTAGCTGTTGAGGCAAGATTTTTAAAAGCTTACCGGTTTTCTCAATTAGAAAAATATGATTTATCAAACGATGTAATAGCTGAATTATCTAAAGTTTATGGTAATTCTCATATTTGGAGCGCGCGAAGTATTTTATTAATGGCCAAAAATTTCAAAAATCTTAATGATTATTTTCAATCAACTTATTTGTTAGAGACTCTCATAGAAAATTTCGATAAGTATCCTCAAATAATTAATGAAGCAAAAAAACTTCTTATTGAAGTTAAAGAAAAAGCTTCTGATAAAAACTCTTCAGTTCAATCTAATATCGTAGCGAATGAGTAGATATTTTTTTTTATTCATATTTGTTTCTATTGTTTCAAGTGTATATTGTCAAGACGTTAACGAAGACATAAAGACTCAGCAAATAACAGTTTCAAAATCCTATGCTCCAGAACTAATAAATATTAATAAAATTAGATCTGTAACGACTGATAATGACATGCTTAAAAGCAACAAAGTAACTGTGACCTATGAATTGATTGATGCGCCTGTTGTTTCAACCTTTAAACCAAATAAAGCTAGCCCATTAAGACTAAAAAGAAATAATAACACCGAACCTGGTTTTGGTGGTTATTTTGATTTTGGACTAGGGAATAAAGGTCAGTTAACTTTAGATTTTAGTACTCATATTAATATTGATAGATCTCAAAGCATTGGAATAGATCTTATAAATACTAATTATGGGGAATTTAATTCAACTCAAATTTCTAGCGCCGAATCAAGATTTATTTTTGGGATGAATCACATTCATTCTTCAAAAAAAATGGAGGTAGTTCATAAAATATCCTTAAACCAACATAAAATCAATTTTTATGGCATTAATGAAGAATCTTCAGTGTTATCAGACCCTTTGTTGTTAACTAGGATAAACAGTGGTCAGACTAGAAACAGTATAAATTTTTTATCTAATTGGAGATTTTACAATACTTTTTTAAAAGGAGCTATGCTAGATGTCAATTTTATTACTGATAGTTATTCTTCAAAAGAAGAAATTATTGATTTTAAAATCGACTTTTTAATTCCAGTTTTTAGAATGAACCTTTTAATGGTGCCAAAAATTTCACATGTAAAAACATTTTTCAAAGAGAATTATTTTGATAGAATAAATATTAAATCTTTTTATACAAAACTCGAAACATCAATTTTGTTAAGTAGTATAGAGGATAAATTTAAATATCAATTAGGTGGAAGAATTAATTATCTTTTAAATCAATCGAATATAGCTGTTGCTGACTTTTTGATAAGCCCAAAAGTAATGATTTCATATGGTGTTAATGGTTCTAAATTTCAGCCATACCTGACAATAGATGGTGGAATAGAAATTAATAATTATTCTTCTTTTTCAGCCTTAAACCCATATATTGCTCCTTCTTTAAGCATGGTTCCAACTGAAAGCATTTATGATGCTAAATTGGGTTTTAAATCATCTTTTGATTATGGTCTTAAAATGAATTTTGGCACTTATTTAAAAAAAGAAATAAATTCACCTGTATTTAAACGCTTTGCCTATGATCCATCAGTTGTTGATCAGGGATATAGATTGGCAAATTCATTTGGAGTAATATATGATGATATAAAACAGTATGGTTTATTTGGAGAGATGTCAATTAATTTTTACAAAGAAAATTTTTTAAAAATTTCATTATTGCAATCTAATTATGATTTAGATAAAATTTCACACCCATGGAATCTACCTAATATTCAAGGGAGTATGGTTATGGATTTAAAATTATTGAAGAAATTAAGAATTAATATATCAGCTAGATATATAGGGAAGAGACCTTCAGTATACAATCAGGTTTTTTTAAATCAATTGCCAGAAGACAGTCCAGCTGAATTAAAAATTTTACCTTCAATATCTCAGATTAAAACAGAAATAAATTATAAATTAATTTCTCGATGGCAAATGTATTTGAGATCTCAACTAAATATAGGATTAGTAAATAGTCAATGGGACCATTATTTGTTAAATAAGAATTTGATTTTGGCAGGAGTTAGGTATGGTTTTGATTTAACATTTTAACTTGTGAATAAAAAAATTTTCAACCTCCAAGTATTTGGTTTAAATTTAGCAACTTAATAATATTTTTACTAAACATGCAAAAGTTTTTTTATTTCTTCTTATTTCTTCTTATTTCTTCTTGTGGAGAAAAAGTTGATTTATTAGTTTACAACGCAAAAGTTTATACTGCAAATGAGACTTTTGATGAGTCAACTTCTTTTGTTGTTAAGGATGGAATTTTCATTGAAGTAGGTGGAGAGGATTTGAGAAGTAGATACAACCCGAAAAGTGTTGTTGATGCTCGTGGCTTGACAATTATTCCTGGATTAATTGATGCCCATTGTCATTTTTTACAATATGGCCTAGAAAATCAACAAATCAACTTGAGGGGGGCTAAAAGTTTTGATGAGGTAATTAAAAGGGTTAAAAGATTTGTATCTGATAACAATCCAGAAATTATATATGGAAGATACTGGGATCAAAATGATTGGGAATTAAAAGAGTTTCCTGATAAAAGTCAACTAGATATCCTTTTCCCGAACACTCCAGTTGTTCTTGAGCGTGTGGATGGACATGCATATTTAGTTAATCAAAAAACTTTAGATATTTCAGGAATTGATTCTGAAACTAGAGTTGATGGAGGTACGATTGTTTTGAAAAACGGAAAGCTTACGGGTATTTTGATAGATAGTCCTATGGATTTAGTTAAAAAATCTTTACCTAGTCCTAGTATAGAGGACAGGGTCAAAGCTCTTGTTTTGGCAGAAGAAAAAAGTTTTGAATATGGATTAACCACTGTTGATGATGCTGGTCTTTCAAAGGAAAATATTTTATTAATTGACAGTCTGCATAAGTCTAATATTCTCAAAATGAGAGTTTATGCAATGATTTCTAATGACAAGAATGATGTGAGTTACTTTTTAAATCATGGAATTTTAAAGACTGATAGGTTAAATGTTAGATCTGTAAAGGTTTATGCTGATGGTGCGCTAGGGTCAAGGGGAGCTGCATTAAAAAACCCTTATAGTGACATGAGAAATCACAGAGGTAAATTCATTACTTCAATTAAGTCAATGGATAGTTTAGCTAGGGTGATTGCTTCAACAAATTTTCAAATGAATACCCATGCTATAGGTGATAGTGCCAATCATTCTATTTTAAAGATTTATAATAAAGTTTTAGGTGATAAAGATGATCCGCGTTGGAGAATTGAACACTCTCAGATTATTTCACCTGAAGATTTTCAAATGTTTAATTCAAAAATCATTCCTTCAATCCAGCCAACACATGCCACCAGTGACATGTATTGGGCAGATGAACGATTAGGTGATAAAAGGCTTAAAGAAGGAGGTTATGCTTATAAAAGATTACTGGATTGGTCTGGAATTGTTGCTTTGGGGACTGATTTTCCTGTTGAGAATATTAATCCTTTTCATACTTTTTATGCAGCTGTTGCTAGAAAAGATTTATCAATGTTTCCTTCTGGTGGTTTTCAGAGTGAAAACTCTTTGACTCGGTATGAAGCTTTAATGGGGATGACTTCTTGGGCTGCATATTCTAACTTTGAAGAAAATGAAAAAGGTAGTATCGAGAAAGGGAAAATGGCAGATTTTGTTATTCTAGACCGAGATATTATGAAGGTTAATGAGGGTCAAATATTTTCAACAAAAGTTGTGGCAACAATTTTAGGAGGTAATGTTGTTTATAGTAACCGTCTCTAGTGTTAATAATTTTTACTTATTCTTCATAACCTTACGTCTATATTTGAAATATATCATATAATTCAACTTAAAAGTTTATTTTATAAATCAATTTAATGTTTGTGTTTAATATAATTTTATTTAAACGTATTTTTGATTAAAATTATATATATGTGTGGTATTGTTTGTGCATTCGATTTGAAATCATCAACTAACAGTCTAAGGCCTCAGGTTTTAGATATGGCTAAAAAGATAAGACATAGAGGTCCTGACTGGAGTGGTATTTATTCTAATAAAAATGCAATTTTAGCTCATGAGCGTTTAGCTATTGTTGACCCTATTTCAGGGCAACAGCCTATTTATAGTGAGGATAAGAGTTTAGTCTTGGCGGCTAATGGTGAAATATATAATCATCTCGAGTTGAAGAAAAAATATTCAAATAGCTATAAATTTACAACTGAATCTGACTGTGAAATTATTCTTGCTCTCTATGATAAAATGGGAAAGAGTTTTATTAATTATTTAAATGGAATATTTGCTTTTGCAATTTATGATTCTATAAATAATAAATATTTTATAGCTAGGGATCATATGGGTATTATTCCTTTATACATGGGGTGGGATTCAGATGGAACTTTTTATGTAGCATCTGAGCTTAAGTCTCTTGAGGGTAAATGTAATAAAATTGAACTATTTCCTCCCGGTCATTATTTAAGTAGTGGAGATGATAAGCCCACCTCATGGTATCATAAAGATTGGAGAGATTTTGATAATGTTAAGGATAATGATACTTCTATAAAAAATATTCACGATGTATTATCAGATAGTGTTCATCGTCAGTTAATGAGTGATGTTCCATATGGAGTTCTTCTTTCAGGTGGTTTAGACTCATCCATAACCTCTGCACTTGCTAAAAAATTCTCTTCAAAAAGAATTGAATCTGGTGACAAGCAAAATGCTTGGTGGCCTCAATTGCATTCTTTTTCTGTTGGACTTGAAGGATCTCCAGATTTAAAAGCTGCCAAAATTGCTGCAGATCATATTGGTACGATTCATCATGAAATTAAATTCACTATACAGGAGGGTTTAGATGCTGTAAGAGAGGTTATTTATCATTTAGAAACATATGATATAACAACGATTAGAGCTTCTACACCAATGTTTTTAATGGCAAGAGTCATAAAGTCACTTGGTATTAAAATGGTTTTGTCTGGTGAGGGTGCAGATGAATTATTTGGAGGCTATTTATATTTCCATAAGGCTCCATCTGCAAAAGACTTCCATGATGAAACTGTTAGAAAATTAGACAAGCTTCATCAATACGATTGTTTAAGGGCAAATAAATCACTTGCTGCCTGGGGAATTGAAGGGCGTGTTCCATTTCTTGATAAAGAATTTATTGATATTGCTATGAGGATTAATCCAAAAGATAAAATGATAAGTTCTGATAAAATGGAAAAGTGGGTATTGAGAAAAGCCTTTGAGGAGTATTTGCCTGATAGTATTGCTTGGCGTCAAAAAGAACAATTTTCAGATGGAGTAGGCTATAGTTGGATTAACGCCTTAAAAGAAACTGCTGAAAAAGAAGTATCCGATGAGCAAATTAAAAATGCACATTTTAGATTTCCAACTCAAACTCCACAAAATAAAGAAGAGTTTTATTATAGATCGATTTTTGAACAGCACTTCCCTAGTGATGCTGCCGCCCTAAGCGTGCCTTCTACCCCTTCAGTTGCGTGTAGCACTCCTATTGCACTTGAATGGGATGAAACATTTAGGGATCAAAATGATCCAAGCGGAAGGGCTGTTTCAAAAGTTCATGAAAAAGCATATAAAAAATAATTAATTTTTTTGATTTATCATCCTTCTTTTACCCTAGTTAATTGTTGATAACTCACTCTTAGTTTCTCATGCTTAGATCAATAATGGCGTGCGTTTTCACTATATTTGGTAGCACGTCAAGTTAATTAAAAAAATACTTAAATCTTTATGAGCGATTCCGAAAATAATTCACAATATTCAGCTGATAGTATCCAGGCTCTTGAGGGAATGGAGCATGTAAGAAAAAGACCTTCAATGTATATCGGCGATGTTGGACTTCGAGGTCTTCATCATCTAGTTTATGAAGTTGTGGACAACTCTATTGATGAAGCAATGGCAGGCTATTGCGACACTATTTCGGTTGTGATTAATGAAGATAATTCAGTTACTACCATAGATAATGGTAGGGGAATACCTGTAGGAATTCATAAAAAGGAAGGTGTTTCTGCTCTAGAGGTTGTAATGACAAAAATTGGTGCAGGTGGTAAGTTCGATAAGGACTCGTATAAAGTGTCTGGAGGTCTTCACGGAGTTGGTGTTTCTTGTGTAAATGCATTATCATCATCATTAAATGCAACAGTATTTAGAGATGGTAAAGTTTGGGAGCAAGATTACGAAAGAGGTAAGGCTCTTTCTCCAGTTAAGGAAACGGGGACAAGTGAGAAACGAGGTACTATGGTTACATTTAAGCCCGATACTGAGATTTTTAATCAAACTATTGAATACAATTATGAGACTTTAGCTCAAAGACTACGTGAATTATCTTTTTTAAATAAAGGAATCACTTTATCTATTAAAGATTGTCGAAGTACTAACGAAAAAGGCGAGCACCCTTCAGAAAGTTTTCATTCGAAAGAAGGTCTTAAAGAGTTTATTCGTTTTCTAGATGAAAGTCGTGAACCTATAATTCAAGAGGTTATATCAATTGAAGGTGAGAAGCATGATATTCCTGTTGAAGTAGCTATGATATACAATACATCATATTCTGAAAATTTACAATCTTATGTTAATAATATTAATACTCATGAAGGTGGAACTCACCTTTCAGGATTTAGAAGAGGGCTTACATCTACATTAAAAAAATATGCTGACTCTTCAGGTTTATTAGATAAACTTAAGTTTGAAATTTCTGGAGATGATTTTAGAGAAGGATTAACTGCTATTGTTTCCGTTAAAGTTGCTGAACCTCAATTCGAAGGGCAAACAAAAACAAAGTTAGGAAATAGGGAGCTTACTTCTGCTGTTTCTCAGGCAGTTTCTGAGATGTTAGAAAACTATTTAGAGGAGCATCCGAATGACGCAAAAATAATTGTTCAAAAAGTTATTTTAGCTGCTCAAGCTAGACATGCTGCTCGTAAAGCTCGTGAAATGGTTCAAAGAAAGTCAGTTATGAGTGGTGGAGGTTTACCAGGAAAATTATCTGATTGCTCTGAACAAGATCCAGCATTATGTGAGGTTTTTCTTGTCGAAGGAGATTCTGCAGGTGGAACTGCCAAGCAGGGTCGTGATAGAAATTTTCAAGCTATTTTACCTCTTCGCGGTAAAATATTAAATGTTGAAAAAGCAATGCAACATAAAGTTTTTGAAAATGAAGAAATTAGAAATATATATACTGCTCTTGGAGTCACTATCGGAACCGAGGAGGACACTAAAGCATTAAACATTGAAAAATTAAGATATCATAAAATAGTTATTATGTGTGATGCAGATGTCGATGGGAGTCATATCTCTACACTTATTTTAACATTTTTCTTCAGGTATATGCGAGAATTAGTTGATGCAGGCTATATATATATTGCTACTCCACCGTTATATCTTGTAAAGAAAGGGTCAAAGAAGAGTTATGCTTGGAATGATGATCAGCGTGATCAATTAGTTTCTGAATTCGGTCAAGGTTCAGGAGTTCAAAGGTATAAAGGTCTGGGTGAAATGAATGCTGAACAACTCTGGGACACTACTATGGATCCAGCTCATAGAACTTTAAGAAGAGTTACAATTGATAATGGAGGAGAAGCTGACCGAGTATTTTCTATGCTAATGGGAGACGAAGTTCCACCAAGAAGAGAATTCATTGAAAAGAACGCTATTTATGCTAAAATTGATGTTTAAAAAAATAAAATAAAATTTTATGAAAGTAACCATAGTTGGAGCAGGAAATGTTGGTGCTTCATGCGCCGAATATATATCAATTAAAAAAATTGCTAGTGAAGTTGTATTATTAGATATTAAGGAAGGTTTTGCTGAAGGTAAAGCACTAGATTTAATCCAAACATCTACAACTTTAGGTTTTGATACTTTGATTTCTGGCGTTACTAATGATTATGGCGCTACTGCAAATAGTAGTGTTGTTGTTATTACATCTGGAATTCCTAGAAAGCCTGGAATGACTCGTGAGGAACTAATTGGAATCAATGCTGGAATAGTTAAATCTGTTGCAAAAGATATATTAGAATACTCTCCTGATGCAATTATTGTTGTTGTATCTAATCCAATGGATACCATGACATATTTAGCATTAAAATCTACTGGATTGCCAAGAAACAGAATTATCGGTATGGGTGGTGCGTTAGATAGTTCAAGATTCAAAACATATTTGTCACAAGCTATGAAAAAGCCGGCATGTGATATTGATGGAATGGTCATTGGAGGTCATGGAGACACTACAATGATTCCGCTAATCAGATTAGCAAGTTATAATGGTATTCCAATTAACCAATTCTTAACTGAAAAAAATCTTAATGAAGTTTCAGCAGCAACTATGGTTGGTGGAGCAACTTTAACAAAATTACTTGGTACATCTGCATGGTATGCTCCTGGTGCTTCAGTCTCATATTTAGTTGATAGTATTTTGAGTAACCAGAAAAAAATAATTCCATGTTCAGTTATGCTAAATGGTGAATATGGATTAAATGATATATGTATAGGAGTTCCAGTTGTTATAGGCAGTAATGGAGTTGAAGAGATTATTGATGTTAATTTAAATGAGATTGAAAAAGAAAAGCTTCAAAATAGTGCGTCTGCAGTAGCTAATATGAATGCAGCTTTAAATACTATTCTTAATTAAACAAGTATTTATCTATTTTAACCTTATCAGATATATAAGTTGTTAAATACTGTTGTAAAGATTATATTTGCTCGCTTAAATAATGCATAAATTTAAATCAAATGCAAAATAACTATCTGGTTCGTGTTTTTGCAATCCTTTTTGGATTGGTAAGCTTATATCAGCTCTCATTTACCTTCATTGCAAATAATGAAGAGGAAAAAGCTAAAATATATTCTCAAAATTTAATTTCTGATTCAAGAGATAATTATCTAGAATTGAGAGAAAAATCAATAATTTCATACCTTGATTCAATAGGAAACATAAGTTTATATGGTTTCACATCATATAAAGATGCTAAGGGGAAAGAACTTAATAAGGGTTTAGACCTTAAAGGTGGTATTAATGTTATACTTCAAATATCAATACGGGATGTGTTAAAAGGATTATCTGAAAATACAAAAAATCCAACTTTTAATCAGGCGCTTGATGAAGCAGACTTGCTTCAAAAAAGTACTGATGAGCCATATCTAGAATCTTTTTTTACTGCATTTGAAAATATTAAAGGAACCCAGTCGTTATCAGATCCATCTATTTATGGAAATAAAACATTAAGTGATGAGATAAATTTCGAAATGTCCGATGATGAAGTTCGTCCAGTTATTACTAGAAAGGTCGATGAGTCAATTGTATCAGCATTTGAAGTGCTAAGAAAACGAATTGATAAATTTGGTGTTACTCAGCCAAATATTCAAAGACTAGGTTCTTCAGGAAGAATATTAGTTGAGTTACCTGGCGCAAGAGATGTTAATAGAATAAAAAACCTATTACAAAGTACTGCCCAATTAGAATTTTGGGAAACTTTTAAAAATGATCAATTATTTTCTTTTTTAGTTTCTGCAAATGAAATTGTGAAATTAAAAGATGAAAAAGCAGTTACAGGTGATGAAATAAATAACCAACCAGCAAATAAATCAAGTGCTATTGACGATCTTCTAGCAGATGTTGTTTCCAAAGACTCAACTGTAGTTGTTAATCCAATTCTTGATCGTATTGTTGGAAGTGGATATCAAGGAGGACCTGTTTTAGCTCAATTTTCATCTAAAGATCAAGAAAAAATAACTAATTATTTAAATTTACCTGAGGTTAGAAGACTTCTGCCAACAGATTATAGATATATAAAGTTTGCTTGGGGAAAATCTATTCCAGACAGTGATATTCTTGATTTATATGTTTTAAAATCAAATAGAGATAATTTAGCGCCTTTAAGTGGTGGTGTAGTTGTTGATGCTGTTCAAACTTATGATGCTTTAGGGAATCCTGCAGTTTCTATGCAAATGAATGGTAAAGGCTCCCGTATTTGGGAAAATTTAACAGGGAATGCATTTAAACAGGCCAGTAATATAGCAATCGTATTAGATGAAATAGTTTATTCTGCACCAGGTGTGACAAAAGGAGCTATATCTGGAGGACGTTCTGAAATTTCTGGAAGTTTCACTTTGAATGAAGCTATTGATTTAGCTAATGTTCTTAGAGCTGGAAAATTACCTGCATCAGCTGAAATTATCCAATCAGAAATTGTTGGACCTTCTCTAGGCCAAGAAGCAATTGAATCTGGAGTTTATTCATTTTTAATCGCATTAGTTTTGGTTTTAATCTGGATGGTTTTTTATTATGGTTCCTCAGGAATTTATGCAGATATAGCATTGGTGCTAAATATCTTATTGATTTTTGGAATCCTAGCTGGTTTAGGTGCTGTTTTAACACTTCCTGGGATAGCAGGTATAGTTTTAACAATAGGTATATCTGTAGATGCTAACGTTTTAATTTTTGAACGTATTCGTGAAGAGTTAAATAAAGGTAAAGGTCAAATCAAAGCTGTTTCAGATGGATTCAATAATGCTTTATCTTCTATTTTAGATGCAAATGTTACAACAGGGTTAACAGCTTTAGTCTTATTTTATTTTGGAACAGGCCCCATAAAAGGATTTGCAACAACTTTACTTATTGGTATAGCAACTTCATTATTTACTGCAATATTTATAACTAGAATTTTAGTTGATTCAAGACTATCACTAGGAAAAGCAGTCTCTTTCACAACAAAAAAAACTAAAAACTTATTTACTAATTTTGATATTTCATTCATTCAGTTAAGAAAGATATCTTATGTTTTTTCATCAGTCTTTATTTTAATTAGTCTAATTTCTTTAGGATCCATTGGTTTAAATCAAGGTGTTGATTTTGTTGGTGGACGATCTTACACAGTGAGATTTGAAAATGCTGTCAATCCAACTGATATTCAAAAGGATTTAATTGTCGAGTATGGAAGTGCTGAAGTGAAAACTTATGGAAAAGCAAATCAATTAAAAATTACTACAAAATACAAAGTTGATGTTGAAGGTATAGAGGTTGACAATGAAATTCAGGAAAAACTTTTTAAAGCTTTAAAAAAGAATTTACCTTCATCTATCACTTATGAATCTTTTGTTAACGGATCTGAAGACAAGCAAGTTGGAATAATGTCTTCGATTAAAGTAGGTCCAACAATTGCAGATGATATTAAAAACAATTCATTCTTAGCAGTTATTGGTTCATTAATTGTAGTTTTTCTTTATATACTCTTTAGGTTTAGGAGATGGCAATACTCTCTAGGAGCTGTGACTGCAGTTTTTCATGATATTATAGTTGTGCTTGGAATCTTTTCTTTGACATACAAATTCATGCCTTTTAATATGGAAATTAATCAAGCATTTATTGCTGCTATCCTTACTGTTATTGGTTATTCATTAAATGATACTGTTGTGGTTTTTGATAGAATTCGTGAATACATTAAAGAGCATTCAAAGTGGTCACTGGATGTTACTTTAAATAAGGCTTTAAATAAGACTCTTAGTAGAACATTAAACACATCTTTAACTACATTGATTGTTCTTTTAGCTATATTTATTTATGGTGGAGAATCTATAAGAGGGTTTATGTTTGCATTAATAGTAGGTGTAATGATAGGAACATATTCTTCTGTTTTTATTGCAACACCAATAATGTTTGATACAATTAAAAAGAAGGCTGTAAAAGAATAGTATTATTAAATGCTATTATTAAATCGAGATTTATAAATTATAAATAGTCCTGATATAATTAAAGGAATACTTAGCCATTGTCCGGTTGAAAGCATAGGCATATATGTTTCGAAGCCTCCTTGACTTTCTTTAACAAATTCTACTAAAAAACGTATACTAAATATGCCTGAAAGAAATACTCCTAATAAGTATCCTGGTATATGATTTACTTTGCTATATATTTTTCTTAATAATAGAAATAATAAAAGGTATCCAAATGATTCATAGAGCTGGGCAGGATGTCTTGGTAGAATTTCACCTCTATTTTCAAAAATTACACCAAAATTTGATTCAGTATATTTTCCGACAATTTCTGAATTAAAAAAATTACCTAGTCTAATAAAAACTCCACCTAGAGTAACAGCTACCGTTAACCTATCAAAAATCCACAAAGTTGATTTAAGTTTGTGTTTAAATTGAAAAAGTATAATTCCAGTTATAATTCCTATTGCAGCTCCATGGCTTGCCAACCCCCTAAACCCAGTAAATTCATACCCTTTTATGAATCCTAGTATAGAGCCACTACTATTTTCTCTAATAGGGAGTAGAATTTCTATAAAATGATTTTGATAATAATCCCAACTGTAAAATAAAACTTCTCCTAGCCTGGCTCCAATAAGAGTTGAAAAAACCATGTAAACAAACAAAGGTTCAAGATAATCTTTGGAAACATTTTCTTTAACAAAATATTTTTCCACTATTTTATACCCGATACTAAATGCAATAACGAACATCAGACTATAGTAGTGAAGACCAAACGAGCCAATTTGAAATAAAACTTCATTTGGGGACCAATTAATTTGTAAAAATTGTATCATAATAAAACATTAAATTTCTTAATCAAATATAAGATTTTTTGACCTTATGGAACTGGATCATATCCTTTTCCGCCCCATGGATGACATTTAAAAATCCTACTTAAACTAATCCAAATGCCTTTGATTGGCCCATGTTTTTTTAGGGCTTCTGCCGAGTACTGAGAACAAGTAGGCGTGAATCTGCACTTAGGTCCAAGGAGAGGAGAGATTAAGTTTTGATATAAAAATATCAAAAACAATAAAGGAGCATTAATAATTTTTTTTATTCTATTCACTTTTTATTAATACTAAAACTTGAACTCGTTTTGTCATCCTTTAAATCAATTCCAATTGAATTTAACTCATCTCGAATTAAATCAGCAGTCTTAAAATTCTTATTAATTCTAGCAGAATTTCGAAGTTTTATTAATATTTTAATAGTTTGTTCCAGTGTGTTTGACTGGTTATTTGATTTTATAGTTTCATTAGAAGTTTTTAGTCCAAGTATTTCAAAAACAAAAATATTTAATTGATTGGAAAGAGTTTGTTTTTGATCTTCAGACAGTGTATCACCTTCACTATTTAATTTATTTATAAACTTAACTGCTTCAAATAGATTAGCAATTAATATTGGGCTATTAAAATCATCATCCATTGCACTATAACAAGCTTCCTTCCATTTGTTTAAATCAAATTCAGTATTTTCTCCTGAAGTTGGAATAGAATTAAGTGTTTTAATAGCTTCAATTAATTTATTATACCCTTTTTCTGAAGCTGAAAGTGCAACTTCACTTATATCTAAAATACTTCTGTAGTGTGCTTGAAGAAAAAAGAATTTAACTACTGACGGAGAAAAAGGCTTAGTAAACTTATTGTTTATCCCGCTAAAAACATCAGAAGGCAGAATGTTATTCCCAGTAGATTTCGCCATTTTTTTTCCATCAAGAGTCATCATATTCGTGTGGAGCCAATATTTCACTGGTGTTTTTTTATTTACTGCTTCTGCTTGAGCAATTTCACATTCATGATGAGGAAATTTTAAATCGAGCCCTCCTCCATGAATATCAAATGATTCTCCAAGATACTTAGTGCTCATTGCAGTACATTCCAAGTGCCAACCAGGAAAGCCCTCACTCCAAGGTGAATTCCACTTCATGATGTGTTGTAGTTCTGCTTTTTTCCAAAGCGCAAAATCTTGAGGATTTTTTTTATCGCTTTGTCCGTCTAAAGATCTTGAGTTGTGAATTAAATCTTCAAGTTTTCTCCCTGATAATTTACCGTAATTATTAGAAGTGTTGAATTTATGAACGTCAAAGTAAACTGATCCATTCATTTCATAACCCATTCCTGTTTTAATCATTTTTTTTATTAACTCTATTTGTTCTACTATATGACCAGTAGCAGTTGGTTCGATTGAGGGAGGTAAGGTATTGAACTTAGATAATGCGTTATGAAAGTCTAGTGTATATCTTTGAACTATTTCCATTGGCTCAAGGTTCTCTAATCTTGCTTTCTTTGCAATTCTATCCTCACCTTCATCTTCATCGTTTTCAAGATGTCCAACATCAGTTATATTTCGAACATATCTAACCTTATAACCCAAATGGGTTAAGTATCGGTAAATAAGATCAAATGAAATAAATGTTCTACAGTTTCCTAAATGAACATTGCTATAAACTGTGGGACCACAAACATACATCCCAACTTTACCTTTAGTTATTGGAACAAATTTTTCTTTTTTTGAATTTAAGGTATTATAAACCTTTAGATTATTCATTAAAATCAGTAGATAGTTGTACGTATTCTAAAAACTCTTGTTTCTTAGTAGGACTTTTAAAAACTCCTCCAAACTCACTAGTTATAGTACTGCTCCCAGTATCAGATATACCTCTTGAATTAACACACAAATGTTTTGCATCAATTATACAAGCTACATTATCAGTATTTAAAATATTTTGAAGTTCTTCTACAATTTGAAGGGTAAGCCTTTCTTGAACTTGGGGTCTTTTTGCAAAAAAATCAACTATTCTATTTATTTTAGATAGACCAACAACAGTTCCATTAGAAACGTATGCTACATGAGCTTTTCCAACTATTGGTAGCAGATGATGTTCACATGTTGAATAAAGGTTGATATTTTTTTCAACTAACATCTCACCATAGCCATATTTATTACTAAATGTTGAAGCTCTAGGTTTTTTTGCTGGATTTAATCCACCAAAGATTTCTTTAACAAACATTTTTGCAACTCGGTTGGGAGTTCCTTTTAAACTATCGTCTGTTAAGTCCATACCTAATATTTTTAATATGTCATTAACTTTTTCAGTGATTAACAAGACTTTGTCATCGTCTGATTTCTCAAAAGCATCATCACGAAGTGGAGTTTCTCTTGAACCAGCAATATGATCGTTTCCCAACTCATCTTCTTGATCTAATAATATTTTCTCTATTTTCATTGTATATTTTGATCTCACAAAGATATATAATTACTTGGATTTTAATGTATTCATAATCTAAGAACTATAGTTTAAAATTGTAGGAAGCCATTATTGATGTTAGGTTGTTATTAGCTGAAAAACTGTCATTAATTCCTGAAGCAGAAAGAGAATTAATCATATTTATATCTGACTTTTTAATTGCAATGCCCAGTACGCTTCCATTTTTTAAATCATAACCTATTCCAAATGTAATTCCAGAATGAGAATTATCCCCATTTTTAAGATTACTTTGTTCTGAATAATATCCAGCTCTAAGACTCAATTCTCTTAATCTCATTTCCCCTCCAAGCCTTAACATTGAAGCTTTTTTATGATTAGAGGATAAATCTTTGTTTAAATCTCTTAAGTAAGAGTTTTGGTTGGTTATAAAATTAATATTATTATAGTTTTTTGAACTGTATTCTGCACTGATTAAGCCTTTAGATCCTATTATAAATGAAGCACTTAATGAGATTTTTCCAGGAGTCGAAAGTTTGTATTTAGAGGTGTTTATAACTTGAGGATCAACTACTTCTCGTATTAAATTTTCTTCAGGAAAATCTGAATGGTCAGAAATTAAAAACTGCAAAGACTCCTCAGTTAAATTTAATCTGGTTGGGGATTGGTAACTAAACCCTAGTCTTAAGTTATTTTTGATTTTGGCTATAATCCCCAGTTGAGCAGAAAATCCTCTTCCGTAAGTAAGTACTTCATTGTTAAAACGAAGTAAATAAATATTTGAATCAACTGAATAATTAGACTCAGTAAGATCAGTTATTTCTTGATAGAATATTTTGTGGCTATTTAGATTTAGACCCATATAAATTGAATTATTATATTGGGTAGAAATTGAAAAAGAGTATTTTTTATGATCCCCAGTTTTATCTATATAAAAATCATGATCTACTTGATTATATTTTGCAGAAGAAATATAATTAGTATTTTTTTCTTCATTAGAAATAGGGTCAATTATATATCCATTAAAACCTAAAAAAGCTTGTTGAACACTATACCCATAATTGTTTCCTAAAAAGTTATATAACTCACTAACTGTTTCATTCTCTTTTGTCATCAAGTTGTCTAAAGATATTCCTTGCGCATTATTTAGAAAAAATTGATCTAAACCTATTTTTCTTGATGAAACAGAATTAATATTATTTTTAAAATCCTGAACTTTCTGAATGTTAAAACCAAAATTTAATCGTTTGATTGATCCATCTGAAGTATTTTTTAATGAAAAAATAAATCCGAATTGACTTAAATCTGAAAATGATGTCTTTACTGGTATATTTCTATAATCACCAATAGCCAATGTATTATTAAAATTCACCTCAAAAGTTAAGCCCATTTCAGAATATAAAAAAACAGCACCAGCAGCAGGATTGTCACTTACAGAACTGAGATCTCCTCCTAAGGAACCAAAGGCCCCACCCATTGAAGTATACCTTGATGATCCAAAAACTCCATATGTGCTAAGGTTTAGTGCGTCTTGACTTGTTTGTGCTTTTGAATAAAATACTATTAGGAGTGTTAGAGTTACAGAAATTATGTTTCTCTTCATAAATATTATATGTGTAAATATTAATTATTACGTCCACTTTTTGACCTTCCTGAGCTAACAGAAGAACTACTTCTACTAGGAGCTCTAACGGTGCTTTGTGAGCTTCTAGAATTATTACTTGACCTAGAGTTGTTTCGAGAAAAATTTGATCTATTGGAGTTACTATTCCCTCTATTTGTTTTTGAATAAGATTGATTTTGAGGTGAAAAGTCACCAAGCACTTTTCTTATTTTGCGACCAATATTAGTTCTTGTATTATTTCTCGGCATTTCAGTTGATTGATTAACTCTACTGTTACTATTTAAGTTTCTTGACAACCGATTATAAGATCTTTGATTTACGGAACCTCTGTTGTATGGTATTTTTCTACCATACTGATTTCGATTTGAAACAACGTAATTGTATGGGTTATAATTGTTCCATCCGTAGAGTGAATATCCATTTCCCCAACCATTATTAAAATACATTCCCTGATACCCGTAATTCCAATATGGACTATAATTTGGCCAGAACAACCCGTTATTAGAAAAATTATTATATGGAAACCCAAAGCCATTAAAGGCCCAATTATTCCAATAATCAAAACTGCTAAAGCCATATCTCATCCTAATGTTAGGTGAATTATCAACTATATAAACATTATTATTTTCATTTACAGAATTAGGAGTTTGATCAGTTTGATTTTGTGAATCATTTGAAAAATTTTTAAAATAGTTTTCATAGTAAGTTGATGACTGATCAGTTGAACTATTTGATTCTGTTCTGTTTTGTTGATTCTTTATTGAGTCTTCAGTATTGTAAATACCATCTGTAGCATAGTATGATACTCCTTCAAACGAACCACAGTTGGTGAAAGTCAATAAAAAAGAAAATGTAATTATTGAAAATAAATTCTGATTTAATTTGTTTTTATTCATAACTGATTTTTTAGTTGCTCATTTAAAAAAATAGTAATTTTGTATACTAAACTTAACATTAATATATATAGGCAAATTTTGTGCCAAAGAAAAAAATGGCTGAAAAACTTACATCTAGAAATAAAGATTATTCAAAATGGTATAATGAATTAGTGGTTAAAGCAAATTTAGCTGAAACCTCTGCAGTACGAGGTTGTATGGTAATAAAACCCTATGGATATGCTATCTGGGAAAAGATGCAGGCTGAGTTAGATAAAATGTTTAAAGCTACAGGACATGAAAATGCATATTTCCCTTTGTTTGTTCCAAAAAGTCTATTTGAAACTGAGGAGAAAAATGCAGAAGGTTTTGCAAAAGAATGCGCTATTGTAACTCATTACAGGTTGAAGAATGATGAAGACAACCCTGGCAAGTTGAAAGTTGATCCAGAAGCGAAACTTGAAGAAGAGTTAATAGTTCGTCCAACCTCTGAAGCAATTATATGGAGTACATATAAAAAATGGATTCAGTCCTATCGTGATCTTCCAATTCTCATAAATCAATGGGCAAATGTTGTAAGGTGGGAGATGAGAACTCGTCTTTTTTTACGTACTGCAGAATTTTTATGGCAAGAAGGACATACAGCACACGAAACAAAAGAGGAAGCAGTTTTTGAAGCAAAACAAATGAATGATATTTATGCTGAATTTGCTGAAAAGTTCATGGCTATGCCCGTCATAAAAGGTTTAAAATCTGAATCAGAAAGATTTGCTGGAGCAGTAGATACATATTGCATTGAAGCATTAATGCAAGACGGAAAAGCTCTTCAAGCAGGAACAAGTCATTTTCTAGGCCAAAACTTTGCAAAAGCATTTGATGTTAAGTTTGCAAATAAAGAAGGAGAATTAGATCACGTATGGGCAACATCTTGGGGGGTTTCTACCAGATTGATGGGTGCTTTAATAATGACTCATAGTGATGATAATGGGTTAGTGTTACCCCCTAATTTAGCTCCTATTCAGGTAGTAATTGTGCCTATTTACAGAGGAGATGAAGAATTAAATCAAGTATCTATTGTTGCAAACAATATAAAAAATGAGCTTGAGCTAAAAGGCATTTCTGTAAAATATGATAATCGAGATAACTTTAAGCCAGGGTATAAGTTTAATGAGTACGAATTAAAAGGTGTTCCTATAAGGATAGCTATTGGTCCTAGAGATATTCAAAGTAATTCAGTTGAAATTGCAAGAAGAGATACTTTAGTTAAATCTAAAATTAAAGTTATAAAAGTCGTAGATACAGTTAAAAACATGCTAGCTGAGATGCAAAAATCACTTTTTGATAAAGCTTTAAGTTATAGAAATGAAAATATAACACTAGTAGATTCATTTGAAGACTTTCAAAATGTATTAAATAAAAAAGGTGGCTTTATTTCTGCACATTGGGATGGTTCACCCCAAACTGAGGAATTTATAAAGAAAAACACAAAAGCAACTATACGGTGTATACCTTATCATTACAAGCAAGAGGGTGGTGTTTGTGTCTATTCTGGAAAGCCTTCTAAGCAAAGAGTTTTATTTGCAAAAGCTTACTAATTTTTTTTTATTTAAATTCATAAAAAAAATTTATTTGAAATTTTAAATAGAATTGTTGTTCAATTCCATTTTTCGATTAAATTTGCAAACTGATTTACGGCCCGTTCGTCTATCGGTTAGGACGTTAGGTTTTCATCCTAGAAAGAGGGGTTCGACTCCCCTACGGGCTACAACTAATAAAAAAATTAAAAAAAAAGTTTATGGCAAATCATAAATCCGCTTTAAAAAGAATTCGATCTAACGATAAAAAACGTTTACGCAATCGTTTTCAGCATAAAACAACTCGTAATGCTATTAGAGATTTCAAAGCACTTACAAAGAAAAAGGAAGCGCAAAAAGAACTTCCTGAAGTTGCTTCAATGATAGATAAGTTAGCTAAAAAGAATATTATTCATTCTAATAAAGCCGCAAATCTTAAATCGAAACTCTCAAAATTTGCTGCTGCTTTATAAGGTGTTTTTTATATAATAAGTCTTAAGTATTCATTGAAATCAAAAACTCTTCGTTGTTTTCAGTTCTTTTAAATCTATCAATTATGAATTCCATTGCCTCTACAGGATTCATGTCTGCTAAATATTTACGCATTATCCACATTCGTTGGATAGTTTTCTCGTCTAATAATAAATCATCACGTCTTGTACTAGAAGACACAAGGTCAATAGCAGGAAATAATCTTCTGTTAGATATTTTTCGATCAAGTTGTAATTCCATATTACCTGTACCCTTAAACTCTTCAAATATCACTTCGTCCATTTTCGATCCAGTATCAGTTAAAGCTGTAGCTATAATAGATAGTGAGCCGCCATTTTCTATATTTCTTGCAGCACCAAAAAATCTTTTTGGCTTATGAAGTGCATTTGCATCTACACCTCCACTCAAAATTTTACCAGATGCTGGTTGAACTGTATTATATGCTCTAGCTAACCTAGTTATTGAATCAAGTAAAATAACTACATCATGGCCACATTCTACTAATCTTTTTGCTTTTTCTAATACAACATTTGCTACTTTAACATGTCTATCAGCAGGCTCATCAAATGTAGAAGCGACCACCTCTCCATCAACATTCCTTTGCATGTCAGTTACTTCCTCTGGTCTTTCATCAATAAGAAGAATTATTTGATATACTTCAGGATGGTTTGCAGCAATTGCATTTGCAATATCCTTTAAAAGCATTGTTTTTCCAGTTTTTGGCTGAGAGACGATCATTCCTCTTTGTCCTTTTCCTATTGGAGAAAATAGATCCATTATTCTTGTTGAGACTGTACTTTCTTTCTCAGCTAATTTAAATTTCTCTTCAGGAAATAATGGAGTTAGATGTTCAAATGAAACTCTATCTCTTACAACTTTTGGGTCAAGACCATTAATAGTGTCTACCTTAATTAAGGGAAAGTACTTCTCTCCATCTTTTGGCGGACGAACTGCACCTATTACCGTATCGCCAGTTTTTAAGCCAAATAACCTTACTTGTGATTGCGAAACATAAACATCATCAGGAGATGATAAATAGTGATAATCTGATGACCTTAAGAACCCATAACCTTCTTGCATTTTTTCTAAAACACCTTCTGTTTTAATAATACCTTCAAATTCAAAATCAGGTTCACGATACCTATTTCTACTATCTCTATTATGGTTTGATTCTCTTTTTTGATTATTGTTTTTATTTTGAAAATGTGGTTTTGGTTTTTGATTTTCATTTCTTTGATTATTCTCATTTCTTGGAATATTTTTTGATTTTTTATCATCATTTATACTTTCCTTAGAAACTTTTGTGTTCTGCTTAGTAGTGTTATCTAATTTTTTATCTTTTTGACTTGAAGAGTCCCTGTTTTCATTCTTGTTTTCTTTAGAAATAGCTGGTTTAGATTTAGTAATAGACTTTTGCTTATTAGTGTCGACTAAAATCTTTTCATTGCTTTCTGTAGGATTAGCGGATTGATGATCTATGATCTGGTAAATCAGATCTTGTTTTTTTTGAGATGAAACTCCTGTTAATCCAATAGATTTAGCTATTTCCTGAAGATCAGATAGTTTTTTGCTTTTTAAAGCGTTGAGTTCGAACATAATTTTATTGATATTTTCAAATCTTATTAGTGGGGTATGACTTTCAAAACTATGAAGTGTATTTGTTTTGTTATAATGTCACCACAATAATACAAATTATTATTTTAATGTACTTATATAAAAATGTAATTTTACACAAACAAATTTATATGATTCAAAGAGTTCAAAGCATTTATTTACTATTAGTTATTTTTATAAATGTTGTTTATAAAGTTTTTATAGACAATTGTTTAAGTATTCATTTTCCAGAATATTTAATTATGACAAATTGGATTTTATCTATATATATATATATGATTCCAACTGTATTAATCTCTCTGATATCTTTATTTTCTTATAAACACCGAAATCGTCAGTTGATTCTTAATAGGGTCAATATTTTATTTCAATTAATACTTTTAGTTTCCTTTTTTTATAAACTGATTGGCTTCGATTTATTTTATATAGTATTACTATTTAATATAGTACTTATTATTCTAGCTAATTACGGAATCATAAAAGATGAAAATTTAATTAAGTCATTAGATCGCTTCCGTTAATTGAAGATCTATTTCCTAAATCAATAACAAAAATATTTTTAATTGTTTTATCATCTATTTCAAACCTAACCATTGTTCTTTTTTGATGAAACCCAATAATTCCAGATGCCCCAGGATTTACATGAAGAAGATTATATTTCCTGTCTTGAATTATTTTTAGAATATGTGAATGCCCTGAAATAAATAGCTTTGGCTTATATTTAGTTATTAAGCTAGGCACTCTTTTTGAATATCTTTCAGGGTACCCTCCAATATGTGTAATTAATACTGGAAAATTTTCACATTTAAAAAAAATATTTTCAGAAAAAATTGTTCTAGTTATGTGGTCATCAATATTTCCATAGACAGCCCGAACTAAGCTGTGTTTTTTTAAACAATCTATTACATTTATATTTCCAATATCTCCTGCATGCCAAACTTCGTCTGACCATTTAGCATGTTTAATAATATTATTATCTATGTGCCCATGAGAATCAGAGAGTAAAAGTATTTTTTTCATTATTATTACAAATGTAATTTGTGATTTTATTTTTATCAACCAATAAAATATAATAGAATCAAATATCTTTACAAAAAAAAACTTTTGCGTTATTTTATTGAGTTTTCTTATAATGGATCTGATTTTCATGGTTGGCAACGGCAAAATAACGCTATAAGTGTTCAACAAGTTATTGAGGAATCTTTAACACTAATTCAAAGTGAAATTGTAAATGTAATTGGAGCTGGAAGAACTGATACGGGTGTTCACGCAAAAGTCATGATTGCTCATTTTGATGTTCAAGAATTATCTAAAACAAAAAATGATTTTATTTTTAAATTAAATCAACTTTTACCAAAATCTATTGTGATTAAAAACCTTCGAAGAGTCAAAGATGATGCTCACGCTAGATTTGATGCTATTTCAAGAACTTATTTATATTATATAAGTCAAGTTAAGGACCCTTTTAATAACTCCTTACATTACTTTTATAAAGAAAAGTTAGATTGGGATTTAATGAATCAAGCATCCAAAATTATTATAAATCATAATGATTTTGAATGTTTTTCAAAATCTAATACAGATGTTAAAACTTTTTTATGTGATATAGAGAAAGCTTCTTGGGAGACAAATATTAATGGAGCAGTATTTAAAATTACTGCAAATAGATTTTTAAGAAACATGGTGAGAGCAGTTGTTGGCACTTTAATAGAAATAGGAAATGGTAAAAAGAAAATTAAAGATTTAGAAAAAATATTAGTAAGTAAAGAAAGAAGTAAAGCGGGTTACTCAGTTCCTGCTAATGGTTTGTTTTTAACCGAAATAAAATATTCAAATTCAATATATCTAAAAGATGTCAAAAACTAAAGGTAAAATTTTTGATTTTAAGTTGTTTAAAAAATTAATGGACTTTGTAAGTCCATATAAAACAAGTTATTATTTAGTTATGTTTTTCGCTATTTGTTTGTCTTCTTTTTCAATTTTAACTCCATACTTACTTAAAATAACGGTTGATGACTACATAACTAAAAAAGATTATGAAGGAATGCTTGTTTATTTAGGGTTAATGTTTGTCACTCTAATTCTTGAAGTTTGTTTTCAATTTCTTTTTGTGTTTTATGCGAATTTTTTAGGACAAAGAGTTATCAAAGATTTAAGAGTTTCCTTATTCGATAAAGTAATTAATTTCAAAATGTCCTATTTTGATAATTCGGCTGTTGGAAGATTGGTGACAAGAGTGGTTAACGATATTGAAACAATTGCAAGTATTTTCTCTCAGGGGTTATTCATGATTATTGCTGATTTTATGAAAATGTTTTTAGTTATTGTAATAATGCTAGTGGTTAACTGGAGGCTTTCTTTGATAGTTTTTTCTGTTTTACCTATAATCTTGTATGCAACAAGATTATTTCAAAAGTCAATGAAAATTGCTTTTGAAGAAGTGAGAAAAGAGGTAGCTAATTTAAATTCTTTTGTGCAAGAAAGAATATCAGGAATGAAAATAGTTCAAATTTTTCATAGAGAATCGTTTGAATACAAAACATTTGTAGGTATTAATGATAAGCATAAAAAGGCTTGGATAAAAACGGTATGGTTTAACTCAATTTTCTTCCCTATTGCTGAAATCTCTACATCCGTCACAATTGGATTATTAGTTTGGTATGGTGGCTTAAATGTCATTAGTGGCGAAGGAGTTACTTTAGGAATCATCTTCCTTTTTATCCAAATGTCTCAAATGTTATTTCGCCCACTAAGACAAATAGCGGATAAATTTAATTCACTTCAAATGGGCATGGTATCGACATCAAGAATTTTTGATATATTAGAAACAAATAGTTCTATTTCTGACTTAGGCTGTCTATCACCTCAAAATCTAGAAGGGTCAATATCCTTTAATGATGTTAGATTCTCATATATTCCTAATGAAGAAGTTCTAAAAGGTATTAGTCTTAAAGTAAATCCCGGTGAGAAAATTGCCATTGTTGGCCCAACTGGAGCAGGAAAATCCTCCATCATTAACTTGATTTCTCGCTTTTATGAATTCCAAAGTGGACAAATAAAAATTGATGATATTCCAATTAAAGAAATTAAATTAGATTCTTTGAGAAGACATATATGTACAGTTAGTCAAGATGTGTTTCTATTTGCGGCATCAGTATATGATAATATTACTTTATTTAATCCTTCAATTAAGATAGAAGAAGTTGTTAGTGCAGCAAAAATTATAGGGGTTCATGATTTTATAAGTAAACTTCCTGAAGGATATTATTACAATGTTAAGGAAAGAGGTGTTATGCTATCATCTGGTCAAAGACAGTTAATTGCATTTTTAAGAGCATATATTGCTAATCCAACAATTTTAGTTTTGGACGAAGCCACATCCTCTATTGATTCAGATTCAGAGGAACTAATTCAAAAAGCTACTGCTAAAATAACTGAAGGAAAAACATCAATAATAATAGCTCATCGGCTTGAAACAATTCGTAGAGCTGATAGGATTATAGTTATGGATGAAGGGCAGATTGTAGAAGAAGGCTCACATGAAGACCTAATGAAAATAAAGTCAGGAAAATATTCTCAATTATACAATATTCAATTTTCTTCTTAATTTAATTAAAAGCAATGCTATTTTTGAAATTCAAGATGAATAAAATTCAAAAATTTAAATCTTCTATGATTAATTTATTTAATTCTCTCTGGGAATCATATTTCACAAATTCTCCATCTTTAAAATAAGACATTTCTCCTGTTTGTTCTGAAATAACTATTGCTGTTGCATCTGTTTTCTCACTTATACCCATTCCTGCCTTATGCCTTAATCCAAATCTTTGAGCTAATTTTTTATTGTCAGAAACTGGTAAAACAACCCGAGTAGCAGTTATATAATTATCCTTTATGACTATCGCGCCATCATGAAGAGGACTGTTTTTAAAAAAAATTGTTTCTAAAATCTGAGATGATAAAAACATACTTGCATTATCTCCTGTATTTTTTACAAAATCTAAATTATTATTCCTTTCTAAAATTATAATTGCTCCGGTTTTTTCTTTAGACATTTTGACACACGAATTCAAAATCATTTTGACATCAGTTTCATTTTGAGTTTGAGTTTGATTAAAAAAATTAAAATATTTTAGAACATTTTTTCTTGATGTAAAATTAGAAGAGCCAATCAAGAGTAAAAATTTTCTTATTTCTTGTTGAAAAACAACTATCAAAGCAAAAAAACCAACACTTATAAAGTTTCCAAGAATATTACTTAGAACATCCATATTGAGTATGTCAGTTAACTTCCATATCATGTAGATTATAACTATTCCTAAAAAAATATTTATTGCTACAGTTCCTTTAACAAGCCTGTAAAGGGAGAATAACAATAAAGCTACAAGAGCAATATCGAAAAGATCTATAAAACTAATATTTAAAAAATCAAGTGTTTCCAATAGTAGAATTTTTGTAAAAGTATAAAACTAACTCAGGGCTTGCAATAAATCTATACATTCTTTAGCACTTTTAACATCATGAACTCTAAGTAATTGAGATTTGCCTTGTAATGCAAAAGCATGTAAAAATGTAGTTCCATTCAGTGATTTTTCAGGTGAAACACCTAAATATTTCCAAATCATTGATTTTCTTGAAATACCAGTTAAAACAGGACAATTTAATGACTGAAATAGATCAATGTTCTTTAATAATTCAAAATTATGTTCGATTGTTTTGCCAAATCCAAAACCTACATCCACAATAACATCTTTGATGCCATTTTTATTAGCAACTTGAATTTTATTTAATAAATGAGAAATTATTTCAGTTATAATATTCTCATATTGAGGATTATTTTGCATTGTTTTTGAATCTCCATTTCTATGCATTAACACATAAGGAGAGTCGTATTTACCTACAACACCAAACATTCTTTTATCAAAATCTCCACCAGATACATCATTTATAATAGCAGCTCCCATTTGTAATGATTCTTCTGCTATTTCTGATCGAAAAGTATCTATAGAAAATAAACAGTCTGGGAATTTAATTAGCAACTTTTCTAAAATTGGTAAAAGCCTCTTTTTTTCAATATCTAATGTTAATTCTCCTGCACCTGGTCTAGTGCTTATTGCTCCAAGATCAATAAAAGAAGCACCTTCATCTATCATCTTTTCACATTGCCTTAAAGATTTATCAATAGAATCGTATTTTTTGCCATCATAAAAAGAATCAGGAGTTATATTTAAGATTCCCATAATTTTGGGATTACTTAAATCAACTAATTGTCCTCTACAATTTAAAGTCATAGTTTTATTCTTTGTTTTGGATAACTTTTATAAAAGTTACTACTTTGCATTAAAAATTTTTAGAAATTTACCATAAAATTTTGCCATGGCAACCACAGAAGATCAATACATTGAAATAATTAGTAGATGTAAAGAATTGTATATAAATAAAATGAAAGATTATGGTTGTGCGTGGCGTATTCTTAGATTAGAGTCTTTGACTGATCAGATTTTCATTAAAGCTCAAAGAATAAGAGGATTACAGATCAATAAAGAACAAAAAATATCTGAAGGTCAAGAGGACGAGTTCATAGGAATAATTAATTATTCTATTATGGCTTTAATTCAAATTGAACTTGGAGTCTCAGACCAGCCTGATCTAAATGATAAGCAAGCAATAGATTACTATAATAGGCATCTAAAAATAACTTATGATTTAATGCTTGAAAAAAATCATGATTATGGTGAAGCTTGGCGAGAAATGAGAGTCACATCTTTGACTGATATGATTTTACAAAAATTACTTCGAGTAAAACAAATTGAAGAAAACAAGGGAAAAACAATAGTTTCAGAAGGAATTGATGCTAATTATCAAGACATGATAAATTATTCAGTTTTTGCTATGATTCATCTAAAAAATAAATAATTATGAGACAAAAAATTATAGCAGGTAATTGGAAAATGAATAATTCAAATACCGAGAGTTTATCTCTTTTACAAGAGCTTTTGAATTTCAATTTTCCAAAAGATATAAGAATAATTATTTCTCCACCATATACTCAATTAGGTCTTGTAAATGAAAAATTAGAAAAATCTAATATTGAAGTTGCTTCTCAAAACATGCATTTTGCTGATAACGGTGCATATACTGGTGAAATTTCATCATCTATGATTAAAAGTTCAGGAGTTTTTATTTCCATCTTGGGGCATTCAGAAAGAAGAACTTATTTCAATGAAACTGATGAAAGTTTAAAAGAAAAGGTTGATAAGGCAATAAATGAAAATATTGAAATTATTTTCTGCGTAGGTGAAGAGTTGAGTGATCGTAATTCTGGAAATCATTTTGAACATATTAAAATTCAACTCGAAAAAACTGTTTTTTTACAACCTGCCGAATCCTGGAAAAAAATAATTATTGCCTATGAGCCAATCTGGGCTATTGGAACAGGGGAAACTGCTTCCCCAAAACAAGTTCAAGAGATGCATTTGTTTATTCGTAATATAATTTCAGAAAATTATTCTAAAACTTTAGCAGACTCTATATCTATTATTTACGGTGGGAGTGTAAAACCATCAAATGCAAATGATATTTTTTCTCAATCTGATGTTGATGGAGGTTTAATAGGTGGGGCTTCATTGAAATCAAAAGATTTTGCAGCTATAGTTAATGCATCATAATGTCAATTACATACCGTTTATTTTCATTTAAAGTTAATCCTGTAAAAATTGGATCTGAAATTTTAGTTGCAGAGCTATCTGAGCGTGGCTTCGATGGTTTTGAAGAAACAAGTGTTGGTGTCGATGCCTATTTAGTAGATAATAAATGGAAAACAAATCTTTTATCCAATCTAAGAATACTGTCAAATTCAAACTTTGAAATAGAATATTCATCTAAAATAATTTATCCAAAAAACTGGAATAAAATTTGGGAAAGTAACTTTAAACCTATTTTAATTAATAAAGATTGTATAGTTAGAGCAGACTTTCATCCTCCATTAAATTTAAAATATGAAATCATAATTACACCTAAAATGAGTTTTGGAACCGGTCATCACGAAACTACATCAATGGTTATGAATCATGTTTTAGATTTAAACTTAGAAGGCCTAAAAGTCCTTGACATGGGTTGTGGAACAGGAATTTTAGGTATTTTATCCGAAAAAAAAGGAGCTTATTCAATCGATGCTGTTGATATTGATAGGTGGTGTTACGAAAGCACCCTAGAAAACTCTCACTTGAATGATTGTAAATTTATTAAAGCTTTTTGTGGAGACATTAATTTGATTAAAGAAAGTAAATACGATATTATTTTGGCTAATATTAATAAAAACATTATTATGAATGATATTTCTATTTATAATGACCTGTTAAATACTGGAGGTCAATTAATTATAAGTGGTTTTTACGATTCAGACATAATCGACATTGATAAAGAAGCTAAATCCCTAAAACTGGAATTAGTTTTTCAAAAAGTAAAAAATTTATGGGCATCCATACATTACATAAAAAGTTAATTTATTCATCTCAGCCGAAAATTAATCCTGAGCAGGATACTCAACAAATTGTACAAACTAAAAGAGTGCATGAACTTGTTTTGTATAATGATGATATAAACACTTTTGATCACGTCATCAATACTTTGGTTTTAGTTTGTGATCATACGGTAATGCAAGCCCAACAATGCGCCTATATTGTTCATTTTTCAGGAAAATGTGTTGTAAAAACTGGTTCAATATCTGATTTAGAACCTCGTTGTATTAAGCTTGTCGAGGCAGGACTATCTGCTGAAATCGTTTAGTTATTTTTTTGAATTAAAAATTGTAGTTTTACACAAAAATATTTTCATTGTGAAATTTTTAACTTTTATTAATTTATTACTTTGTGTGTCTTTTATACAAGGTCAAAACCTAGACAAAATGGACAAAACCATATATCGATTTATAGTAGAAGATTTATATGGTGAAAATTTTAATTTTTCAGATTTAAAAGGAAAAAAAATAATGGTGGTTAATACTGCATCTAAATGTGGATTAACTCCTCAATACAAGTCTCTTCAATTATTATATGATAAATATAAAGATGATAATTTTATGATTGTAGGCTTTCCTGCTAATAACTTTTTGTGGCAAGAGCCTGGAACTAACGAGGAAATTGCTGAGTTCTGTAGAGAAAATTATGGTGTCACTTTTCCAATGATGAGTAAAGTATCCGTTTTAGGTTTAGATCAACATCCGATTTATTCATTTTTAACCAGTAAAGCATTAAATGGAAAGATTAATTCTCTCGTTACTTGGAATTTTCAAAAGTTTTTAATTGATGAAAAGGGGTTTGTTGTTAAATCAATTTCTCCCAGAAAGCAGCCAGATGATATAGAAGTTCTTAATTGGTTAAGCGGATCGTAATGAGTCAGCATAAAATTGAAACCATATGCTTACACCATGGGACTGTTGAAGACCCAATACATAAAGGAGCTATTTCTCCAATATACATGTCTACAGCGTATCAATTTAACGATGTTAAAGAAAAAAAATATCCTAGGTATATAAATACTCCGAATCAAGAGGGGTTGTGTAAAAAAATTGCAGCTATAGAAGGAGGGGAGCATGCACTAGTTTTTGGATCAGGAATGGCAGCTGTAACTACTTCTCTATTATCTCATCTTAATTCAGGAGACCACGTTGTTTTTTATAATGATATATATGGAGGAACCAGAAACTTGATTAAAAAAGAGTTTTCTAATTATAACATTTCTTACAGTTTCGCTGCAGGATCATCTGTAGATGATTTTAAGGCATGCATAAAAAAAAAAACTAAAGGAATATATATTGAAAGTCCAAGCAATCCATTACTTAAAATTGTTGACATGAAAGCTATATCTGATTTAGCTAAATCAAATAATTTATGGACTATGATTGATAATACTTTTGCGAGTCCAATTAATCAAAATCCAATTGCTTTTGGTATTGACATTGTTATTCACAGTGCAACTAAGTATTTGGGAGGACATAGCGATATTTCTGCTGGTGCTGTAATAGCATCAAGAAATCATATTGATAGAATTTATGAATCTGCAAAGAATTTAGGAGGGACAATTAGTGAATTTTCAGCTTGGCTTTTAGAAAGAAGCATTAAAACATTGCCGATAAGAGTCCGTGAGCAAAATAAAAATGCATTAGAGTTAGCTAATTTTTTAGAAAAACATTCACAAGTTTCCAAAGTCTTTTACCCTGGATTAGTTTCACATGAAGATCATGAAATTGCAAAAAATCAAATGAGTGGTTATGGAGGAATGTTGTCGATTGAAATTAGTTCAAAAATTGATCCTAGTTTGTTTTTTAAAAATCTTAAAATAATAAAACCTGTAATGAGTCTTGCAGGAGTTGAGAGTACTGCTAATTATCCTAAATTAACATCACATTTTTCACTTACGCAAGAGGAAAGAGATCATCAGGGAATATCAGATCACTTAATCAGACTTTCTGCAGGAATTGAATCTATCGAAGATTTAAAGAGTGATATTGATAACGCCTTAAAAACTTCAGTTTATGAAAGTTGATATACTTGCATTCGGAGCGCATCCTGATGATGTTGAATTGGGGTGTGGGGCTACAATAGCTAGAAGTGTTTGTGAAGGGAAATCAGTCGGAATTATTGATTTAACCCAAGGAGAAATGGGTACTAACGGGTCTCCAGAAACAAGAAATAAGGAAGCAACAAAAGCGGCCTCTATTTTAGGAGTTAAATTCAGAGATAACTTAAAATTTAAAGATATTTATTTTAAAAATGATGAAGCTCATCAAAATAAAATTATTAAAACTATAAGATTGTATAAACCTGACATTGTTTTATGTAACGCAATAGAGGATAGACATATTGATCACAGTAAGGGATCTGATTTAGTATCTCATTCGTGTTTTTTAAGTGGTCTTAGTAAAATTGAAACATCCGATAGCTTAGGGCAGAAACAATTACCTTGGAGACCAAAAGTTGTATACCACTATATTCAGTGGAAAGAAATCGAACCAGATATTGTTGTTGATGTTTCAGAGTTTATAGATCAAAAAATATTAGCTGTTCAAGCATTTTCAAGTCAATTTTATTCTGCCGATGATCCTAAAGAATCTACTCCAATTAGTTCCCGAAACTTTATTGAGAGTGTTCGATATAGAGCTTTGAATTTAGGAAGATTAATTGGAGTAGAAGCGGGAGAAGGCTTTACTACTGAAAGGTATCCGTCTGTTAAAAGTATAACAGATTTGATTTAAAAAATATTTTTAAAGACGCTTGTCTTCGAATTAAAATAGTTTAAATTTACACCTCAAATGGTGGTTGTAGCTCAGCTGGTTAGAGCGCCTGGTTGTGGTCCAGGAGGTCGCCGGTTCGAACCCGGTCTTCCACCCAAAAACCTTCGAGAAATCGAAGGTTTTTGTTTTAATTACAATAGTTATTGAGGAAGAGTAATATTTGTTATAATATGCTATTTTATAAATAATTAAGCTTTTATTATAGATTTATATATTTCAGGATCTGTTGCTCCTTCAGTTCCAAATAATAGAATAGTACTTTCATTATTTATACCCATTTTTCTTGCCATATTATTTTTTCTCATCAGATCTAAAAGACCTGCTAGTCCAGCAACTGAAGATTCACCAGCTTCAATTTTTGGAATATTATTATTTAATAATCGCATTGTTTTGGGTATTGATTCATCATCAATTGTCATAAAATGATCAGCTGATTGATTTAGTATTTCCCAACCTAGTAAAGAAGGTTCTCCGCATGATAAACCAGCCATTATTGTTTCTTTTCTGATATTAAATGAAGTTATTTTATTGTTTTGAGAACTTTTGATAAGGCATGGAGCTAGTTCAGATTCAACTATTATATACATTATTTTAGCTTTAAACTCTTGCCAAAAATAACTACAGATTGATGCAGGAAATGATCCAACTCCCCCTTGAAGAAATACATGTGTAGGCAGAGGCTTATTTTTTAGTTGTTTCTTTATTTCTTTTGCCATAA
>Ga0114994_10000258_pt1 | contig 33314 bp, 8 predicted proteins | sample ArcticOcean_MG_C_9_FD_87043 | JGI IMG/M metagenome (GOLD analysis project Ga0114994, IMG submission 87043) | Marine microbial communities from western Arctic Ocean - ArcticOcean_MG_CB2_152 | ecosystem: Environmental > Aquatic > Marine > Oceanic | place: Arctic Ocean: Canada Basin | collected...
ACCACGTGCTGGACCGCACTCTTTGCTACTGAAGGCGTTTTGGGTGGTGTGAGCGACATCGACGCGAACGTCGAACCATAAAAAAATGTCTCCTAGCCCAAAGACCTCCATCCAGCTGTTCCGCGCGATATTCGGAGACACGTTGGACTTGATGCTTGCCGCTAAGGTGCCCGCGCAACTCAGAAGGGCAAAAGTTTCTGTGTCTTGGGGGGCTTTCCCTCGTTCTCGGCGCCCGGGAGCGCGAGGGCCCCGCATTTTTCGGCCCGGATCACCCTTTGGGTTCGCTCGGATGGATCTTTAGCGAGAATTGAGGTCATTCTACGGAGTGGTGGGCGCGTGGAGCCTAATGCACAAACCACGAAACCCGTTTAGTAATAAATAATAATTATTTGACTACTTTAGTAAAAAGGTGGCTAACCAGAGGTTTTCCGAGCAACCAAGCGCAAACGAGGAACCCTAGCAACCCATCGAAGCCCCACGCCAACAGGCTTTGGCTGTGGAGCCCGTTCCGGCTTCGCGTACGCGTTGCCGAATACACCTCGTTTGACGTCCGCGTTTACAGTCCCACGACATTGTTAGGCCGATTCCTTTTACAGAACATCACAAGATTATGTGTTCTCAACCCGCTCGGAAGGAATCGGTCTAGCTTCTCTACTGAGCCGTGTACGAGCAAATCGTCGAAATGGGCTGCCCAGAGCAACCTCGATTGCGCGGCGCATTGTTAGCCGTTTGCGCTCGAAGAAAGTGCTGCTGGACGCCCCGGCTGCGTCGATTCACCCATGGGGCGGGCGCAGTCCATACCTCTTCGGTTGCACTTCTTTGCGGCCCCAAAGTTTTGACGCCAAAAAAAGCTGGGATAAGGTGCGGGGTCTTCCTAGTAGCAAGATTGAACGAAGCCAGACTAGCCTACGCTACGACAACCAGCGTTTGGGAGCAGCACACTCTAAGAGCGCCACCCTACGATTCGACGTGTACAAGGCTATGCTTGAATATGCGGCCCGGTGAGTGGACTTAGCCTACAAGCTGTAACGAAGACTTCTAGAGTCCCGGCCGGCTACGCCAGTGAATGATTCTTAGGGAAGTACCCGCCTTTCCGGGAGAGTGCGGGGGCCCCTCGGCGGGCACATGAATTGCATTCCCTTGGAGCTTACCCGGCAGCGGCGTGGCCCAGCCCGGGCCCAGGCCCGGCCCCGGGCCGGGGGACCTGGGGCCCTGGGCCCCTGGGGCCCTGGGCGGGGCGTGTGTGCTCACTGTGACACGGGCTTTTCTCGGCTGAATCCGGTAATTTACTCACCGACAGCGTCCTCCGGAGCGCGTAGACATGTTTTGCGCGCCATCGAGGTTGGCGAGGCCTTGGAGTGCTTCGGCGGCGTGCGCACGGCGCGTCGTGCGCATACACACCCTAGACGAGCGAATCGCCTTGCGCGCACCACTTTTGCTCGCATGCGGGTGACGGGGCGATGCTGAGTCGCGCGAACCGGGCGGCCGGCCTCTACTCGGCCCGGGGAATGAAGCCGGAGGCTAAGCCCCACACCAGGCCCCGTGCGGGACAGTCACGACATTCACGGTACCTAGAATTGATGCCAGTGCTTTAAATAGAGCTAGACTCAGCCTGGGGCGGCGGGGCCCAGGTGCTGAGTCATGGTCACGGCCGGGTCGTGATTAGCTTATGGGATCCTGATTTGCACACGGACTCGGAGACCCGGCCGGCAGGAAGCGACTAAGGTTCGTCAAGAGGACCGCTTTGACTCGTTACGGACAAAAGTCCAGTCCAAGCGGACAAAGTGGGGAGGGAATAGACTTTCCTAAGAGACCCATGTGCAGAGCCTTCATTCCGTCCAACGAAGTTACTCGTCATATCCCCAACACCCCAAATGGCACCCCAAGGGGCACTGGCCGCAGGGCCAGTCCTCGGGACAGGCCAGCGGGCCGGGCCGGAAAGGGGCGCTAGCAGGCCGCGGCGTGGCTGCGAGCCAAAGAAACCAGCTCGCTGGGTCGTTTCATGGTTAAAAAAACCTGTACGCGCGTGTACGACAAAGCGAGTTTACGATATGTCCCTGCACGAACCAAGGGGGTCTTGACCCCATCTCTAGTACCCATGCACGAACCGTCTTCGAGGTGTTTAATTGGTAGGCCGCGCGCTTTGGCCGTATCGTATACTCGGAGCAGGCCACCCAGTCACTTTCGTGGGCGCCGGCAGCCAGACGACGCTATGTAGAACGCGCGGCAGCAAATGAGCTGCGTCACGGTCTCGCGAAGGGGCAAAAACACGAAAAGTTCGACGCGATCGTCATTTTTGACGCCGTGTCGAGCCGACTGGGCCACCGCAGCGGGTATCGTCGTTTGTGTGGCCACCGAAGATCTGAAACACTTTACCGCAGCAGTGGCCCATCAGATGTCGGTCCATGCGTCGTCCGCGTTTCTCGGCCGTAACGCGCTTCGGGCGAATATCGCGCCGCAAGCGCGCCACTTTTTATGGGGTCTGCTATCACGGCGGGCGTACGCGGAAGTTCGGGGCCAGTTTTGAGGGCCAGCGGGCCTCAAGCGGTACTTGTCAAAAGGCATGTACTTAAATTAGGCCCGGGCCAGCTACGTAAGGGGGGGGGATCGTTGTGTAATAAATCTAGAATAAATTAACTAGTAAGAATCGAGTCTAAAAACCGAGGGCGAAGGACGCGGAGATTCACAACACGCCGCTTAAGCGGCCTTCGCTCCGCGCCCCCATCTATTAGGGTGGGCCACGCCCCATACTAATATAAAGTCTAGGTGTGTGTGTGTATATATAGGAACGTTCCTATTAGGGGGTGAGGTATGGTGGATTCCCCTCAGAGTAGTGGCGTCTCCTCAGCTCCTTGATTCTGACTTGTTGTGGCCCCAACGAGGCGAGGGTGTGCAGTCCTCGCCGCAGGTCCCTGCGATTCCAAAGATAGCACAAGCTCGTATGACCCTGCTTATGACCTTGTAATTTACCCCGTGCCCGGCGTGTAGTTACGTTTGCGATGGAGCTCCGCCGGCGAAAGGCTGCCTTGAGGCTGCAAAACATGCTGCGTGCCTCGATACTACAAACACCTACGACGGACCGCCCCTGCCCAACGGAGGATACGGATGGAGGATCAGCGTTGATCGGACAGCTCGTTCATACACAGTTTAGTCGCAGACAACCAAAACGAATGGTGCGATTGCACCATGAAACTCATAGTTCGGTAGCTATACAAAAAATTCAGCGTGGGGTATTTGCTCGTCAAATGCTCTCCTCCAAACGCGAGTTCGTAAATCTCCAACGGGCTGCGGGACAAATACAACAATTGGTTATGCGTTGGCAAGCATCGTACCATAGTGCAGCAATCAGTGCACTGAACACAGTCGAGGATACATGTGCACGATGTGCCACATGTCGGCCATCGGTGTTTGTTTTTGAACTGCAGCAGGTGCTCTGCACAAACTGCGTGACAGCCATGACTACGGCAATGTCACACCAACGAGAGTCTTTACGAACGCGCGGGAGATTCCTAGGTACAATGATTCCATTGAGCCTCAAGCGCACATTAGACCCCCGAGTTGCGTGTCTTCAAAGATGGTGGCGACTTCGAGCATCCAAAATTGCAATCAGCGAGCGAGGTTGCTGCGCGAACTGCCATCGTACTGCTACACATATCGACCATAGTTCGAAAAAACGCCTGTGTGGGCTTTGCGCGTTATACATGCGCCGCCTCAACAATCTGCACCTAAACAGCCGCAGAGTTCAAACTCTCGCACAGTTTGAGGCTGATGTAACAGCTGCGACAGTCATTCAAGCTTTATGGCTCTCGTGGCGAACTACAAGGCGGTGGCAAGCCATTAAGGAGGTGACCTTCACACGCGCGACTTTATTTGCCACAAGAGCTCAAAGTGTCTTCCGCGGAAACATTTCGCGTCTCGCGATACACGCATGCATGAAGACGCTCGTTTGGCTATGTAGAGCGGCGAGCGGATTGTTACAAACGAAGCCAGGATCATGGTTTGTGTGTCTTTGTGGTGATCTTTTAGCTCGCGTGCCGGTCTTCCTCGTTGGTCGAGAATGTTGGAGGCTTGCTGGGGAGCCGCATGCCTTGGGCAACGAAGTAGCATTTCGATTACTACATGACGCCGTTGCCGGACAGATTACACGTGTGGGCCGGGGGTGGGTTTCGAGGTGCAAAGCTAGAAGGGGGAAGTTAGGGAGACGAAAAAAGTTGCAAGCTGCACGATGTCATCAATCTTCACTCATCAACTCTTGTAGGACGATACAACGTTTTTTAACAGCGCAGAAGTCAAATCTGGGTTCGAGTAGGCCCGCGTTTACGCGAAGGCAATAGACACATGGACGATTGACCGCGTTTGTCCCCACGCCATCGACACGACGTTGTCCCTGTAATTGCGTATACTTGATGGCGTGGAGGGTAACGAGTACGATTCTCTCGTCCTCGACGCGACCACTGGTTGATTCCCACACAGGTTTTGTAGGACGACGAGCAGCAGCGAAGGAAATCCAGGCAAAGGCACGCTGTTATTTGGTCCGTTTGAGGATCAAAGGTACGAGAGCGCAGCATGCCGCGGCTGAACGAATCCAGCGGTGGATTCGCTGTTTTCTGGAGGAGTGCCACGCGTGGCGCGCGGCGAATAGGCAGCTCTTGAAATTGTTGCTGAATCGTGTGAGAATACTTCTTCCGTTCACGAGTGTCGATCGGGATATGGAAGTCCCACGGACGTCCACCAATCTGGGACGATGGGCCAAGCCCTCTGCCAAGACATTGTCGTCGACGACCGCAGCCTCCAATTTGATGGTCTTGAGCACGTCCGTCATGCGGCGGGAACGCACGTTCCTCAGTAATCGTTTTCTGCAGTGTAGAGGCCTTGGTTCAGCTCAGCTACTGGCGACACAAATAGTAACCGATACGTCCTTAATTCCACCACGATGGTCAGCGTCAACGTTGGCAAACGGGAAGTTTCTTTCGGCTGGCTGCGAGGCTCAGTATCCCGGTCAATTTTCGCTTCAGCTTGTGACAGTATCTTCAGCTTCTAGTCCGGTGCCTGTGGATTCTTGTTCTTCCGTGACTGTGCATTGGTGCGGAAACACCCAACAGCAGTCCGGATCGCCCTATCTGATGCATGTGGGTTTGGACTCGCCCGAGTGGCATCGTTTCGTAATCTTAAGTTGTGATGCCGCTCGTAAACCCAAATATTTTGGTCCCAGCGCAAAGAAGTCGCTTCTCCGATTCATCCTTCATAAAAGAATGTTGTGCACGCGTCGTTGGCTAAGCCACACAACAACAATCTCACCTGATGCGTTGCTTAGCTCGCTTGGCGCACGTACAACTTTCAGTGTGACCGCGGGACATCAACAAAATCCGAAACCAGTCGGTCGTGACACTCAAGGTGGGTATCGTCATGCAAGCATCACGGTGCTACTGTCAATCCAAACGCTGAGGAGGGCAGAAGCTCAAAATGTCGCATCGAATATACTTTTTGATCTCCTGGAGGATCTGATTCACATGATTCCTAGGATTTCTATTCACATTGGATGTACCGTTTCTCAGTACCAGGCCCAAAGCAAAGGCCTTGGAGCGTGGACAACTTCTTGCCGACAAAGAGGAGCATGGACTCGCCTCTCGTGGAACGGTTGTGTCGCGGGGGACTTGCAGGTCCCCATGCGTGACCATCCCTCTCATTCTGTCATGATGCGAAACGAAGGACTTCCCTGTGCCGTCGGACACTTCATCCTAACGGGCAATAGTGCTTCCTCTATTCAAACGAAGAATTCTGATGGCAGTGGTAGTGTAGATAACCAGAAAAAGTTTCTTTTGCAAATCGAACTTTCTCGCAGCGTCGGGGGGCGGCCATGTGGTGTTGCTATTCTAAATGAACGATTCTTCGATTGTATCCGACCCCAGAGGAACATATCCGTCTTTGTGAAGTCCAGCGTGTCCAGCAAATTTCCCCAAACTTCCGCTATGTCGCTGGGCTACCTTAACATGCAATTGACTGCGCGCCGCCTTGAGACGCCGCACTGGCGACAAAGGCTGCAGATAGTCAAGTCGTATGTGGGCACCATGATTAAATCAGTCCTCAGTAGCGCCTCGCAACCACGAATCGAGATATCCTTAGAACGGCTTACAGGCTTACTCCCAGAAGTAGATGTCGCTTCACTCGAGTGTTGGGTCACATGGGGGGGGCATTTAGCGACCACTTGGTTTGCTGCGTCCGAGTCTGCTTGTGAAGCATGTATTTCAAGTCCCGGTGTGCGATTAAACTTGCCTGCCCACGGGCTCATCATGCCAGTCCTCAAGCTCGAAATTTTGGGTACGTCATTCTCGAGCTCTAGTATGGATACCACGAGAAAGACTTGTTTTGGCGTCTGCTCTGTAAATGGCCATGAACTCACTAATCATGCAGGTCGCGTCGAGCTGAACTTTGTTGAGCCCCTCAAACCACTTTCGGCGAATTCCAGTCAGATAGACCAGGTAGCCCGACTCGTTCCAGGTCGTGTCGTTATGTTTGTTGAAGTGTTTGATGCTCCCTTCGGCGCGCAATCGCCTGAGCACGCAGACACTACGAGATTGCAACTTTCCATATTGGACTTGGACATGACTGGCTGCAAAAGTAGCTTGGTAAGTTCACATCTTACCGTCTTCGATCCTAGACTTGTTTTTCGTAGGTAAAGTCTCGCCCATTCAAAAATCTAATTCAGCCATACGCCGTCGTGCGATGGCACGGCCGCAAAGTTGGCCGGGAGGAAATAATGCGGCCTTCCCTAAATCCACTATTCTGCAGCCCGCTGCAAAATGCCCACCGAATCAATCGCTACGGGCTACCTCCGCAAGGGACGCAACTTTGTTTCGGTGGGCAGCCGTACATTTTTCGGCTCACCCCAGCCAACAGGTCGGCTCTCAATCGCTATGCGCCCATTGATTACAAAATTGGTGTTACTCTTGATCTCTACTCTACCGCAGTTGACATGCTTGGGTCTCAGGCACACCTCGACTTATTTCTTGGACAAGCAGTCCTGGAGAGTCCAATGGCGAAAATTTCACATGGGTCATATTGTACGCTCCCTCTGCGCAGGCGACGCGAGGACACTTTAAACGCATCCTTTCTTAAGTTTTGCTTGAGCAGAGTAGCAGAGGAGACTATTGAGTTAAATGTCTCCTCACTAAGATTAAGTGGACTTGCGGCGGCCGAGCGGCGCGCAGTCGAGAGGCACGAGGCCGAGATGGTGCCCGCAGGGTCTCACCAGAATCGGACATATAGATCACATCGCACTTTAAACGTGTGCTTGGAGGCTTTGCAGGCCAAGAAGCGAACACGTTTTCAATCGCTGATATACAGCGATACGGAGGGAACCACAAACTGGCCGCATCACAGACCTCTCACTCTATCTATTCCTTCAAGTTTACCTTGCAGCCTCGAGGACGTTGTTGTTCTTCGAATTTCTGTGTCATGTGGAAGTCGATTTCCCAAGAAAGTTGGCTCTGCGGACTATTCGCTACGGAGTCTTCTAACGGCACGGCGAAACCATCCGACGGGGCGCCCTCTCTCAGAGTGTGACGTGACCCTCTCACTTGAGGAAGATGGTTGTCCTACCCAGGCATTTGTTAGCTTTTCAGTTAGTCTAGGGCATCGTGTCACGTGCGCCTCTGGGCGTTCATTCTCTGTAAACAGCTACAGTAAGCCTTCGCGCGATACTTCAATAGGGACCCCAACGAATATTAGTAGCGTCGACGATGTGCGCAGTAGTCATCAAGTTCAACATGCTGGTCGTGTGGCACAAGCCTGGCCTCCCCATGACCTAGACTCAAATGACACGAATAATTATGCCAATACGGCTTTGGCTCTCGACGCAGAATGGCAGAACGCAGGTAGGGAGAATGCACAGCAGGAAGCCGCGGTAACAGTAAATATCTCTGATATGGAGTTGCTTGACACGTCCCTCAAAATAGAAGTCTGTAACGAGAACATGCTGCGACCAAATACTACAGTTGGTGAGGCTTCATGTATACTTAATAAAGTTGTCAACGCCATGCACACCAGCAGACCAGAGTGTAGATTTCCTTCTGTGGGGATCGAGCAAAATGAGAAAGGCGAGGTAAAGAAAATTAGCTTCACAGCTTGGCTGGAGAGAAACAGGTATTTCTCGGTGGGTGTGCACAATGTGCAAATTGCACGGCTAGCCAAACAGCTGAACAAAAGAAATCATGGCGCCGAGGTTTCGTATCTCTGCTTTAAGCTGGGGGGGTCCACTCTTCGCAAGAATCTAACGACGGACACACTTTCATCTGCAGATGCTTACTTACCCGCAACTGCGGGCGTCCTCGAACATTGCCTCCTCTACGTTGAACTGTGGCACTCAGACGCAGTTTCTGAGGTGCTTGTTGCTGTTGCTAGTACTGCGCTAAAATGCTTAACTTCTCTGGAGGCGCCAATTTGCTTCACGTTACCACTTCTGCGTCGCGGGGTGCAGGAGAGTGAGTGTGATGATCTCATTTCGCTCACGCTCACGTGCACTGAATTGACACACGAGGTGACAAAGACGGGTTTTTCAGTTGCACGGGATTCCCCGGGTTCTTCAAATCTATTCAAAGTACCAAAAATTCAATTGCAGGAAGCTGAGTTGTGCTTGCGGACCCTTCGCTTCCGTAGATCATCTAGCTCGCCAACCAGGCTCTATTGTACGACACAGGTAGGTCGCATTTTTCGTCGAACTACCATCAAGTCAGTTTCTTGCGCTAGCGCTGACTGGCCAAACGAGACGCTAGTCATTCACACAAGCTTTGACATGCTCATAGGGAAATTTCTTCAAATGCAGATCTGGAGTCGCACCACTGGATCACCGGACAGTCTAGTGGGGCGTGCCAAGCTTCACCTTACTCCAGAGCGCTGCATGCTACATTGCAGCCATCTAGCTATTGTGAAGACGTCACCTTCTGAACCAGTATGTGTGCAGCTTCGACAAGCTTCAGGTGCACCATGTGGCGTTGTTTCTTTTCAGCTTGTAATTATCGCAGAGGATACCTCTGCAATCACAGAGATCAGATGTCTCCAACACAACAGTGAGTCGTTGGCGTTTCGTATCGGACTCATTACATTTGCCGCAATGAATCACCTAGATGACGACGAGCTATATTCATCACCGCCCCTTGAACAGGATGCAACGGACAGCATTACACCGAATATCGTAGATGGTGCTCAATTTTTAGTTGGCGCTTTTGATGACAGCCAGTGGTGCGATCAAAAAGAGCTCCGCGATCGAAATGAGCTTCGCCTCGTCTTGCTCAGGACTCGAGGCCTTCGTGTCCTAGGGGAATCACATTCTGCTCACGATAATAACTTACGTGGTCTGCAAATTCGGTCGCTCTCGGGGGCGACACCATCGTCGAGGTCCATGGCACGCCCGGGCATGGTGTCTGCGCGCATGGTCGCAAAAACTGTAAAAATGGGCATTCGTTCAATGATTGGAGTTGGCGAGCAAGAATATAGCTACAAGTCAATTGATGTTGCGGCACTGGAGCAGGAGCTGGGTGAGCAGTTTATTCTCCCCGCATCGGACGTTGATTTCAAGCCACTTGGCTTGGAACTAGTTGTTCAGGGCAGCCACGAAACCTCAACTGAGCAAGTGGGGGGGCGCAGTCTCGTCGAGCTGAGTGAAGATGCACTTCCTGGTTTTGTCGCGGGGCTGGCCTATAGGTTTTGGCTGCAGCTCGGGGGGGACCTTGGCTCCGCGTCTCGTCCATGAAAGGTGCGCATGTGTGCGCAATGACTCCCAGTGACTCCCGCGCGCGCAGGTATTGACAGCGGAACCAGCGAATCCCGGACCGTATGGTACCCTGCAAGTGGCCATGAGGTGGACGCACAACCCCACGCTCGGGTTCTTCGATCTACCGCACAGGACGGTGTCCAATGCAATTACTTATTTGTCCCGAGCCATATATCTGAAACCAGGTGTGCGCACGTAAAAGCTGCACCTAATGAACTACACGTGGCGCTGCTTCGTGCTCGAGGACTGCCAGCCGTGGATCGGGGCGTGCTGGAGACTTCAACAAGTGATCCAGTAGCAAGAGTCACGATATTTTCTGCTAGTGGAAGCGTTATGGATGTTACAGAGACCACTGTGGTGAAAAGGTGCTTGAACCCCATTTGGAACGCAGCTTTCTCATTTGAAATTCAGCACGGCGGAGTATACCAAAATGGGAAAAGTGCAATGCTGGATATCACCATAGAGGATTGGGATGCTTTGTCAAATAATGATTTCTTGGGCCACACAGTTGTCCCGGTGTCGTCACTTCAAAGCAAGTTGAGACTACACAGCTGGTTTCCCTTGTCGAGCACAACGGGGCCGAGCAATGCGTGCGGCTACAGAAGAACTAGCTTCTGTGGGGAGATCGAACTATTTGCACGGTGGATACACAATCCAATTCTTTCACGCTTATCTCTCTCAGAGTCAGGCTCGGATGCCACACCAAACGAGCTTCGAATCACGCTAGTCAGAGCCCGTGGATTAAGCCAACCTGGATATCTACCTGATACCACGGCAATGCAAGACGATCCGTTTGTTAGACTGCGCTTTGGTACCAAAGTTTGGTTCACCGAGCGTTTTGGAAGCTTGTGCCCTGTTTGGAACGAAGCCTGCGCAGTCCCTTTTTATGCATGCGACATATCCTCGGGGGTTTTGGAGGTTGCAGTGACGCCAAAGCTCGATGACGCTGCCGAACTCAAGCTCCAATCTCTCGCTGCCCGACGGTCATCCAGAAATCTCCAGCCACTTCAGCAGTGGCTGAGCCTTCCTGTCTATAGTACTGATAGTTCAAGGGAAATAAATGTGGTACTGGAGTGGGGTTACAACCCGGAGCATGGATTCTTCGATCTGGAGGACGGCGAGAGTGTTGGTACCCCAAACCTACTCTACGTTGCTGTTGCCCAAGCACGGGCGTTAGGACATTGGGACTCGTTGTCGAAAGGACAGTCTAGCAATCACCGCGCCCGCAACCCCTACGTCCTAATCAGATGGCGTGGCCGGCAAATGGCATCGACTGTCCTGCCCCGAGCGCAGTCGCCGTCTTGGTACGAGACCTTTGTGCTGCCTGTGTGCATAGGAAACGCAAGTGAGGCCAGTATAAGCGCATACGATAGGCAACTGACTCTAGATGTCATCCACTGCGGACGAGATAAGGCAAACTGCGAGTTAATTGGCTGCTGTAGAATGGACCTCATGACCGAATTAGGTCATCGACGGCCTTTTCGATCCTGGCGAAAGTTATATCAGGCCATCACCCGTGTGAAAATTAACCAGCGGAGCAGGTTCTCGCGCCGCGCGATTGGTAGCGTAGCACAATAACACAAGGGGGCGTGTACACCGCGGGACAGATCGCGGCGATGAAACGACGTCAATCTAAAAACGTCATCGACGTGGAGGATCTAGGCGCCTCGCAGGACCCGTCTTAGTTCGTGCGCTGTCAAAAACTGATATCCGCACAGGCCTCTGAAACATGCACATATCCTGAGGTAAGTGGAGAAGTAGAAATTGAATTGAGATGGGTTAGGGATGAGAGTGGCGGAGGACCTGCGGCGCCCTTGTATAAACTACATATTCGCAATATGAGTGCCTCCATACTAGAATCAGATTCAGATTTTGTCCTCGACGGTGCTGCGCGCCTGGGGCTCCACACAGCACTAACAAAGTGCGCACCAATCAATGAGAAGACCCTTGTTCGCTTGGATCTATGCATCCTGCGCGCCGCCAGCCTCGATCCAAGTAGGGTCGGAATTGGCCATCCTTTCGTTATTGTTCGGTGCAATGATAGTGAAGTTCATCGAACTCCTGCACGATGGTCTACTCTTAGCCCAACGTGGAGTCGTGGTGCATCTGTTGTTTGCGTCCAGATACCCTCCGTTGCGTCAGGGACACCCTACGGGCTGTCCGTCGAGGTGTGGTGTGCTACGACATCAACTGCAAGAGCATGCTGCCTAGGACGGATTCCATTGATGCCGACCAAGCTGCTAGATCATGGCAGGGAATATGAGCATCAGTTGCTAGCTGGGGCCCTCATTCTCACTTGGAGGCAACTCAGGCCAAAGACCCTTGAGTTCCCTGCTGAGCTGAAGTTCTCACGTGATGAGGCCGCGAGTAGTGCAGCCAAAGAACTGTCATACACACTTCAAATCAGTAACTGGACGGTATATCCGCAAACCGAGGGGGCTTATATCTGTGCGTCTCTTGGCAGTGCATCAGCCATATCGGACGAGGGTTGCCTAGAACTTATGGCAGAACCTAGTTGTTTCACATCGCTCGAAGAGCTCCAGATCGAAGTGAAATCCAAGGGAGAAATTGGGCACAATTCAAAGTGCGGTGAATGTTTGATCCCGCTGCAAGCACATTGGATTGGTGACAAAGAGCCACACCAGCTTGTGCAGATGCTCACACACACGACTAGTGGCCTTCTTGGGCACTTGGCATTTAGCATACAGGTTCGCTGTCGCCGCCCACACAAAGCTAAACATGATGGGACCAGAACCACTCGTGAACTTGAGCGCCTTAGCGTTCTGCACGCCTTGCGTCGATCCGCAGAATACGCGAAACGTGCGAGTCAAGACGCCATAGGCGCATTTGAAAGAGCAGCCGATTCTACAGAGCGGAAGGCGCTCTCTGCCACACAGGGCGTCTGTCGTCGTGAAGCGATGCGCGCGATGAGTCGCCTGCAACATTCCATTGAGCTTGGCATATTGTACGACGGAGTCAGATCAGAAGTCACGGCGGGAGGCGCAGTTGAACAGCGAAATGGCCACAAAACCAAATGCGCTGCACCCAGATCAGAAATCACTACAGGGAGTGCAGTTGCACAACAGCACGCTAGTCGCGAAACGAGTTGTAGTGCACGGCCTTCATCCCTGGCAATCAAGCACAGGGAACTAGCTCACGTCAGGATTGACATTCGTATCGACCCAACAGAAAAACTTGGTATAATCTGGGGCGACGTCGAGAGGGATGAGCTGGCCGCACTTGTGGCCAACCGAAGTGGTTTCTCAGCTAGGGTGACGTCCACACCTCACGCTAGGGTCAGTCACGAGATGTCACTTCAATTCGCGAATGCTAATGATCAGCGCAGCAGAAGCGTCGAGAGAAATTATAGCGAGGCTGACGACATGAGTGAGGCCATGAATCAATATAGCAGCACCTTTAGCTCATTAGAACCACTGCTAGCTCGAATCAGTGTGGTCGATGAGGAACTCATAAAACTTTCGGCCGGCTCCAAATCACATGCTCGAACACTTGCCTTAAGAGCAGGACGCAACTTGACAGTCTTGGGTTTGCGTAAGGGCATGCAAGCTGCGCGCCTTGGTGTGTGTCTCGGATGGCGCGCGGTTTCTCTGAACGGCCGGGAGTTGGGCTGCAGGGAGCATCTTTCGACGGCGCTGAATGCTCCCATGGAAGAAATGATACTGACCTTCACGGCTAGGATAGAATGCAGGCACCAGTTTCACGCACTTCGCAACCTGAAACGTTATCTGGTAGCCACCAAGCGCTGCGAAGAAGTCTCCCAGGTCACGGCTGCAGCCCGGGAGAAGACAATAAGCCTTGATCTTCGGAAGCAGCTAGGAATAAGTTGGACAACTGCGACAGGGGGCCATGGACACTCAAAAGGTGGCCTTGAGGTGAAGGTGGTGATGCCGAATTTGGATCATATCCGAGGGGGTATGATCCTCACCCGAGTGGCTTCAAGGCCCGTTCATGACGAGGAAGATTTCTCTGATATTTTAGATAGTCTTCGCTCGACTTATACCTACGTTGTAAATTTTGATTTTATGTTACCACGACACGTTCACAAACGGGTAATTTTCTTTGATGCTCGGCAAGACTTTGGAGCATTATTTCAAGGCGATTCAATTTTACGTCTCCTCCCGAACGCACCAGCGACGAAAGCTCGAGTTAGGCCAGGTTGGATTTTGTTGAGTGTGAATGGGCTTGCTGTGACCGGGGGTGCCTCGCCGGTAGCACTACTTGCCGACTTAAGGCGACGCGCTAACGACCACGGGGACCCATTTAGCCAAGCCACAACTGCACGTCACACAGAACTAGTATTCAACGTCGCGGTGGACGATCTTATATCGCTTTTCATCAATCCGAGGAACCCAGGAATCGATTGGACTTTCCTGCCGCGAACCACAAAGGAAGGTTCGAGTTGTAATGAGCTCGGTGGTGATGTCTTCGTCAAAGAAGTGGTCAACGGCACAGGGCGTCCGAAGAGAGGTTGGCGACTAATAAAAATAGAATACAATAACGCTCAGCATTTTCCAGCATCTCCGGGCGCCATGATGGCCGCATTCGAGCATGCGACAAACCTGGGACAAGAAGAGGTGAAGGTGACATTTGACTGTGCTGAAGAAGATGATGGGTGCGACAGGGACAACGTAATCGGTGATGGGCGTAATGCCACCCCCGAAGACCTTGTGCCGCCGCCAGAGGCGTGTGGAACGCGAAACCTTCCCGTCGTGGAGCTTCCCGTCGTGGAGCCTTCAATTTACTTGCACATTATTAACGGAGCTGAGTTTCAACTCGGTGGGCTTGCACCACACGTGCGTATACGGTGGTGCCAGAAACAAGTGAGTCGCACTGCTCTGGGGCGATTAGACAAGCATAATCAACCGCATTGGAATGCTAAAAGCTGTGTGGAAATCAACCAGTGGACGCGATGTTTCAGCACGGAGGCGCAGTGAAATTTGATTTCCGCACAGGCTGAAAGCTTTCTGCTACCGCTCCCAGAAAATGCCGACGATGTCAGTCTTCGAATGGAAGTCTGGACGACAACATGCCATGGTCAGGTGACTCTCGAAGGCCAGGATCTTTTGCGCCAGTGCTTCAAAGATAATGACAAGCGAGCTAAGCGAGCTACAAGATATCGGATATCCAATCAAGACCTGGAGGTTACCTCCTCGCTTGCGATCATTATGGATATTATAACTCCAGCACGCGTTTCCGAAAAGACGCCATTGTAAATCTTGTCGCTTTCTTAGAGATGAAGCTCCTGGGTGGGCTGGGGGGGACCTCTGGCGGAAAAGTTTTGGGCCTATGTGCGCCTTCCTAAGTTAGACTACTTACATTACCTCGTACAGCGCCATCGAGGAGCAAGACAACCGCAACCCGACGCCGCCCTAAGGACCAGGGGTCCCATCAAACTCCGAATTTTTTAATTTTGGTGTGCGGGCAATTCGAGCCTAAGGGGCAGTTACCTCCCTGGGGCGTGGCCGGTATGGGCGAGCGAAAAGATTTTGGTCTGGCATTTTTAGTGGCCCGCGAACGTCGCCGTTGGCCTTCGTGCCGCGTCGCGTCGCGCAATGTTTCACCCCGGAGCTCCCTTGAGGTGACCAGAGGGGTTCAAAGGCAAATCACGGGTGATTGCCAGCCTAGCCATAGTGTGCTCATGAGAACATGAGAAAGTCAGTCTAAAGTTTCGTCCGCAAAAAATTACACACCGGGGCACACCGGGGGGGAGGCAGGGGACGGAACAGTCTACATCTCGTCGCAGACTAGCAAATACATTGATACAATTCGAGGACGGAGGGCAATTCGGAGGACGCGAAGGTAATTGCGAAGGTAAGTGCGAAGTCAACATCTCGCCGCTTAGCGACCTTCGTCCCAAGGGCGACCATAGTAAACAAGAAAGGAACATTTACTCCGAAGGATACTAGTACACAACTGGGCCCTGGGTCTGCACAAATTAGCCTAGCAGAGGCCCGGGGGCCTTTTGTTTCATAGGAGCCCTGTGCAAATGTTTAATCAAAGGCGACACACGCCTCACCCAGGAAATCCTAGGAAGAAACGGCGGTAGCCTGAGTCGTTCGCTCTCCAAGGCATCCCCGTCACTGAATCAACACCACTGTAAACGCCAGCATTGGTGCCGCAGAGCGTGATATGGGCCTCAATTTCTGGTGATGCCTTGTCATCATGTGGAGCGAGATACGGTTCATCAGCAATTTCTTCCCCGACGCTGCAGACTATATCAGAGCTCCCTTTCCTATCATCGATTGCCTGCCTTTGGTTGGCGAGGGCGAGAGAAGTTGCCTGTGCGGAAATTAAATTTCACGGCGCTTTCGTGCTGACTCTATCGCGTCGACCTCCAAGTCATTGACGCTACGTACGTCTGCTCGATGGCGTGGCAGTGCGGGTCTCTCACCGTTCGACCTAGCCGGCACGGCCCCATCGCCAAGAAATGCGTTTGTGAAGAATTATCGTGCACCCGAGTCACTGATTGATTTCCACACGAGAAGTTACTTCCGAAGCAGCCTCAGCATGATGATTTATAGTTGCTGCAAGGCCAATAACAACTGCCAGGTTTCTCGGCGCAATAGATCCGTGTGGTTTAACTGATTCAAAGCTCAGTGAGCATGATAATATTCCCTGCTGATGGCGACCAGGTCGCCCAATCTCGAATGTAGTCGGAGTCGTTTTGCCTTTGGAGCTGATGACAGCATCGAGTCGCGTCCGCGACTCACCCAGTAGGTTATCTGAAAGTGCGGCTCTTTCGCTCCAGATCTGCACTTGTAGTGGTTCCTCGCTGAGCAGAGACTCATCTACAACGATTGACACGCGGTCGTTCTTCCACAGTGCACGCTTCCCTGCGACTCTTGCCGTTGACGACCGTGCCTTTCTGTCTAGTAGTCGAAGTACGACGTAAGATAGTTGCTTTGCGCGCAACGCGCGGCCAAGCAGTCTCGATGAGTGTGTCATAGCTGGGAGTTCAGCGGCTGCCATGTCTGTCATCGACAATAAGACTCTTGGCATTAATTGTCCGGTGGTTTCGATGTTCTCCATATAATCGCGATCTGCCTTGTAATCGACTTTCACATCAGCATAAATTTGTTTGGGCAAATAAACCCGTTGCTGTCGTCCTGACTGGCGTCGTGTGATCTGGCGTAGCTCCAGGAGCTGTGCGGGCAACAGCGTGACTTGCCCAAGAAATGAAGTGCTTTCTCCGGATAGGCGAGCTGGAAAGCAATCGTAAACCTCCACTACAATGAGACGGGCAGGAGGTACTGGGATCAGTGCATTCCAACAAGGATTGGTTCCAAGTGCACAAATACTAGTGCACCCCAGCTCGACGCTGTCGTAGCGTACCAAGCAGTAGGCAGCCGGAGGGGTGGAGCAGCTCTCAGGGCCATGCGTGATATTGGGAGAATCAGGAGATGCACTAAGCCCGGCTCCATCTACCACGTGCAGAACAGTATGTCTCCCAGCTAGGATAAACCTCCAAACTGCATGCAGCACAGCAAGGATGGTATCTTTTGCAATTTGAATGCTCGATTGCGATATGCTCAACTTGCCGCTGGTCACCGTTGGGTTTTTGCTTACCTGCCATGACCGAGAGACGTTGAAGTAGTTCAAACGAGTGCTAACGGCAAGAACGATTTCACCGCCAGCGTTAGATGCCGTTGTCGCATTCCGAGTGGACCATGGGGCCAATGTGAAACTACTGGGCTGTCCATTATTAACAGAACACAATGGGCCATTGTCTAACCAAGATCCGGCTTTCATTTCCCTCATCATTGTGCTACACAAAGCGCATCTTCCAAGATGTTCTCCCGCATTGTCATCAAAAATGTCCAAGCACAATTCGTCCGACCGTGAAAGTGAGTTTTTGAGGTCAGGCGACCAGTTACTCACGGTCATAAGGAGTGCAAGCCTGGATGCCACACAATTTGTGCTTCCATTCCGCATATTCGTTTGAACGAAAAATTCCCGAGGGAAGCAAGGTCGTCGCTGTCTTATACCTGCATCATATAAATAGCTGTTGGGCCACCATAATTCCACGCGACCAACGAGCGTATCCCGAACACCGCCTGAATATGCGACCCGCAAGAAGCAACACACTTCTATGCGCTTCTCAATCAGCGAGCGGATTGTAGACGTCAGTACGAGGTCGTCAGTCCACACCAGGTCCGGAGTCTTGCCAGAAAATCTAGTCGCAAATGTCCGTGCGACACACCCGCCAATATTAAGTCGCAAATACATAGTATAGTCGTTTTCACACAACGACAAGGCGAATTGAGAAAGGCTCAGCCACGGCACGCGCAAGATGACCTCGGGCTCCAGGAGGGGATCATAAGTCCACAGCAAATCGAGCTCTAGTCTGTGGTCAGATCCAGCGTGTACCCAGGAGCGACGAGGGCGACAACTTCTGTCCATTGAAACTACACCCAACGAGCCCAGGGTACCAATATGCGTATGGTCGAGAAGCTCAATAGCAAGTACGGGAACACAACCTGCACTTGTGTGCTTCGACCCTTCTGCTGTGTAGTACGGGAATTCAAAGTGTTCGTTCCAAATAGGGTTTCGGGTATTATTTTCGACACGTGTGGTCGAATGGACTGTCCTATGAGTCGCATTCAAATTAAACGCTGGAGCGCCAATTTCATGCGAAGTATGAAGCGATACTGTCGTGAGTGGATTGCAGTCCCCACAGAACCCTTGCGCCCGAACTATTGCGAATTTGAGGCAATTGGGCACCAAATTGTAATAATCGTCGTCATCGTCACCGGGGAGAGAATACTCTGGATTATGTATCCAACGCAAGGCAAGCTCAACTTCGCCACAGTGCCTCGTGAAGCAGTCATCGCCGCCAACATTAAGCGGAAACCATCGCCGGAGGGTCCTGCGATTCATTAGTAAACTCAAAGCAATGTCCGTCACACCTAGTATATTTGGAAGACTTCCAAGATTCCAGTCAAAAACTATGACTTTCAGTGACGATTCTACAGAGTCAAGGGCGCGCGTCCTGTAATTTTTGTTCCATATCGGACATAACGTTCGGTGGGAAACTCTCGACTCGTGTATTTGACTGCTCAAATGCATTCTCACAAAAGGATCCGCAGAAGGAGTGCCAAAGTATCCGCGTTCGGACGCCCGTAGGCCTCTTGCTCTAATTAGTTTGATGAGTAGTTCGTTTGGGGCTGCAGTGATGCAGGGCTCTTGAAGTGTCTCCAAACCATCGCAGTCTAGATTAAACCTAAGCGGCGCTTGATATGAGGAAATATAGGGAAGGATGTCAAAATTCTAGTGACTCAGGGTGGTGCCGCCATTGAAGAGCAAGTTCCAGCTCTCCACGAGTGGATAAAATTGTGGGGTCTTCAGGATGGCCGGCCCTAGAATGGAGCTCGGATCGACCTTTCCTCAAGTCAGAACAAGGAAGCGTGCCGTTTTTACTGGTCTCTACAAGCAAATTATGCCACGTGCGCTTAGTCACACCGTCACCTAGCATTGAAAGTGATGTCCTGTCGCTACCCAAAAGTACGTCGTCAGAGGAAACATCTCCGTCGAATACGTCTACCATAAACTCAAGCGCATTAGCACCATCAGAATCTGCGAATGCACGCATTGTTAGGACCTCGTTCCAAACTGGGAAGGGTGATATAGGCTTCATTGACGAAGACGCGTACTCCCCGTTGCGGCTTAAAGTCACTAGGGGATCAGATTTGTGTTCTGGCTCGAGACGGCATATATCGACAACAGGGAGGTTACGTGCCTGGATTATAGCCACTAGCAACTCATTTCCGGGGGCCAGCCTGGCAATCTCATCAGTGAAGTAATCGTATGCAAAGTTTGCAACCACACAGAAGTGTAAAATTCCCCTTGACTTGATTGAATGCGGACGTGACAGACGGAGCTCAAACGCGCACTCAGTTCCAACCTGCGTCAGACATTTGCCCATGTTTATATGAGCTTCACCAACGAGGAAATTGTTATTCCACAGTTGGAGTGTCAGCTCGTGGCTTGACGACCTATGGATAATATCAGGAATAGGTTCAGCTCGCAGCGAGAGAACTTCCCCTCGCCAATCACAGCCATGTTCAGTGGTTGTCTTCGCACATCGTCCACACATACGGACAAGAACAAAGAGCTCTCGTGCGTCTCTACATTTTGCTCCCCAGTACTCTGTTTCCGGCGAGAGTGTTGCGGTCAAGTTGTAAAATTTAAGGTCATGCCCTCTGTAAGTGGACAAGGGGCCGCAAGAGGTACGAATCTCAGGGGCTAACGTAAAGTGATCTCGATTTCTGGAACTGCAAGACTGCTGTGGTACTGCCTGGCACTTTTGTGGTACAGGAGTGCCATTTCCCATTAGCGTTAGTGAAAAAGAGAGTGTCGCATTTGCAGAAATCGCCACTCTTTGAGGATGCCATTGATTTGTGCAGCAAGAAAGGTCTATTGATTGTGAACCGAGACTATCATCTGAACAAGGACTGCGGTCGTGAAATAGTTCAACTTTCAAGGTGGGGTTTGAGGCAGTATACCAACCAGCTAGTGTTACAACTTCTCCTGGCGGCCAGGTCACTAAGGGGCCAACAGCGCTCAGAACTGACGAGCGTTGAGTGTATAAATCCAGTGTGAATTTTATATATGGGTCTAAGGTGTGCAGGGACCTTAGATGGCACGGCAACCCACGGGCCATTTCGAGCATAAATTCTGATGCTTGAAGATAGAACGAAGGTTGAGGCCGAGGGATTGGAGATCTAGGCTGCAATGTTGACATCGTACTGGCGGCGTGCTGGCCGAGCGCAGGAGAAGACTGGCTTGTACTGAAAGAAAATGTAACCTGGAGCTGTATCAGGGTTTCCTCGCCGGAGTAGTCCATAAGGCAGATGCAGGGTTGCACGGGAGCTGTTAAATTGCCAACTGTCCCACGGCTGATGCAACGCTTGGACTCGATCGTCCTGGCCCATATTTCCAATTCCAGCCCGCCAATAACATCTGTTGCGGGAAATCCAATTCGATCCATGAGCAAGCCTGCGTACGTGCATCGTCGTCGATCACACTGCGTGAAACCTATTTTTTCCGTGCTTATTAGTCGATCACCATAGCGTGCGACGAGAAACACGTCCATCGCGGCGTCGGCCCGCGTTTTGGCCCTGTGAAAGTCGCAGGTCGTGGCGAGTGCCGCGTAGAGCACACGAACTCGATCTTCCGGTTGCAGCACCATGACGACGAAAACCGGGAACCTCTCTGAGTGGGTATCGAAAGTCCCCTGATCTTGACCTTTCTCGGGATAAATGGTACTTTTTAAGTGCAAAAAGTACTTTTCGTGCCAGAGTGGTCGCGTGCTCCTGTGCTTGGTTGATGTCCGGCCAATTTTGACTCCATTGAATGTTATCAACACAAATGGATCATATTTAGTCGTTGAATGTGAATAAACGAGATCATTGCCACCAAGAACGCAGATCACCGCGTCGCAGTTGTCGTGATCACAGTGGGTCGATGAGCTCGCGTCTAGTGATTGATTATTGGGCCCTAACCGCAAAAGCACTAGGTTGGTCACTGCAGATGCGCCTTTCCTTAACTGCCGATCGTGTGATTTCCATGTTTTTTGGATCACTGTAACTGCAGCCAGAGCCGAATCATCTGGTTGACATGCTACTTTTCTTGCGCGCACACGCACGATGCGTCTGCACGCAAGTACTTGTCGGGCCCGGGCTTGGATGCGCCTGGCCTCTGTCCATTCATTAAGTGAGTGCTTTCCAAAATCAACAATGACGAGATCGATAGAACATGTGGGGTTAGTGGCCGAACTAGGCCATACGACTCTCGGCGTTCGGAGATTAAAGAGACACTTCAAGTCAACACCGGCATTATTCCACGGACTAGGGCCGTGCCATTGCGGGTTGTTGCACTTTGCTTGACTGGGCACAGAGCCCCCCCGAGGTCCTGAACCAAACACAGAGGCATAGGGCCAGCGTTGAATCGACCCAGGCCACCTCGTGCCGCCGACCAAACGGCCTTCGGTAGCTGCGAATGAAGCTGATTCACGCATGTTTATCCCTAGATTTCGAGGGTCTTGCAGAGATGCTAGACCCTCCAGCTGGATCGAGACTGCATGGGGCGCTGAAGCATGGGATTCCTCCACAACAAGATGAAGAGTGATTGAGCCAGTACCCGCGCGCAAGAAGACAGTTCCATGCCCATCTGATATAGCCGCCATTACTTTACTAGCTTTACCGGCCCTGAAAAGCTCGAATTCAATCGGTGGTGTTGCGACGAGCCTGCTCATGTTGTATGGAGAACGTGCACTATGGGAGGGTTCTATATAATAGTCCGTCTGTGCCGAAGGCAGTCGTTGGAACTCATCCCAAGAGAGAAATATTGAGTCCACGTGCGTAACGCGTGCCGCTTTAGGGGTTTGGTTGAACCTAGAAAATGAAGTGTTGGTAGAAGGCACGCTCCTTACTCTCAACTCCAGGAGGTCTTTGTCTCTCCGAGCACTGACAACACCGCGGCCGAATGGGAGCAAAAAAGCAGTTCGGTCAGGCTCCCCTTTATGGTATTGGCAGAAGCCAACCCGTTCGCCACACCAATATACGCCAATCTCTGGAAGTCTATCCGGAATATTGCTACCAAAATAGATAGGTCCGATCATAACAAGCCTAAGTCTGGAGATTACGTCATCATTAGCAAATCCTGAGAGCAATGGAAGCAGCCGACCTGACTTTGCACGTCGGCCAGTCCTTTGTTTTACACGCCGCTTAGTGAGCTGCACCTCTTCCAGCAGTATACGATGGTGGACCCGAGCGCGTATCACCGCAAATGGGGGAAACCTTACCAAGAAATCGCACCTCTGCTTTGTATTGCTGGGTTGCAAAAGCCGTTGAGAGAATGTCGAGTCGGCTACCGAATCACAACACACGTTGAACCTATTTCGCAACTCGAGATAGGAGATATCTGCTTCGCTGAAACGCCTTGAGATCTTTGCCAGGACGCTCATTCCCGTAAATGCAATCCCGAGCAATTGTTTCGCAGACCAAAGCTCAATCCATAATGCCGCACTACGTCCGCGTGCCAAGTCAGCGTCCCAGTTCAATGGCAGCCACACTAAAACTTCCTCCGCGCTAGCAATGAAGTCCGCTCCATACCTGCACGGCACAGGAGCCAAAACGGACATTTTAGTCGGTTTTGCGTCTCCCTGCTGTTTGTAGCAAACGACGATCAGCACATTCTCGATTGACAAGTCCTCGCACGGAGCCACGACACATAGTTTGGAGACTGAATGCGACGTCGCCGCGGGTCGTCTAGTAATGGCACCGGAGATTCCAAGGAGTGTCATTCTGAGTCGTATCCGCGAACCTCTCCCACCTCTCACGGGGAGCGATGCTGTATTGAAGGAACATCCTGGCCGTTGCTGATGCAATCGGACAACGACTTCACCCAAAACACCTGCATTTTCCGGTTCGTGATGTATCTTAGTTGACAATGCGCCGTGAGCATCAGCGAACCCAACAGCTGGCTTTGTCGACACGACTGCTATGACTCCAGGTCCACGGACTCTTTCATCTCCGGATAGTGGCGAGGGGGTGGGGCGGATGTGAGAAATTGAATCGCTTTCCTTCGGCCAGAGTGTTAATGTCCAGCGAAACGGGAACATCTGATTCACGCCCGACAAAATAATGCAAGCGTGCCCCAAATATAGGTGCTCGAAGCGCGGAATATGATTCGTCCCCCGGACTGTGATGCGAAGCATGCCGGCACCCGGAATAAAATCTACCGGAAGCAAGAAATCTGAATGAGACCAGTAACGACAGTGATTCCCATCTGCCGGATTTGAGTCTGTAGTTCCAACGTGGCCTCCGTTCCAGCTTATCACGGCACGCGCATCGCATGTATCTTTCCCACCGCGCGAACCAGGAATCTGAATCAACAGCATCTTGCACGGAAACGAATTCACGCCCCACCACGCAGCGGCGTGAGAGAAATCTGGCTCTGTGACGGTGGAAACGCCAAGCATCAGAGTCCCGGTGATGCGAGAGTCAACACCCTCGGGAACATCACGTCTTGCAATTAATGGCAATACTATTTTAAGTCCCACACGATGGGCGCTCCTAGGTTGACACGTGATTGCCGATGTTGTTCCAGCTACTAGGCTTTCTCCCAGAAACCCATATCTAAAACCGTTCTTCTTTATTAGTTTCCACAGTATCAAACGCAGTTCAGGCCAGACTGAGTGGTGTCCTGCGGCAGATATATCATATGCTGAGAACTCAATGATCGAGTTGAAGACAGCGGAATTGTAGTGGTGGTCCTTACCGCCTGGTGCGGTACTAACACTCTTAGCTTCGGCAAAACACACGTGCCTTCGATTGTAAAGCACCTCAATTGTAGCACCATAAATCGCTTTGGAAATACCGCGAGCTGATATTAGCTGCAAAGACATCCTTTTATGCGGAGTGGTCCCGTCTTCTGGGTGCAGGGTGTACCACGGCCAATTTGAGGAATTCATCTGGTGTCGTGCAAGGCAGTTTATCCACAATCCTGCTTCGTCAGTTGCTAAGTCAAACGTCCGCGAGTCGCAGACACGAGGTGAAAGGTAGAGACACAAGCTTCCCTGAATTTGTGATGAAACTTCCTCAGATTGTGTTGCTCTTGCTCTAAGTGGCATGTCGATTCGGTGAGGGGGTGGGCTGCGGAGCATGCCGTCCTTGATTCGACATTGGCCTAGGAGCACATACTGACGCTCCCTCTCGTTTTGTGTCTGCCACAACTCGATTAGCAAATGATCTTTAATTTTGTACTTTGAGCCCACACTTAATGTAAACTGCCCCTTGATGGTTCTAGAACTATCTTTATCCCTACATTTTACGCGACTGTCAGACGCGTCGATTGTAGTTTGAGCCTCCGGAACAAGCCTGCCATTAAGCCACACCCTCAGAAAGCCAACACGGCACGCAAGGTTCGATGTACCGAGAACATACAAGTCCAGGGTGTTTGGCGGTGTACATTTTGGCTGATTGCCGATGCGGATCCAGTCCCGCATGGAGGGAACAACGTCCTTGAGCGCCAAACGGACTTTGAGCACGCCTTCACTTGATTCTGATGCCACTCCTGCACTGTTGGCACCGTGACTGATGAGCTTTAAGGAGTGAAAATCTGGATCGATTTGTGATGAAACAGGTAGCAATTCACCCGAGCCCCTTAACGTTGTTGTTCCAAGGAGAGTTCCTCTCCGAGCAAAAGCACCAGAGCTGACCGTATCATATACCTCAAAGCAGAGCTCAGGGTGCGAGCTATCACTGCAGCTTACAGGCAACTTACCGGGGTCCACAAAGATTTTAAAACTGTTTCCGAGCGGGTGCCATCTTGGATGCCGAGTCTTGTGCTTGATGTCAGTACGACCCACCTCTTTTCCCTCCCAATAGCAAATGACGAACGGGCTAACCTCACCAGAGCCTGGAATCAGCCTTTTAAATGATGCGGGATTTGTGGGTCGATGATTAGCGGAGAGTTCGTGCGCCTCAAGTACGCGCACGACAAAGTGCGGCTCTCCAGGGATTAGGTGTCCCGCCATGTGTATCTCACCCCCGACTAGGCTATTTCTGTTGTTCCTCGTTCCTTTGCTTTGAAGTGCCCTGACAACTCGACGACCAACTGCAAGACGAAGGTCGAGAGAACTGAGTGATGCAGCGCCGAGGAAAACATCGTTCCCCCTTGGCACATAATCATACACCTCTACGATTATCGGCGGGTTCTGGGGGCCACTGGCGAATGCGATAGCGTGAGGGATGTCAACACTAAACAATGGAGCGGTTGGGCATGCCATCTGAGCTCGAAACAGCGGCGCGGTTGATTTGAGAGTCACAGCGGAGCGAGCAAATTCTTGTCCGAGGTAACTCACAATAACATAGGCGTCGGAGGTGCGAGGAGATGATGAGAACATGTTAGCATCGGCCCCCTGAATATTTGTGGCGTACAAGATTTGAAGTTTATATACCACTGCCTCCATCACGCCCCTGTCGCGCGACTACCTGCTTGTACACCACGTGATTACTTTGGAGAATTTTAGCCAGAATAGATCTCTGTCTTCTTATATCTACAGGTGCGCATTAATTCACGTAAATTACAGCGACATCTCACTTCCTCGTCGTATGGAATCTCACCGTCGGCGCGATGATAGTAAATAAGGCATCTTCTCCTTATCAAAAGTGATAGCTCTGGTGTCAGAGGCGCGGCATGCGATAGGCTTGTTGCCTGGGATACATGATTTTCTACAGGCAGCAGCACTATGTGAGTGAGCAAGAATCTGTAAGAGATAAGTCTCGGACCTCCAAGTTGCACGCGCCGCCACAACAAACTTTATCCGGATAGTCTTTTGGAAGGTTCAACGTGCTTCTGTAGCGATTTATTCGTTTGCAATTGCGCCGTCACCGTGCCTAAACGCAATTTGGAGGCACACTCAGGCTGGCAGCAAAAATTGTTTTATGCACGATAATTAGCGTTGCGCACGCCCGCAGCGCCCCGGCAACATTCGTGCTATCCCTGCCGACGAACCTGCACCTCGTACTTGGTTACGAAGGCGGTTATCGACTTATTGCAAGATATCTCGACGTGAGATGAGCCGCTTGGTAGATCAAGTCGGCGAAATGCCTCTACGGGCATACTGACCCAGCAGCCGCGCGGGTGTGCTACAGCGACGCACCCCACAATGAGACACGCGCGGCGCAAGCAAAACGACGACGGAAGATGTCGAACCGAGGACCCCCTCGTCCTGTCGTAAAAGGGGGGTCAGACGCCTAAATTTAGTGGTCTCCACGTAATATTAAGGATATCAGGGTAATTTACCTTCAAGTTGATACCATCTAATGGAAGCTGCGTAAGAATCTTACTCGAAAGAATTACCCGGGGTGGGGCGGGGGCTCAGGCTACCTGCACCGTCCATTCTTTCGGGTTATGGTGACCATTCTTGCACATAGACCCAACAGAAAAATATGGCCCCACGCCCCGCGCACTCGTTACTGTCGGCCCGGGCTACAATGACTCGGATTGTACCGCTCCAGATGCCTTTGCCATAGTGTGCCACCCTGTCTGGTCTCTAGTGCTGGTGGATGTCATTTTCGACGCCGGGGTTTGGGGCGTAGCCCCAACCCGACGTGCTGGCGTGATAGCGTCACGGTCAGGACAGAGGGCTTATTATGGTGACACGGCCGCACGTATCCGACCTACCGGGCACATCATGATAAGCACCCGCCTGCCTGTGGGGACTTTTTTAGCCCACAGACTCGGACAGCCGGCTCGCTATTCCACTCGACTCGGGCTAACTTGAAATGATGGGTTTTTTAGTGCAGCCTGAGGAAACCAAACCGTTTAGTACTGGCCCGGGCCCCAGGTACTTCAAATTTAGCCTGAGTAGAATCACTTGTAATTAAAAAGGCCAGAACGTACGTATCTGAAACTTTTAAAGCGCTTTGACCATCGACCGTCTTCGACTACTCTCGACCACTCCCTCTCAGGGGGACCTTGCTACAAACACCATTACGGTACTAAACCTGATTCAATTATAACAAGCGTTGAAAACGGTCCTGGGGATTTTTTGTTACCACCGCGCGCCTCTAGGGTAAGGAAAACTCGTTTAGTAAGAATAAGAGATTTGGTAAAACTGTGGCTAAATAGCGGCTTCCCGAGCAATCAAGCAGTCTATGTAGCTCACACGACCCCTCCGAGGCTCCATGCCAACAGGTTTTGGTCGTGGTGCCCGTTTCGCAGTTCGTGTACACGTCGTCGAACGCACCTCGTTTGACACCCGCGTTTGCAATAAAACATCATTGCACTGCAAAACCCTTCCGACCGGTCGTTCGTGGGCTATGGGCGAGCACTATATCGAAATATGGTTAAGCTACGACTCAATTGCGGATTTCGTGCCTGAGAGCAACACGCCGCTGTTCACCAGCGCCGCGGCGCGTCTCGGGGGAGAGCAGCTCGTTTTCATCCGGCCTTATGATATATGCACCGACGCCAGCCCTCGCTGGTGTCTGACTGGGCCCCAGGGCCGCGTGCGCGCGGTGCTCTGCTGGGTCAGCCCGAGTCCTTTTATTTGCAAAGAATAGCGAAATGGCCATACTTGCGGCTCTCATTTACACGGACGGACCTCACCGTACGCCCCCCGGAGCTCAAGCGGCCCTTAAGAGGCCCCTACGAGCTCCCCGGGTCAATGCGCGGGGTACAGGCGCCCGATGGAGGCAATCCCTTACTTGGGGTCACGCCCCTTCCTAAGACCCGCAGCCCCCGGCCCGGGCCCGGGGTCGCACTGTACTAGTACGAGCGATGAGACGCGGGTCCAAGGCCCAGGCTCCCGTTCCGAGCCGGAATTCCAAGTTGAGCCTGAACTTGAATAGCCCAGGCCAGGGCTGGTCACGGTATGTCAAATATAGCCGGAGAGGCGGTCCGGGTCACTAACCTGAGTAGGACACTGGCAAACAGGGGACCCCGACTGCCGCCAAAAACTGTAAAAGTGGCTCCTGTCTACGAGCCTGAGCAAAGAACTGCCAGCGTGGGACCCAAGGCTCCCGCAACCAAATTCCGATGATCCGCCGGCGAGTCGCCCCCCCCAGGCTGGCCAAGTGGCCCGGCCGAACTTGCCACTGTCAGTGATCTTCAAATTTGAGGTCCGGCCCCTTCTGTGACCGAGGTCCGTGCATATTCCCCTTGGCGCACGCGCGGGGTCCCCACTCACACTTACTTTACCTGAAAGTCACCACTGGCAGTTTCAGTGCACTTTTTTTGCCGTCCAGGTAACCCCCCCCCCCCTGTGGATAGGCCGTTGTCGTTTTGCAGCTGGCTGGCTCATGGCTGGCTTACGGTGGTGATCTTAGAAGATTCTGTCTGAAGACGGCGGTCCTATTTGCGGTACGTCTGGTTAGGGGCTTATCTCACTCTATGCTACCATTGATAGGAATAATTGGCTAAGTAGTCACCCATCCACACAACCCGCGCTTGCCGTTAGCCGCCCTCGTATCCACCCTGCTTTGACAGTATCCAGATTGCAAGCAATGCTATCAATTTCACTGCGAAACGTAGCAACTTGTTGCTGATACATTTTGAGCTCCGCCATCATTGCCTTCATTTGATCTCTTTTTTCCCTGAGGTTATTTTGGTAGGCGATAAGTCGGCCCGTGGCTTCTTGGCCATGCTGCCGGCTAAGAAATTTTTTGAGTTTGATGTACGCGCCTTCCTTATTTTGAATCAATGAATCTTTCTCCAATATCTCCCCTGTTTTCAGAATAATTTGTTTCTGAAGATTGTTAATCGCTTTTAACATCTCGAAGCGTTGAGGGTCTGACGACTCCAGGATTCTCCAGCGATGCACATTAATTGGGCGCTCCAGTTTGTCTCGAAGAGCCTTATTCTTATGGCGCTCGTGTAGTAATTTGCGTTCGAGATTGAGGTGTGTCTGGTGAAGATCTTTAATTGAGATCATTTGAAGTGCGGAATCATGACCCTTGCGTTGTTTGTCCTGGACATGCTTAGTTAAAAGTCGAAGCTCAGTTGCCTTTTCAGCATAGCATGACTCACCACGCTGCAGGATGGACCAGTGCGCCTTTATTTTTGCATAGACTGAGCCTAGTTCCTGGTTGCGCTGAGTTAGTTGAGAACTGAGTATCTTATCCTCGCCAACAAGAGCATCATATTCTTTACGCTGGCGCTGGCGCTCCTCGTCAGCCTCCTGTGTGATTTGGGTAATTTTTTGGATTTCAGTGCGTTGGTTCAATATTATCTGTTCGCTTGACACAATTTGTTTCTTTATTTTTGTGAGCTCATTCCCCAAGAACTCGCACTCTTTCACAACATTGTGGTGATTGAAATGTTCCTTCACAAGGTTGCGGTCCTTTATAGTTATTTCCTGTTTCAATTGTTCAATTCGGTGGCTCATGATTTTAAACTGACGTTGCATGTCTGCTATCAATTCTTGCGATTTAACGAGGCTTTTAGAATTCAGGTTTTTCTCACACTGTGCTGCATCATACAAATTTCTTTGCTGCTTCAACCGAGCTCCATGATCGACTATCTTGTGGTGTATTTCGAAGATTTGCACCTCTTGTAGCTTAAGCTGTTCAAGTGCGACATAGTACTTACGAGAAGCCCCCTTTGCCTCGCGTTCATGACGCTCATTTTCTTGCACGAGGTCCTCTATCTGTGCCCGCTGTAACTTTATGTTTCTAGTGTAACTTCGGATCTCATTCTGAAGATTCTTCTTTGCATTTTGGTTAACTTTGATCAGGTCAAATATGAGTCGTGATGTTGTTTCTGATGTACCAAAATTTCGGCTAAGTATCTCTTGTTCTCGACCGAGATCTTCGAGCTGCTTTTTGTAGGTTTCTCCTTCACGCCAGGCAAGTCGAATTTCACAGGTTTCTAGTCGCATAATACTTCCACGTAGACCTTCGCGCTCGGTTACTCCAAGCCCATGCAATTTTTCTACCGCAGAAAGCTTCTTGAGCATGGACTCCTTGGCTTTTGTTGTCTGCTTCACTTGGGTAGCTAAAGAAGTTACACGTTGTTCCATTTCAGTAACATGGTGGCGCAGCAACTCATTATCATTCTCTGTTGTCTCATTTGCATACATCAAGGACTCCAGCTGTTCTGTCAGTTGCTGCGTTAGCTTAAATAGCTTCTCATATTCCTTGAGATTCAGCTCCATGTCTTGCTTGGACTTGAACAAATGAGCCTCTGTGTCTGCAATCTCCGTTTCTTCCACATTGTCACCATTTGCTAGCTTCCTCGATACTGCTAAGTGATGTCCTACTTCTACTTGGCCCTGCTGAAGCTGTTCATCAAGCGCCAATTTTGTACGCTGTTCTTGCCTCGCTTCTCCGCGTCTGACCTCAACCTGCGCATAGATTTCACTGACGTGAGCGTACTCTCGGTCTAGAGCTAAGTCTTCCTGATCAACAACTTTCTGCAACTTCTTGGTTTCTGATTGCGAGGCCAACGACAATACTTTTTTTGATTCGATACTACGCGTTAAAGCCTCTATCTGTTCCATGATACGCCGCCTGTAAGCCTCCTGTTCGTCTGACCAGCCGGTACCCTGTTCAACCTTGAATTTTAGATTTTCTGTCGTTGTGAGGAGCTCATTTATTTGAGATCGATTGTGCTTCTCCCTTACTTGAAGAAGACCTATTTTTTGCATTCCAGATTCGATTGCTGTTATCATACGTTCTTTATGATTTGTCGCGTCTATTCGAGATCGCGCGATGGTTCCTGCTGTGTCTCGTAGTGTAGCCAATTCTACTGTCTGTACCTCGATTTTAGCCTGTGCAGCCATAATGTTCTGGCTGTAGGTTTCCAGTAATAACTGCATCTCGCTACATTCCTTCTTAAACGAGTCAAACTGCAACTCAGTATTAACACGCGCATGCAATACATCATCGTCCATAGTCCATACAGCAGGTAAGTATCCGGTATTTCAAAGTCTGCGTATCGAAACAAAGCATTCATATCCGAAGTATCTATAATGCAGCCGGACTATGCGGCGTTTCAGGCCTATGCGGTCTTCACTGGGCCTCGGATTGCATCGAATACGACCGCTGCGCAGCGCTGCCTCCGGGCCCGGCCCGCCCAGTCGACCACGATTCCCCTCCGAGTCACGCTCAGGCTCATCATAATGCCAATGGCGCTCTGTGGACCAGCGCATGCGGCAGAAGACGAGGCGGATAGCCTCAGATAGCCTCAGATGACGGTGCATACTTATGCCGCGTGCCACGAGAAGAGAAACTGGGGATCGACGCATGCCAGTGAGTCGTTTACACCGCTTTCGTTGACTCTGACTGTCTCGCTGGGGAACGAAGCCCTATGGCTCATCGCGCACCCGTGCGATCCCCAGAGCTAAGAGAGTCCGAGATACGTTGTAAGTGTTCGAGCACGCCAGGGCTGTGGAGTTGCCGACACGCCAATTGCCTTTTTTCAGTGGCCCGGGTCAACAAGGCTGGTTCAACGGCTCAATCCAGCGGCTCGAGGCCAGTAGGAATGACCCCACCTTGATGGCCTCGTTTGGCCTTTAATAGACGGGCCTCGGTCCCACAAAGCTATGGGAATCGTGCGGCGTAGTGGCCCGTCCCCAACCGTTCAGGCGGTCGACAACAACGCGACGCCGGGGCGTCTACTCACCCGTTCCCTAGTATGCACATGGCCCTGCGACCGCGGATGTCGGAGTGCGCAACATACCTACGCACGGCCTAGGTCACTGACAAGTTTTTCTACTACAACACTGCACACCAAAGAGACTAGAGTCATGCCCCGTACCATTAATGGTACCCCACAAAACAATAGCCAACTTAGGCTGGGGCCACGGGGCAGTAAGGATTCGCCAGGGTGATGTTTGAGGCGTGGGGCGACTCTTTCCTTGCCGCGCCAACTTGGCGGGCCTGGAGATGATCAATCGCTCAGTCACATATCCGAACCGGTGCCGCATACCATCATTGAGTGTATGCGGTGGACTGCCATCTGTCACCGCCGGTTAGACACGTCGTCGCCGGCGGCCTCCGTGACGGGGTCACGGTAACGACCCGAATACCGGACGGCAGGCGTTCCCCCTCCTTGCGAGGGGCGGAGCCCGCCTGGAACGTACCACACAATTCGGTACGCTCTCCGAGCGTCCAACTAACTCGAAAGGGCCTACGAGCCCGGGTGCACATGGCATAACGATTCCAGAGTAACCGCTAGAATGCTGAGGGGCAGCCGACGGGACCGCCCCGCTCCTCCCAAGGGACACGAGCGGCGGCACGGCCAAGTGCGGCCCAGCAGAGTACACACACGAAGCGCACGGACGGCTGAGTGACAATAGGGGCTTCGTCCCGCGTCGACAGGGCACAGCAACTCGACAAAAACTTCCCCGACATACCGCGGGTCATCAGTCCATCGCGAGGAAACTGGAGTGCCCCGCCGCCCCTGCAATCCGGAACACTTGGAGCTTCACTTAGGCCGACGACCGGAGCATGCGCGGTACACGCCCGACCCGAAGCTTGGAGCTCGACGAACGACGAGCCGGCCCCGGGGCAACGCCCGGGAGTCCCGGCACACACCGCCAGTCGACGTTAAGGCCCGCTCACCCGTTGCAAGGCACAAGCGGCTGTGACGAGACGACCTGGGTTCATACCCCGGGTAGGTGAGCTAGATGCTTACCTACCTAGGTAGGTAACTAAACTAAACTCAACTAAACTATTATCGGTATAGTAGTACCCCGAGGTAAGTTTTTCCCCTGTATCGACCCTCACATCTGTGTATCTAATGGCGGCCCATGTTGCCTATGGGCCTCAAGCTGGGGCTCTATAGACCCGCGGGAGTTCCCCCCGGCTGCCAGAGCCTGGCCTCACTGGCAGGCCCCGACTCACCGTCACAACGACCCCCCCTTACCAAACGCGCCTAATTTTTGGTACATACCCTTTAACAAGTACCATTTGAGGCCCTCTGGCCCTCAACACAGGCCCCGAACTCCCGCGTACACCCGCCATGGTAGCTGCGCAGGCCCCACTAAAAGTGGCGCGCTTGCGGCGCGATATTC